>AUXO014440544.1_pt1 | contig 10740 bp, 9 predicted proteins | sample 768731 | NCBI WGS metagenome assembly AUXO01 (sample SAMN02715735, study PRJNA202380) | gut metagenome | biome: sheep rumen | host: Ovis aries | place: New Zealand: Palmerston North
GCAGGCAATCCAAAACAAAAGCATGCCTAAAGCATATGGATAATTAGCTAAAAGAACACGTGCATCATTTATTGGTGCAGACATACAAATGAGTGCAATATATTTAGCCTTACGTGTCTCTATAATTTTTAAATTACAAAAACTACAGAAAATAAATATATACGTCAACCAATACGTAATAAACGAAAGAACACGGTAACCATATCCAGGCAAAAGCCAAACCATTTCAATCACAAAGGAATAATATGGTCTGCCAGACTCATAACCTTCCATATTCTTAGTTAATATATCACGAAAAAAAGACAACCAATCATCATGAAAAGTTCCAGTAAGCACCAACATGTAACCATGCACAAAAAAATAAGCCACGGAAAGAATTATTATATCTTGAACCAATTTTTTATCTTTAATGTTAATACATTTTAATAAATTGGGAAACACTACATACTCCTTCTGCAACTATTATTATTGAATAAAACAAAAAACGATAATGTATACATATTCACACAAAAAAGCCTACCACTAGACACATATATTTTTTATATTTCTATATGTATTTCTTTACTCCAGGAATCATTTTAAACAATCCTACGATAATATTACCTAAAACCATAATAGATATTATCCATATAATTGACGCAACAAAAAACACCTATTTTTCGTATAATAAATTATAAATTGGTTTAGTAATTCCTCTAAGTATATCTTCCAATAAATATATTCCAAACATAGTTCTACTTATAAAACCTATAAGAAAGATATGTTTATTCAGCATTTTGTTTTGAAGATACAATCCAAATCCCTTTACTACGATAAAAACGGTTACAGAAAGAATTGTCGAGAATAGAGTTATCCATCGTTCTGTCCAAGCACCATTTTGAATGTGATCATACATTGTCATGAATGTTGCTATAAACAGACCAATACAAGAAATAACTATTAATAGTTTTTTCTTATTCTTAAAATCTTCGTAATACTTATCAACTATAAACCCTAGCAGCGGATAATAAATAATCATTTCAACAAAATACACAGTAAAATTAATTTTCTGAATATTCATAAAAAACGCTAAAAGTCTAAATGCATCGATAAATAGAATTCCTATACCTAACAAATAAATCCCATCTTTTTTTTCATTTCGTTTGATATCGTTCTTAAAAATGGCATAATAATCAAAAAAGAAGTATAACTATATAAATACCAATATGAGGTTCGAATTGGTTCACACAACATCATTCTAAAAATATTAATAAAATCAAATTGCAAATAATCGCTTCATTATATTATCACTTCATAAACGCTATAATGATTTTTCTACCTACAAACAATATTTAAACTGGAAACATAGCATACCTAACATACATTATAAATCAACTTTTAGAACATTTTAATCAAATCGATAATGCTGCACTACGCCACTGAACTCAACACTTGGGATATTGTAAGTACAAAACCGGTTGAACAACTCAAAAATGTATATATTAACTAAAAAAAATACTATATAATAAAACAAGCACCTACTTAATATTTACTTACTTTTTGATATAATTGCTTCTGCAATAAGAAAGTCATACTCATCATCTATATCAACTGAGGTTTTTTTACTCATTACATACGCAAAACACCCTTCTCTATATATATTATGATCAATTCTAAAATAATCCACATATGCTAAATAAATAGCGCCATTAAAACGATAGTATGTCTGTAAATCCTGTCTTCTCTTATCAAAAGAATCCTTTCGAATAAAACTTTTTAGCGATTTATCTTCTGGCAAAATATTACAAAACCTTGGTGAGTGATCAATCTCGCACACAGAAACAATTGCCTTTGCATTTTTATTGAGTAATTCATTGTAGGCATTTTTTATATCTTCAGAAGTCCTTAAAGGCGAAGTAGGTTGAAGAAGCATAAAGGTGTCATATTTATTATCTATAAGTTCGTAATTCTTTAATACTTCATCAACTACATCCCATGACGACGCAGTATCCGATGAAGTCATTTTTCTTCTCAAAAATGGCACTTCAGCTCCAAATGACTTTGCAATAGCAGCGTATTTTTCTGAGTCAGTTGACACAAATACAGTCTCAAAACAGCCGGATTTAATTGCCGCATCTATTGTATAAGCCATTAATGGTTTTCCGTTAAGTTCTTTAATATTTTTGTCCTTCAAACCTTTTGATCCAGATCTAGCTGGAATAATTGCTATATTTTTCATAATAAATCATAGAACTTTTTCTTAAGATCTATTTCTCCTTTTTTTACTATTTCGATGGTCTTATCTGCTATTTTTTTTGCCGAATTCCCCTCACCATATGGACTAACAACCAATTTACAAACCTTTTTATGCTGTTCATCCATAGCTAAACTGATTGCCTCAATAATGTCTCTAGAATTCGTCGAACAATTTATTATACTTTTTGACTGTAAACGTCCCTTTTGTCGATCTCCAACATTAACTGTTGGAACATGAAACGCAGGTGCTTCGACAATTCCACTTGAGGAGTTACCAAGAACGAATTCCGAATACTTCATTAACGAAAGATATCTTCTTACGCCTAATGATGCATATACATGCATATTATCTATTGTCTTTTCTGCAATATCTAACAATTCATTAATATGATTTCCGCCCTGATCAGCATTCGATTTAGTTACTATGAATTGATATTCAGGATAGGCTTTAATAACTTCCAAAAATTCATCAATCAACTTATCTACTCCAATATTTTCCATAGTAACTGGGTGAAATGTACACAATGCATATTTACAATCAGACAACCCCACACTCTCAAGTGCTTCTATTTTGGTCATATTAGCAATGGTTAATATATTATCGATGCTTGTCGATCCAAAATTAAACACCCTTGATGGATCTTCTCCAAGCTGAATTACTCTTTTTTTGCTTTCATCATTAGTTACAAAATGTATATAACTAATTTTAGTTATAGAATGACGAACCCATTCATCTATTGCGCCTTCGGTTGTGTCTCCACCACTAATATGAAAAACAGGGGTTCTGGTATTCCCTGCAGCAATAGCCACTGATAACATTTCATAACGATCTCCTAATATTATCACTGCATTATACTTTTGTTGAGAGAACAGCTCAGAAAACTTAATAAGTGCTGCTGCTTGATTGGTGCTTATATCTACCGAGTTTTCACAACAGATTGGAATAGATATTTCATAATCAATTCTAACGCCTGAATCTTGAATTTCATTAACAGTCATACCATATTGATTACTAAGATGAGTCCCAGTCACAATCAACTCAACTTTCAACATATCGTTTTCATATTTTCGAAGTTCTATAATAATTGGGGCTAGCAAGCCATATTCAGCACGCGTTGCCGTAACTACAGCTATTTTTCTCATAACTCTATTAATTCATCCTCAATAAAATCTCTTATTGCATATGTCCCTATAACATCATTCCACCTCATAGGACTTATGCCATTTCCAGGTCTTTTAGTTGTAAGATTATTCTCTGTTAATATCTCACCCTTCTTAATATCTCGTGAAGCAATTATACTTTTACGTGCAATAACCATATTCTTTTTTTCCGATTCCGAAGGAACCTTATCTCCATTACCTAAAGCACATTCAACATTCCTAATAGCTTTAACCATTGTGCAAAGTTCATCTGGTTCAAGACTTGCTTTATGATCCGGGCCTTCCATATTTCGGTCCAATGTAAAATGTTTTTCTATAACGGTAGCCCCCATTGCAACTGCAGCAATTGGTATTTCGATTCCTGTAGTATGATCAGAATAACCAACATCTAAGCCGAATTTATCTCTCATCGTTTTCATCGCTCGAAGATTAACATCTTCAAATGGAGCTGGATACTCTGTTGTGCAATGAAGCAAGGTAATATTACCTGCGCCATTATCCTTTAATACTTTGATTGCTATTTCAACCTCCTCGAGAGTGCTCATACCTGTTGAAAGTATAATATCTTTGCCTGTATTTGCTATTCTAAGTAGATACGGCAAATTGGTTATCTCACCCGAAGGGATCTTCCATAAATCACAACCTAATTCATTTAGGAAATCAATGCTACTCAAATCAAAAGGAGTGGATAAAAATCGTATATGTTTTTCCTCGCAATATTTTTTGAGAGGAACAAACTCTTCAAACTTTAACATCAACTTTCGAACCATATCTAACTGGCTTTCATCGCTCCCTGTAGTTTTTTTTTGGTACTCAGCTTTTTCGGCGAATTTAGACATCACCTTTTCAGGAACGCCAGTTTGGAATTTCACAATATCAACTCCAGCTTTTTTTGCTTCATCAACCATTTTATAAGCCAGTTCAAGACTTCCATTATAATTAACTCCTGCTTCTGCAATAATCAGCACCTTACTCATATTAATTAATCCTCCATCAAACACTCCATCATATGCGTATCAAACACTGGTACATTAAATGCTTTTCTCACTGCTCTTCTTTCTCCATAAGAATCATCAATAAATATGCAATTTAAATCACGAATATAATCCTTTTTATTTTCACTCCTTTCTATATGTATTACTTCATCAAATATTTCCGATAATTTATATTTTTTAAGTTCATCATATAAGTTTCCATCGTGTTTACTAAGTAATATAATCCTTACATTTTTGTTTACACACTGGTATAAAAATTTGACAACCATTGTATTGATAACTCCATCTTTTACAATAGTATCATCATAATCTATATACACAGAAGAATATGAAATATTAGTTTTGTAAACATTTTCAAGTGCTCTGTCCAATTCAATCATATATGTATTCAAAGACACATCATCAATAGCAATACCATTAAAAACATCTAAAGTCATCAATGGCAAATTCGCTCCTATGTTTCTACTAATAGAAGACGTTCCTGCAATTCTACATGCCACTTCCAACAATTTTAGCGTTCCATTTTGTGATTCCCTGACTTGAAAAAACCACCCTCCCTTTTGTTTAATTGAATTGTTTATTTTTCTTGCGATGCCTTCAACCCCTGGCAAATCTTCAAATACAGCATTTACGCTAATTCCATTTTTTATTCTTTTTCTGCCTCTTGCTTTACAATAAATAAGCTCCCCTTTTAAATTTGTAAAACAATCTATTGTATATTCTTTTCCAGGTAAATATTCCATTACAACATATTTATTAAAATCTACATTTTGAAGTTCCTCATAAGAATTTATAAGTTTAGCTCCAACAGATCCTTGACCACAGTCAGGCTTTATAAAAACTGGTAAAGAATCCACTTCATCAATCTTTTCATACACAATCGGCGTATTTATAACGTTTTCAAGACACTTATATGTTGCTTTTTTCGACCTACATAATTCAGCCGTATTACCCTCTGGAACAATAAGAGACTCTTTAAACAGATGTCTGAATTTTGCAAAAACAGTGATAACTCCATCCATAGCTGGATATATAAAATCAATATCATAATTAGATATAGTTCTTTCAAATTCCTCAATATCAGTTTCATCACTACTATCCGTAATGTACGGCAAATTGCCTATTATCTCATGGAACACAAACATCCCATGATCATAACCATCGGTACCACCAATCAATGTATAATGCGTCGAATAACATAATGCGCGATGAATCTCAAGCGCAATTTCTGTTCCACAGGGATATACTAAAACCTTTTTTTTCATATTCTAATCATTCTCCATATAATTTTATTCTCATCTTTTCAAGTTCAGGCAATTGTCCCATATCCATCCAATCATTTTCACTCACAGGAAAGACTGCCACTTTTTTTCCATTTTTTCTTAATCTTTCAATAACATCAGGGAATCCAATGGCTACTCCATCATCCATATAATCAAAAACCTCAGGTTCAACAATATAAATACCCGTATTTGTAAGAAATGACATTAAAGGTTTTTCCTTTATCTCCTCTATTATGCCATTCACACCTATCTCAACGACGCCATAAGGAATATTTAAATTTTTGTAGGCGCATATCATCGTAATAACATTATTGTTCTCCTTATGAAACCTAAGCATACTTTCATAATTCGCTGTGAGCAATGCATCACAATTAGCAAAGAAAAAAGTACGTTTAAGTCTGCCACGAAGAAGAGTTAACCCACCCCCTGTTCCTAATGGTTGCTTTTCATCATACCAACTGATATTGTATTTGTTCTCATTTTCAGAAAAGTAGGCTTTCATAAGCTCTTTTTTATAATTTACAATAATATGAAACTCATTACAGTTATAACTCTGATACTCTTTCATAATATGTTCAATAATAGGAATGTCGCCAACTGGAATTAGTGGTTTGGGGAGAACCTTTGTGTATGGATCAAGACGTGTTCCTCTCCCACCAGCATTAATCACAACTGGAATGTTTAATGCGTTTCTTTGGCTAATCTCATGGATATCTCCAGTATATAGAGCAGATATCTTGCCTTCATCATCAACTATTGGAATCACAATGAAATTTTTTTTATGATATAAACTTACTGCTTCCTCATCAGACTTAGCTGTCTTAGGACTTTTATTAGCTGCATCCACTGCTAATCCTGACAGTTGTCCACCCGAGAGAAGGAATCGTCTAATATCGCCATCGGTAATACACCCCATCAATTTCCCATTGTCACCTACAAGAAATAGAATCCCAAAAGAATTATCATCTATTTTTTGCATAGCTTCTGAAATTGTTAATTTATCATTTCCAAGAAACTTTTGAATATCAATCATTGGCTAACTCCCTAAGCAATTTTTTCACCTCATCAGCTACATATTTAATTTCGTCCTCCGTTATTTGTGTCGTTGAAGGAATATTAAGAACTCTATTTGCATAATATGGTGCTTTTTCCAACTTATATGTCTCTTCTTCTTTATAAGGTTTTTGCTCATTTATCAGTCCCCATATAGGTCTCGTTTCCATTCCCTTTTCACGAAGAGCAATAATAATATCCCTCATTGTAGCCTTTATATAATTTCTATCAATGCACAAACTATAAAACCATTTATTAGAATCCGTGCCTTCTCTAAATGGCATAAGTTTGCAATACTCAAAATCAGCAAACAGTTCCTTATACAAATCATAATTCTTCTGTTTTCTTTTTATAAACTCAGGCAGTTCCTCCATTTGAGCTACGCCTAACGCCGCTTGAAGATTAGTCATACGATAATTATAACCTATCTCGTCATGAATATAATAATGCGGATCTGTTTTCGCCTGAGTAGACAAAAAGCGAAGATGATTTACCACATCTGAATTGTTTGATGTTATGGCACCACCACCACCAGTTGTAATTATCTTATTTCCATTAAAGCTATAACATCCAAAGTCCCCTATAGTTCCAGCGTACTTTCCTATGTATTTCCCCTCTGTATATTTTGTACCAAGAGCTTCGGTAGCATCTTCGACTACTTTAATGTTATACCTTCCTGCAATTTCCATAATTGCTTCCATATCAGCCATGTTACCAAATACATGAACAACAACAATAGCCTTAACTACTGAATTTTTGTAAATCAGTTTATCTCCATCCCATTTACACTCTTCGACGCAAAAAGAACGAAGTTTAATTGGATCCATGCAAAAACTATCATCACAATCAATGAATACAGGTATAGCGAATTGATACTTCACAGGATTTACAGCTGCAATAAATGTAAGCGGAGGGACTATAACTATATCTCCAGGTTTCACTCCAGCTTCCACGAGACTGAGATGTAAAGCAGATGTTCCGCTTTGACATACTGCCACATTTGGTACCCCTAAGAACTGTGCCATTTTCTCTTCCATTTGTGCAACATATCCACCAACTGTAGACACAAAAGTTGACGCAATTGCATCAACAACATATTTTTCTTCATTTCCTTCAAAATTTGGAATTGACAACGGTATAAACTTTTCCATAACATACCACCTTTATCAACATTTTTCGTTAATCAATGCATAGAGTTATTTATAACAATTATAATTTACATCTTACTATCAAGTGATTTTCCAGTTTCAATATGATCAAAATTAGGAAGATACTCCTTCATGATTCTAATCACTTCTTCTTTAGTTGCTTCTGCTTTATTGAACTCAAAACTAAGATCACGAAACAATTTTTCAACTCTATTCTTATCCGGAATTTGTTTTCCAACAATCACTCCAAGTGAGGAGAAACGATCCATATCAGCAGTTTCATTTTCGGTAACAAACTCTTCATATGGTTTTTCACCAGATGTATTTGAAAGAGAGTAATGAACCGGATATAAATGACTACCATTCTTAAGATCCTCCGCTTTTTCTATTGCCTCTTCATCTGAATTGCACTCAAGGACTTCATATCCATAAGTTTTCAACAATTCCGTTCCAATACCATCAAAGGTCATCATTTGTGCCTCGTCAAGTTTTGGGAAAAAAATAGCTCTATTTTCTCCAAGGATGCAAGAAAGGAGACATATTTGACCCGACTCTTCAGGACTTACAAAATAACGTCGAACATCACTTGGAGCTGACAAAGGTTGAAGTTTTTGTATTCTCGCGAGAAAACCAGCAGGTAATGAACCATTCGAAAAAGCAACATTTGCAAAACGTGCTGTTTTCACTGGAAACCTATCCGAATAACTAAAAATAACATCCTCCATTATCCTCTTACTTGCTCCCATAATATTTACTGGATTGGCTGCTTTATCTGTCGAAACACAAAAGTACTCTTCTGGGGGATACTCGGACAACAAGTCTAATAACTTTTTTGCATGCAAAACATTATTTTGAATTAATGCTTCTACTGAATATATATCCTTTTCAGACCTAACATGTTTGTGCGCAGAAAAATTAGCAACAATATCAAATCCTCCTCTATTTCGAAACATTTTTTCAAAGACTTGAGAAGAAAAATCCATAGGATAAGTCACATAATCTTTGGGAATAATCATTCCTTTCGTCGAACGCAAATCCCTAGTCAATTCTGCTAAACCATTTTCATTGATATCTACAACAACTAATGAAGCAGGCTCAAATGGAATAATTGCCTTTATAAACGACGATCCTATAGAACCTGCGCCACCGATAACAAGCACTGATTTTTCGTTGACTTTCTTAAAAATTGCGTCATTATTGAATTCAATATCTGGCAAAAACATTGATGACGAGCGCTTTGTTACATGCTGACTTATAAATAAATTCAGATTAAACATTTCCTATATCCTTTCAGTGCTTTTTAATATTTTATCTATTTTTGTTGAATCACCCCAAATAGCCTTAGAATCATAAGGTCTATCTGGATATGCTCCATACTTAAGCACAATATTGTATCCATTCTCTTTTATATATTTTTCAACTCGAACGGATAATTTTTCAGGTCTACCCGAACAAATGTTAATTATTCCAAGAACTTCGTTCTGTTCCACAGTCCTAGCGACTTGCTCACAAAAATCTTCATAATCCAAAAAATCATACTGATTTAAACCTGTTGTAAATGGAAATTCTTTTTTTCCATCATTTTCAGCCATTGTTATCTTCGAAAAAATTGAGTTTCCACATTTACCATTGCCAACAATATAATATCCTCTAAGCCACTGAAACATTATATTACTTTGTTTGCATAACATCCTTGTCAATTCTCTAAGTGCATTTTTGCTTATGCCATAAGGAGTTATTGGTTTACATGGTGTATCTTCATTTATGCTGCCTTCATAAAAACCAATTTCATGCATTGACCCCATGACAACAATTTTCGATACCTTAGATTCAGCAAACTTTTTTATAAAGACATAATGACTCGGCAAATCAATAATATGTGCATCGGAATAATGAACAAACCCATCTCTCCACGCTAAGTGAAGTAAAACATCTGGCTCACCAAAAAAAGAAAATGGATCATTTACATTAAATAAATCACACTCCCTTCTATCCGCTCGCACATCTATATTATCAGTTTTAAAATCTGTAGCAACAACTACATGACCACAATCAAGCAAATGTCTTACTATTCCTTGTCCAAGATAACCATTTGCTCCTGTTACAAGTATTTTCATCCAAATCTTCCTTCCTTTTTTAAATAATTATATTCTATATGTGTATTTTACAATAGTCATAATACTCTTAACACAATTTTGGCATATGTTAATTTTTCAAAAATAATCATTTACTTCTAATAAACATCCCTGCGTTTTCCATTTCGATAAGCGACTTTTCATATTTGCCATTATCAATATCTTGGCTTTGCACCCACGAGCAGAATTGTTTTAGTCCTTCATTTAAACTAATTTTGGCCTCGAAACCTAGTATTTTTTTTGCTTTATTAATATCCGCTCTGTTGTGTGCAACATCTCCAACTCTAAAATCTCCCGTCACTTGTATATTCGACTTGCTGTTATAGTATTCTTTCAATTTTTCAGCGATTTCTATAACACTTGTACTAATTCCAGATCCAATATTGAATATTTCTCCACTGCTTAATTCATTATCAAAGCAAGAAATAACAGCCGAAGCAACATCGTCAACATAAACAAAATCCCTGCTTTCTAATCCATTTTCAAATACATTTATATCTTTATTTTCCAACATAAGAGAAGAAAAAACAGACAAAATGCCTGTATATGGATTTTTAAGGCTTTGCCCAACTCCATAAACATTTTGGAACCTAAAAATTGTGAAGTCTATTCCTAGCGCAGGGCACATAGTTTGAAGCATTTGTTCTTGAGCATACTTGGTATACGCATAAAGTGATAATGGATTAATTTTATCATCTTCATTAGTAGCAATAACTTTAAGTTTTGATTT
>AUXO015005470.1_pt1 | contig 10740 bp, 8 predicted proteins | sample 768731 | NCBI WGS metagenome assembly AUXO01 (sample SAMN02715735, study PRJNA202380) | gut metagenome | biome: sheep rumen | host: Ovis aries | place: New Zealand: Palmerston North
AAAAAGAACCGTCCCCAAATGAAACAAATGAAAGAAGGTGATAATATATGTTTACAGATTACACAAAAATTATTATAAAATCAGGTGATGGCGGAAATGGAGCTATTTCATTTAGAAGAGAAAAATATGTCGCTGCTGGTGGACCAGATGGTGGAGATGGCGGAAAAGGCGGAGATGTATATTTCAAAGTTGATAAAGATAAAAATACATTAATTGATTTTAGATATAATAAAAAATTTAAAGCTAAAAATGGAGAAAATGGAAGTGGTGCAAGATGTAATGGAAAATATGGTGAAGATATTTACATTGGTGTGCCAATTGGAACTATAATTAAAGATGCTAAAACTGGGAAAGTTGTAGCAGATTTATCTAAGCCAGATCAAATTGAACTTGTTCTTAAAGGTGGAAGAGGAGGAAAAGGAAATTCTCATTTTGCAACACCAACAAGGCAGGTACCAAGATTTGCACAAGATGGTGAAAAAGGTGAGGAAAAGGAAATTATTCTGGAGTTAAAGTTAATTGCAGATGTTGGACTTTTAGGTTTTCCAAATGTCGGTAAATCTACATTTTTGAGTACTGTTACTGATGCAAGACCTAAAATTGCAAATTATGAATTTACAACACTAGAGCCTAATCTTGGAGTTGTAAAATCAAAAAATGGAGAAAGTTTTGTTATAGCAGATATTCCAGGAATTATAGAAGGTGCCAGCAGTGGAATAGGTCTTGGATTACAATTTTTACGCCATGTTGAAAGAACAAGATTATTGCTTCATTTAATTGATGTATCTGGGGTAACAGGAAGAGACCCAGTAAATGATTTTTATACTATAAATGAAGAATTAAAAAAATATAGTGAAAAATTGGCAAATAAAAAACAGATATTAGTTGCCACTAAATCTGATATTATTCAAGATGATGGATTATACAAAAAATTAGAAAATTTAGCTAAAGAAAAAAATATAGAATTATTTAAAATTTCTAGTGTTACAGGAGATGGAATAACTGAGCTTTTAGATTATGTAGCTAAAACATTAAAGTCATTACCAAAAGAGGAATTAATAGATATTGAAGATAGAGTAGTTTATACATTAGAAGATGAAGAAAAATTCAATATAGAAAAAATAGATGGCAAATTTATTATTACAGGAAAAGCAATTGAGAGACTTATGGGAAGAGTCAATATTGCAGATAATGAGTCTCTATATTATTTCCATAAATGCTTAAGAGACATGGGAGTAGATGATAAACTAAGAGAAATGGGAGTAAAAGAAGGGGACATTGTTAAAATATTAGACTATGAACTTGAATGGGAATGAGTTGCTTAAAATCTAAGAGGTAGTTTGTAAAATACATATACAAATTACCTCTTTTTAGACTATATAAAAATAAATGTATAATTTACACAAGTTAATCTATTTACTCTATTAAATTAAAAAATTAAATATATTTTTTAACTTCATTATAAATTTCTTCATGAATATCATCAATTGTACGAATTTTGTCGTTTTTAACACATTTTATTTCACACCAATTATATTGTTTTACAAGAGAACAAGCAGCTTTATAGCTTTGTTCTAAGTATTCTGGATCACTTTCATGAATATCTTTTTTTTGTTCATGTGTGAATTTATTTTCTCTATTTTTCATCAATTCTATAGAATATTTTGTTGGCATGTTCAAGAAAAAAACTCTTGTAGGAACAGGAAGTTTATATAAATTAAACTCAAAATCCAAAAGCCAGTCCAAAAATTTTTGCCTTTCAGCAGGGTCTAATATTTTGCTAGCTTGATGAACCATATTGGCTGTTGTATATCTGTCAGCTAAAATAATTCCACCTTGATTGTAATAGTCTTCTAAACCTTCTGTTTTAAAAGTTGCATATCTATCTGCTGCAAAAAATGTAGAAGAAATATATGCATTAACATCATTTGCATGTTTACCAAATTCACCAGATAAATACATTTTAACTAAAGCAGAAGAATTACTATTATAATTTGGAAAACTAACAGTTTTAAAATCTATTCCTTCTGATTTTAATCTATCACATAATTTATTAAATTGAGTTTGTTTTCCACTACCATCTGTACCTTCAATTGCAAATAATTTTCCCATTTAAATCCACCTTTCCGTAAACAAATATTGATTTTTGTCAAAATTTTGTAACTTTTTAATAATTATATAGTTTATACAAAAAAAATTCAAGAGAAAATTTTAATATTTTTTTGCAGAAAATTGCGTTTTTTATGTAAATATCATTGACTTTTTAAAGATTTCATTATATTATATTATAAGAATTTTTCAAAATCCTAAGGAGGAAAAATAATGGGAGAAGTTATAGTTATAACATCAGGAAAAGGCGGGGTAGGAAAAACAACAACAACAGCAAATTTAGGATCAAGTTTAGCATTAGAAGGAAAGAAAGTAGCTTTAATAGATACGGATATAGGACTTAGAAACTTAGATGTAGTTATGGGTTTAGAAAATAGAATTGTTTATGACATAGTAGATGTTGTTGAAGGAAAATGCAAATTAAGACAAGCACTAATAAAAGATAAAAGATTTAAAGAATTATATTTGTTACCAGCCGCACAAACAAGAGATAAATCAGCAGTAAATGAAGAACAAATGAAAGAACTTACAACAAAACTAAAAGAAGAATTTGACTATATACTTGTAGATTGCCCAGCAGGAATTGAACAAGGATTTAAAAATGCTATTGCAGGAGCAGATAGAGCAATAGTGGTTACGACAGCAGAGATATCATCAATAAGAGATGCAGATAGAATAATAGGACTATTAGAATCTGCAGAAATAAAAAATCCAGAGCTTGTAATAAATAGAATTAGACCTAATATGGTAAAAAGAGGAGAAATGATGGATGTTGATGATATTGTAGATTTATTGTCAATAGACTTAATCGGTGTTGTTCCAGACGATGAATATATAATAACCCAAACAAATAAAGGAGAACCAGTCATACAAAATAAGAGAGCTCCATCAGGAAAAGCATATTTAGAAATAGCAAAAAGAGTCCTTGGAGAAGATATAGAAGTAACTATACCTGGCAGAGAACAAAGTTTCTGGCAAAAAATTAAAAGTATATTTAGAAAGTAAAACTAAAGAATTTTATTATTTATAAAATTAAAAAACAAATCATGAGGTTAAAACCTCTAGAGATATGGAGGTAGATAAATGTTTGAAAATTTATTTAAACTTTTTAAGAAAGAAAATAAAAGAGAAATATTATGTGAGAGTTCGAAAGATACTGCAAAAGAAAGATTACATTTGGTTTTAATGCAAGATAGAGCTAATGTTTCTGCGGACTTTTTAGATTTAATGAGGCAAGAAATAATTGAAGTAATAAAAAAATATATAGATATAGATGAGTCAACAATGGATGTTCGTCTTACAAATCAGACAAATGATGATGGAACACAGGGAGCCCCAGCATTGTATGCAAATATCCCAATTTTAAATATAAAAGATGAAAATAAAAAAATGAAAATGGAAGAACAAATAAACAAAGAAACACAAGAAAAAACAAAAGAAGCTTTAGAAGTAGATCAGACAACAATAGAAGAAGAAGATAAAAAAATAGAAGAAGCTATAAAAATTGTTGAAGAAGAAAAAAATGAAACTCAGAATAAAGAAAAAAACAATGAGAAAATTAAAACTCAGAATGAAAAAGAAAAAGATGTAAAAGGTGAATCTCAAGAAAAGGAAAAAAATAATAATAATTCTGAAAGTAATAATGAGGGAAATGATAAAGAAGAATCTGAGGTTCAGAATAAAACAGAAAATATTCAAAAGAAAATAAAAAGTCAAAACAAAAATCAAAAAAGAAAAAATAAAAGAGAGTGAAAATGAATAGTAAAAAATTAAAAAATGTAGAATGGTGGATATTAATTTTAGCAATAGGTTTATGTGCAGTTGGTTTTGTAGCACTTTATTCTGCTACACAATCTAATAATGGTGATGAGTTAAAAAAACAAATAACTTGGTTTATTGTTAGTATTGTATTCATGGTTATAGTTTCATTTGTGGATTACAAAGTATTAGTAAAAATTTCGCCAATTTTATATGGACTGTCAATATTATTACTAATAGCTGTTTTATTTACAAAATCAAGAAATGGTGCAAGTAGTTGGTTTAATATAGGACCTGTATCAATACAACCTGCTGAAATAGCCAAATTTTCCGTTATTTTATTTTTAGCTTATGTTGTTACATGGGTACAAGTAAGCGGAAAAGAAGAAATAAATAAAATATGGAAACTAGCTATTGTTTTAGCAGTTGTTGCACTACCTGTATTACTTATTATTTTGCAACCAGATTTTGGAACTGCAATGGCTTATGTTTTTGCATTAATTATGGTTTTATTTGTAGCAGGTATAGATAAAAAATATATTATTATTGCCACTATATGTGTAGTAGTTGGAATTCCTCTAATGTATCAGTTTGTACTGCCAGAACACGCAAAAGCAAGAATAGATGTATTTTTAAATCCAGAATCAGATCCAAGAGGTTCAGGATATAATATTATTCAATCAAAACTTGCAATAGGATCTGGAGAACTTACAGGAATGGGATTGCTAAATGGAAATCAGACACAATTAGGATATTTATCTCCAAAAACTACAGATTTTATATTTTCTGTAATAGGAGAAGAAATGGGATTTATTGTTTCTGCAGTTGTAGTTATAGCTTATGTTTTTTTTATAAATAAAGTTTTATATGTTGCTAAAACCGCAAAAGATGATTATGGAAGTTATATAGCTGCAGGTGTTGCAGGAGTTTTCTTTTTCCATATGACAGAAAATGTTGGAATGACTATGGGACTACTTCCAATTACAGGTGTTCCATTATTATTTGTTAGTTATGGTGGTAGTTCAATGCTAACCAGTTTTTTATATGTAGGAATATTGTTAAATATTAGTGCCAATAGAAAGAAAACTATATATTTAAAATAAAATATATTTAAAATTATAACAAATAAATGTAATAAATATTAGATAGGTGATAAGATGTATTTGCATGAACTTAATATTGGAAATTTAAAATTAGAAAATAATATATTATTAGCACCAATGGCAGGTATTACAGACCTGCCATTTAGATTAATTTGCGAAAGGTTTAACCCAGGTATTACAACAACAGAAATGGTAAGTAGTAAAGCAATTTTATATAATGATGAAAAAACTAAAAAATTAATGAATATTACAAATGAGAAAAGACCTATTGCAATTCAAATATTTGGAAGTGAAATTGAGGCAATGAGTTATGCAAGTAAATATGTTTCTAATATAGCAGATGTTGTTGATATAAATATGGGTTGCCCTGCTCCAAAAGTTACAAAAAATGGAGATGGAAGTAGTTTATTAAAAAATCTGGATCATGCAGGAGAAATAATAGATGCAGTAGTGAAAAATTCTACTGTACCAGTTAGTTTGAAAATAAGGCTAGGATGGGACAAAGAAAATATAGTTGCAACGGAAATTGCAAAAATTGCAGAACAAGTTGGAATTAGCATGATAACTGTTCATGGAAGAACTAGAAGCGAATTCTATTCTGGAAAATCAGATTTAGAAGAAATAGCAAAAGTAAAAGAAAATGTGAAGATCCCAGTTATAGGAAATGGTGATATTATAGATGAAGAATCAGCAGAAAATATGTTTAAAAAAACTAATGTAGATGGAATTATGATAGGAAGGGGAGCCATAGGAAATCCATGGATATTTGAAAGAGTAAAGTATTATTTAAAAACAGAAAATAAATTGCCAAATATGTCATTAAATGAAAAAAGAAAGATAATAACTGAGCATTTTTTATTAGAGTTACAAGAAAAAGGTGAGTACACAGGAATAAGAGAATTTAGAAAACATTTGGCATATTATTCTAAAGGGCTAGGAAAGGCTAGTGAATTTAGAAAGAAAATAAATACTTTAGAAAAATCGAAAGATGTAATTGAATGTATTAATGAATATTTTGTATAAAAAAAGAAGAGGTGTAAGAAAATGTATAGAACTAAAAATTTAGGAGAACTAAGAATAGAAAATGTTGGTGAAACAGTAGAACTTGCAGGATGGATACAAAAAAAAAGAAATTTAGGTAGCATGGTTTTTGTTGATTTAAGAGATCAAGATGGAATCACACAAATAGTTTTAAATAATGAAGAATTGCAAAATCAAATGAAAGAAATACCAACAGAAAGCTGTATTCACATTAGTGGAAAAGTTGTGGAAAGAGCAAGTAAAAATTCAAAAATTCCTACAGGAGATATTGAAGTTATTGCAAATTCTATAGAAATATTGGGAAAATGTAAAAATGTTTTACCTTTTGAAATAAATGTAGAACAAGAAACAAGAGAAGATTTAAGACTTGAATATAGATTTTTGGATTTAAGAAATGAAAAATTACATAACAATATTTTGCTTCGTTCAAAAATATTAAAATTTTTGAGAGACAGAATGGAAGAATTAGGATTTCCAGAAATACAAACACCTATACTTGCAAATTCTTCACCAGAAGGGGCAAGAGATTATTTAGTACCAAGTAGATTAAATCCTGGAGAGTTTTATGCATTACCACAAGCTCCACAACAATTTAAGCAATTATTAATGGTATCAGGTTTTAATAAGTATTTTCAAATTGCACCATGCTTTAGAGATGAAGATCCAAGAGCAGATAGAGCACCAGGAGAGTTTTATCAATTAGACTATGAAATGGCTTTTGCAACTCAAGATGATGTATTAAAAATAATGGAAACAGTAATACCTGCTACATTTAAACATTTTACAAATTGGAAAGTAGATGAAGGACCATTTATTAGAATACCATATAGAGAAGCAATGGAGAAATATGGTATAGATAAACCAGATTTAAGAAATCCACTTATTATTCAAGATGTATCAGAATTATTTAAAAATTCAGAATTTAATGCATTTAAAGGCAAAGTTGTAAAAGCAATAATTGTAAAAAATGGTGCAGAACAAGGAAGAAAATTCTTTGATAAAATGACAGATTTTGCAAAATCAGATGAAGTAGGTGCAAATGGATTAGCTTGGACAAAAATAAATTCAGAGCAAAATGTAGAAGGCGGAATTGCAAAATTTATTAATGATGAAATTAAAACAAAATTAATAGAAGAATTTGGAGCTACTGAAAATTCTGCAATATTTTTTGTAGCAGATGAAAAATTAGAAAAAGCTCAAAAAATTGCTGGACTTATTAGAATTGAGCTTGGTAAAAGATTAGATTTATTAGAAAAAAATGTTTATAGATTCTGCTTTATTGTTGATTTCCCAATGTATGAATTAACAGATGAAGGAACAATAGATTTTAATCATAATCCGTTTTCAATGCCACAAGGTGGTTTAGAGGCATTAAATACAAAAGATCCATTAGAGATTTTAGCATATCAATTTGACTTAGTGTGTAATGGGTATGAAATGGCTTCAGGAGCAGTTAGAAATCACAATCCAGAAATAATGGTAAAAGCTTTTGAAATTGCAGGTTATAAAGAAGAAGATGTAAAAAATAGATTTGGAGCGTTATATAATGCGTTTCAATATGGTACTCCTCCACATGCAGGAGCAGCACCTGGAGTAGACAGAATGGTTATGCTTATAGCAGATTCACAAAATATAAGAGAAGTAATAGCATTTCCAAAAAACAAGAAGGCAAGAGATTTGTTAATGCATGCACCTTCAAATGTTAGTGAAGGACAGTTAAAAGATGTACATATTAAATTAGATTTATAAAGGAGTGAAGACATGGAAGAGCAAATAAAAAATATTGAAGAAATCTCTATTAAAGAAATTTCAAATGCAAGAAATGAAAAAGAACTAAATGATATTAAAGTAAAATATTTAGGAAAAAAAGGTGAATTGACTGCAGTTCTTAGAGGAATGAAAGACTTAAGTAAAGAACAAAGACCAATAATTGGTGGAATTGTAAATAAAGTAAGAGATAATTTGGAAAACTTAATTAGCAAAAAAGGAAAAGAATTTGCAGAACTAGAATTAAAACGAAAATTGGAAGAAGAAAAAATAGATGTTACACTTCCATCAAACAAATTTATTAGAGGAAGTAAACATCCATTAAATAGAGTAATTGAAGAAATAGAAGATTTATTTGTATCTATGGGATATGATGTTATAGATGGGCCAGAACTTGAAACAGATGAATTTTGTTTTGAAAGATTAAATTTACCAAAAGGACATCCTGTTCTTAGAGGAATGAAAGACTTAAGTAAAGAACAAAGACCAATAATTGGTGGAATTGTAAATAAAGTAAGAGATAATTTGGAAAACTTAATTAGCAAAAAAGGAAAAGAATTTGCAGAACTAGAATTAAAACGAAAATTGGAAGAAGAAAAAATAGATGTTACACTTCCATCAAACAAATTTATTAGAGGAAGTAAACATCCATTAAATAGAGTAATTGAAGAAATAGAAGATTTATTTGTATCTATGGGATATGATGTTATAGATGGGCCAGAACTTGAAACAGATGAATTTTGTTTTGAAAGATTAAATTTACCAAAAGGACATCCGGCAAGAGATATGCAAGATAGTTTTTATATAACATCAGAAGAACTATTAAGGACTCAAACTTCTGCAGTACAAGCCAGAGTCATGGTAGCTAATCAAGACAAAGGTCCAATAAGAATGATATGTCCAGGAAAAACATATAGAAAAGAAGATGATGCAACACATTCACATCAATTTAACCAAGTAGAAGGATTAGTTATTGATAAAGACATTACACTTGCACATTTAAAAGGAACATTGGAAGTTTTTATGAAGAAAATGCTTGGAGAAAAAACAAAATTAAGATTTAGACCAAGTTATTTCCCTTTTACAGAGCCAAGTTATGAAGTTGATGTATCATGTTTTAAATGTGGTGGAAGCGGTTGCAATCTTTGTAAACAAACAGGTTGGATTGAGCTTTTAGGAGCCGGAATGGTACATCCAAATGTATTGAAAATGAATGGATATAATCCAGAAGAATATGGTGGATTTGCATTTGGTACAGGACTTGACAGACTTGCAATGTTTAAATATGGAATTACAGATATGAGATATTTATATAGGAATGATGTTAGGTTTTTAAAACAATTTGACCAAATGGATATATAAGTAACTTATGCCTATTTGAAAATACAATATATTTAAAATCATAATGAAGGAAAGTAGAAAGGAATTAGATTATGAAGTTAAGTTTGAATTTTGTAAAAGATTATATAGACTTGCCTGAAGAATTAAATGCTGAAAAAATAGCTGAGGATATGACAAATAAAAGTAGTGAATATGATTCTGCGGGTAAATTGATAAATGCTACAAATTTAATAATTGGTGAAGTAATAGAATGTGAAAAACATCCTGATTCTGACCATTTACATGTATGTAAAGTAAATATAGGAAAAGAAGTTTTAGATATAGTTTGTGGTGCCCCAAATGTTAGAAAAGGACTAAAAGTTATTGTTGCACTTCCAGGAGCTAAACTTCCAGATAAAACAATAAAAAAAGGAGTTATAAGAGGGCAAGAGTCAAATGGAATGCTTTGTTCAATGCTTGAACTTGGATTAGACAGCAAATTTGTTGATGAAGCTGATAAGACAGGAATACATGAACTTCCAGTTGATGCACCAGTTGGAGAAGACCCAATTAAATACATGGGGCTTGATGATGAAGTAATTGATTTTGAACTTACAGCAAATAGAGGAGATTTATTAAGTATTTTAGGAATGGCTTATGAATTAGGTGCAATATATGATAAGCCAGTTAAGAAAATAGATTTATCACATAAAGAAAATAATGAGAATATAAATGATAGTTTTAAAGTAGAAGTTAATACAGATAATTGTTCTATTTTTCTTGCAAAAAAAGTTAAAAATGTAAAAATTAAAGAAAGCCCACAATTTATAAAATCAAGACTTATAGCTTCTGGTATAAGACCAATAAATAATGTTGTAGATATAAGTAATTATGTAATGCTTGAAACAGGTCAACCACTTCATTTTTATGATGCAGATAAATTAAATGGAATGATAGAAGTTAGAATGGCAAAAAATGGAGAAAAATTAACAACATTAGATAATATAGAAAGAACTTTACATGATGAAAATATAGTTATTTCAGATGGTAAAAAAGCTATAGGACTTGCTGGAGTTATGGGAGGTTTAGATACTGAAATTACTCCAGAAACCAAAAATATTATAATAGAATCTGCAATATTTGATGGTGTAAAAGTTAGAAAAACATCAAATGAGTTAATTAGAAGTGAAGCAAGCAATAGATTTGAAAAAGGTCTTGATCCAAACAGAACATATATGGCACAAGATAGAGCATGCAATTTACTTGAAAAATATGCAGATGCAGAAATTGTTGGTGGCACAGTAAAATATGATAAAACAATTTTAGAAGACAAAAAAATAGAAGTAAAATTTGCTGAGATAAATAAAGTTTTAGGGCAAAATATTCCAGATAATGAAATATTAGACATATTTAGAAGACTTGGATTTACATACGAAAATACGGATGATGGAGCAATAGTTTCGGTTCCAAGACGTAGAATTGATATAGAAATAAAAGAAGATCTAAATGAAGAAATTGGACGTTTATATGGAGTAAACAATATAGAAGGAATCTTGCCAGAATTACCATTAAAACAAGGATCTTTTGACAGAAGAGATAGAGAACTTAGAAATAAATTAATAGGATTAGGATTAAATGAAAC
>AUXO011947846.1_pt1 | contig 10739 bp, 8 predicted proteins | sample 768731 | NCBI WGS metagenome assembly AUXO01 (sample SAMN02715735, study PRJNA202380) | gut metagenome | biome: sheep rumen | host: Ovis aries | place: New Zealand: Palmerston North
TTTCATGACTTAATGTATTACCAATATATAATAATATTTTTTTAGTTTTTAATTTATCATTTAAAGTACCAGTTGATTCAATAGTATTACCAAGTAAACTACTATTATCTTTTACTCTAACTTTATATGTTAATTTAGAAGTAGTACCAGCTTTTACTTTTATATCTTTAAATGTTATAGTTCCTTTAGAACTATCAAATACCCCAGTACTTGAAACAAAATCAACTTTACTAGTATCAATATTTTCTATAAATTTCATACCAGTATAATCAGAACTACTATTATTTTTAACTTCAATAGTATATTCAATATAATCATTTAAATCAGCATATATAGATGTTGACACGCTACAGTCATCTTTAATAATTTTATGTGTTTTTGTTAAATCCATAGATTTATATTTATATCTTATTTCACTTGCTTTACCAGAAACACTAGGTACATTTTTTTCTGTTATTACTCTATTATTACCCTCTGTTTTATATATTAAGTACTTTACATCATTTGATCTAGTATTAATTATTTTAATTAAATCTATTGTTGGTATAGCACTAACATTTTTATTTAAAAATTCTTTTAAATCAGTTTTTAAAAGTGAACCACCATCTTCAATTTCATCTTTAAATGTTTCAAAATTATATACTTTTCCATTATTATGAATAATCTCTATTTTCTTAACTCCATTTACTATTTCTTTTTTATAAACCATTGTAGTATGACCATTATTATCTAAAGTGAAAACAATTAAATCTCCTGGTTTAACAAAATCATATGCAGTACTTATAAAATTATCTATTTTACTAGAGTCTTTATTTATATTATAACGTTTAAAAAAATCACTATATATATTATTTTGAGTAGCATATAAAGAATTTGATATATGATTAGAACTTTTAATTGGAATATTTATGCCTAAAGTATTATAGTATACTTGAAAAACAAAAGTACTACATACAGCATAAGAATAATTATATGAATTTATACTTTCAGGAGACATATATCTATTTTCTCTATATAAATCATATTGATAATATTTCTTTTTTCTATAATATGCATCAGCTGTATCTATAATCATATTTCTAAGTTTAGTTTCAAGTGAATCATTTTCTACTGCTAGAGATTTATCTACACTATTAAAATAACTAAACATAATAAGAAATCCTAATAAAAAACATATAATAATTACAAATGTTTTATTCTTCATATTACTTTACCTTCTACATTAAAATTATACATTATTAATATATACTTATTCAATACTTCTATACTTTAATTTAATCTTTTTTTATTGTATAAAAACTATTTTTATGATATTATATGAACACTTTTGAGGTGTATATATGAAAAAAATTAATTTTACAAAAGAAGAACTTAATAATTTAGAAAAACTTCATTTAGTAGTTGGTACAATAGAAAAAGAATCTATTATGTATTATTCTCCTAGTAATGAAAATGAAATAATTAAAGTATATAATAATTTTGATAATAAATTATATGTTATGGAAAAATTAAGAAATACTAGAAATCTTTTAAAATATATAAAAGAATTTGAATTTGATGAATTATTAAAACCAACTGGAATAGCTCTTTTAGATAATGAAATAATTGGAATAATATATCCTATAGTAGAAGCTTATACTGCTAGAACATATTTAAACTTAAATATTGTTCCTATGAAATTGAAAATTGAAATAATTAGAAAAATAGGATTATTACTTGAAAAGATTAAAAATTCAGATTCTAAATTTAATGCTGCTTTTTCTGATGTACATGCAGATAATTTTTTAGTAAATGATATTAAAGTAGACGAAAATAAGAATATAACTAATTTATCTATTATGGCATGTGACACTGATAGCATGAGAATATTAGATTCAAAGGGTACTCCAGGATTATATTTATATGATAGTGAAAAACTAACTGAATTTGATAAATATAAGTTTGATTCTGAAAAAATAATTATTCCTGATTCAAATACAGATATTTATTGTTATATAATGATTATATTAGATTTTATTTCAAAAAGTAATTTTGCTTATTGTTTAAATGTAGATGAATATAATCGTTATATTGATTATCTTGATAAATTACAATATGATTCGAAATTATTAGAATCATTTTCAAGTATATATAAAAATGATATAGATAATATTAGTCCACTACCTTATTTAGATTCACTATATAATATAGATGAAAAATCATCATTAAAATCATTTTATGAAAATACAATTTTAAAGAAATAATTTTATTTATTTCTCTTTACTTTTTAAATTTTAGAAATTTTCTTTTATAAACAGGTTGGACTGCAATTCAAGTATATGCATTTATGAAAGTAGTTGGATGTGATAATACACTTAGTGAATTAAGAGAAAAAAGAATGAAAGAATTAAATATGTTATAAGATGTAGAAATACATCTTTTTTTAAACAATATAATTTTTTTAAGCTAAAAAGAAGTCTTTTTTGACTTCTTTTTAGTTTAAAAATGTATCACATATTTTCTATATTCTTATCTTGTTAACACTAATTGTTTATCTTTGTTTTTTTTTAAATGATTCTCTAATGGTTTAGTTAAAATTCCTGAATAAACAATATCTAATTCATGTAAAGCTCTAGTAATTGCTACATATAACAATTTCATATCAAGATTTTTATCAGAAGAATAGATTGTCTCATTAGCATTGTTTATTATTACTGCATCAAATTCTAATCCTTTTGCTAATTGATTAGATATTGTACAAACATTGAATTTTTCATCATTCAAGTCATCATTTTCATTAACATTTGGTATTACAATACCTAAATCTGCTAAATCATCATTAATATAATTTGATAATAAATCTGTTTTACTTATTATTGCAATAGTCTTATATCCTTTTTTCTTATATTCAAAGATTTTTTTTGCAATATATTCTGGAATATTATTATCATGTTCTAATTTTGTTAATTTAACATCCTGTCCATGTCTTACAACTAAATCCGAACGATTCATTCCAATACTTTCAGCAACATCATCAGCAACATCCATTATTTCAGCTGTTGTACGATAACTTTTATTAAAATTAATTACACTACCATTATTATTAAACATAGCATTATTAACTTCAAACCAATTATTTACTCCACGATAGTCATATATAGATTGTGCCAAATCACCAAAAATACTAAATGTAGCTGATTGTAAAGTACTTTTTAATGTATAAAAGTTAAATTCCCCTAAATCTTGTGCTTCATCTATAACAACATGTCTAATTTTTTCATAATCTTTATTTGGAGCAATTAATGATTTTATATATATAAGTGCTGCTAAATCTTCAAAATCATATGAGTTATTTTTAATACTTTTTAAAGTTTCTTTTTTTAGTTCATCTAAATCATCAAATTGATATATATTAAAATCAGAAATTGAAGTTATAAATAACTTATATAATTTAGTAGAATTTATTTTTGTTTTGTTAAAATATTTTCTTATAGAACTCCTACAATTTTTATATATTTCATTTCTATCTTTTGAAAACATATTTCTCATTTTATTTTTTTCTTCTTCAGTTATTGTAGTTTTAAATAAATCATAAGAGTATTCTCCATATCTAGTCATTATAGAATCTCTATTATCTTCAATATATTTGCATAATTTTTCAATAGTTAATTCAATTCTACTATTTAAATTATTTGAATATCTATTTGCAGTACTTTGAAATACTTTTGTAATAATGTCACTAGATAAAACTTCAAAATCTCCTAACATTAAAGGATTAGTAGTTATACTATAAAAATATATTTCTATAAATTTTTCTAACATATCTTTATATCTCATAGAACATTTAAATTTATCAATATTATTTTTTCTTTTACCTGATATAGAAGCTCCAATTTTTTTGTTTGAAGGATTAATATTTATATTCTCTTCAATATAATTTTTTGCAAATGTTTCATATGTACATTGCTCAACTCCTACTACATCTAATTCTGGTAAGACAGATTTAATATATTTTAAAAATACTGGATTTGGACCTATAACTAAATATTGATTTTGTTTAATATTATTTATGTAATTGTATACTAAATATGCAATTCGATGTAATGCTACTGTTGTTTTTCCCGAACCAGCTACACCTTGAACAATAATATTATCTGAAATTTTCTTTCTGATAACATCATTTTGTTCCTTTTGAATAGTAGAAACAATACTTTTTAATCTTGAATCATTATTACTATTAAGATAATTTTGCAATAATTCATCATTTGAAACTAAATCAACATCAAAATACTGTTCTAGTTCACCAAATTCTATTTCATATTGTCTTTTCAATGATAAATAACCTTTTATCTTACCATTAGGCGCTTCAAAACTACATTCTCCAACTTCGGCATCATAATAAAGTGAACTTATAGGTGCTCTCCAATCAGTTACTATTATATCAGTGTTTTGCATTACACCATTTTTTCCAATATATATTGTACTTGTTTTCTCATCTTCTTCAGCCAAAAAATCTATTCTAGCAAAATATGGTTTTTCTAATGCAGCTTCTAAATTACTAATATGAATCTTTTTTCTATCAGCAATTCTCCATAAATCTTCTCTATCACCAATAAAATCATTATATAAATTATTCAATTCATTTTTTTCATTTTTTATTATTTTATCTATAATAGTAATGGTTTGTTTTAATTTCTCTTTTTCTCTTTCTAATTCTTTTATATCCATTTTTACCCCCCTTCAATTAATAATTATCTAATTATAATTGATTCAAAATACTTTTCTTGAAATTCTGTTAATGCTCTAATAGCATCATCAGAATAATCTTTACCATCCTTTGATACAATTAATTTATCATCATCATCATTTGTTCTATGAATTATGGCAATAACTTTTCCTTTACTTTCTTTAACCGGTTCAAATTCTCCTACTAAATATGCATCTAATTCTTCACCATCACCACTTACAGTATTAGGAATGAACCCATAATTCAACATATACATAAATCCATGTTTAGGATGCCTAGATCCTAATTGTCTATCTATTTCAATAGACACTTCTTTCCCTAAATAATCCTTTGCATTTGCTTTTTCCATTTTTATATCCTCCATTTCACTTTTTACTTTTATATATTATTGTTATTATATCATATATAGGTATATTTTATATAAGAAATTCACATTTTATTAAATAAATGGATTAATATCTGCATTATAATTCATGTTATTTTTTTTATATAATACTTTAACATTTTCCTTTATTGTTTCATAATCATCATTTGTATTTATTATGTAATTATCAATATATTCATCTACATCTAACGAAGGATTATTCTTTATTTCTAAAAGTACATTTTTGAATATAATCAAATCTAATTTTTTTAATTTCATAACATATTTATAAAACTCTTGCATAGATTCATCAGATATCGCTTTTGGTGCTGTTAATGGATCAATTGTCATATCATATATATCACAATGACTCTTATGCCATTTTTTAAGAGCATAATATATTTTGTTTACGATAACATCATCAATAGTATATTTATTGTTATTAGAAATAAAATCACTTTCTTGTAATTTATTTTCTTTTCGTAATCGTGTATTTAATTTAGTTCCTTCAGCAGAAAACATTTCTGAAAAAATACCTTTAGTAACTGCAAAATCATTTTCTAACATAAATTGATAATTTTCAACTAATTCTTGATAAGTTGTTTCTTTATCAAACAATATATAACCCATTTGTACTATATATCCATATTTTTTAAATAATTCTAATGCTCTCTTATTATCTTCTAAAGTGGCTTTTTTGTTCATTCTAGATAAAGCACTTTGAGATCCATTTTCTATTCCACAAGCAAATGAGAAAAATCCTGCTCTTTTTAAATTAAACAAAATCGAATCTGTAACTTTATCTGCTCTTATTTGACCTCTTAGTTTTACTTTAATATTTCTTTTTTCTATTTCATCTGCAAAATCTATACACCACTTCTCATCTCGTATTCCATCAATAAAAGAATCATCCACTATTTTAATATATTTAACACCTTGATTTGCTAATAATTCTATTTCATCAACAATGTTTTTTATACTTCTTGTTCTCCATACTTTTCCATCACTTAATCTAAAAAAAGAAATAACTGAACAAAATTCACAGTTTCCAGAACATCCTCTAGCAGTAACCATATTAACTGATGATTTTTTATTTAATACAACATCCATAGTATCTCTACTAGGAAATGGTAATGAGTCTAGATCATCATTTAAGCATTCCATCTCATTTAAAATTAGATTTTTATTATTGTCCAAGAACCCTACATTTTTTACATTATAAGGTTGTTTTCCTACTTCGATACACTGAGCTAATTCACAAATTGCTTTTTCTCCTTCACCTCTCATAATGAAATCAGAACCTGATTTTAAATATTCTTCTGGATAGAATGTTGGACCAAATCCTCCACAAGCAATTTTTATATTTGGATTATGTTTTTTTAACATTGAAATAAGTTTTATTGTTGGAGAAGTATTAGACATATAAGAAGAAATACCTACAAATAAAATATTATCTTTCTGACTAATAATTCTTTCATAAACATCATCTACTTCTAATTCATTCAACCAAGCATCAATTATTTCAACATTATATCCTTCTTTTACTAATGAAGATTTCAAATACTCTATTCCTAAATTTTCCTCTGAAGTTCTATGAGTTTTAGGGGACAATGTGGTCAAAATTATTTTTTTATTTTTCATACTTTTTCACCAATTCTTTTGCAAGTCCATTAATTGATCCTTTTGCTTCACTTACATTACATTGTTCAACAATTATTTTACATAAATTGCTTAAATCATATAATGTTTTTTCTTCCTCCATAGATGGCATTGGATAATCAAAACCAGTAATATAATTGTATGTGCCTTTAATAATTCGTGACATACTTTCATATAAAAACAAAAACTCATCTATTTTAGCTTTTTGCCTTATAAAAGAATCACCTAAACTTGCAGTATTTATACTATATAAATCAGATAATATTACCTTATCACTATTACTATCAAGAATTAAAGATGGATTAATGATATCATTTATCACTATTTTTTTATTCCATTTATCTTCACAATCTATATTCATTTTTTTGAATAATTCTGGAAAATAAAGTTCAACTGCACCAAGTCTCATTTGAATTTCTTTTGTTCCACCTAAAATTTTAGCTTGTCCTTCTTCTATTCCAATTATAGAATGATCATTAGAAATCAGTTTACAATTATACTTTGACATTAATTCATATCCTAAACTAGTTTTACCAGCATTTGATTCACCAACTAATACAAAACTATTATTTGATGGATGCATCAATGATGAACTATGTAGTAGATATTTTTGCTTTCTAGCTAATATTTTTGAAAACATAGATAGTGATATATAAACTAAATCGGGAAATCTTATTTCATTTTCATTTACATTAAGTACAGATACATTATACTCTTTATCATAATACATTTTTTTATTATCAGAATTATTAATAATAATTGAATCTAAATATGCTATATCATATTTATTAACTTCAGAATAACTAACATCTGTTATAGGTATAGTTCTTTTGATAGCTGATTTTGATTCAACTAGCTTATCTTTTAATACTTTTGAAGTAGTATAAACATTTAATATTGCATAATCTTTTATTTTTAATTTAATTTCATAAAACATATCTCATTACCCCTATCATTTTATAAATTAAAGAATTTTTTTATTTCACATATTATTAAGTTTATAAGTTCATTGCTATAATCACTATTATAATATACATAATCTGTTTGTGTTAAAGAATGCACACCAGTTACCATAGGAGAATACTTATAATTTTTCTTCATAAATATTTTTAATGGTTTCTTACTTGCAGAAGCCCAACCTATTTCAACATGAACTCCACCAGAATTTGGCACTCCAGGAATTACACAAACCAAATCTACTTCTTTTATTGTTTCAAAATCTATAATAGTACTTTCTACATCTGAACTATAAGTTTTTCCCCAATTTTCCCTTTCATGAGCCAAAAAATATTCACAATTAATTTTTTTTAATTCATCAGTTAAATTAATAAAAAATTTTTTATATTCTGGTTTTACTTCATATTTTTCATTACATAACTGAGAATATGGCATTGCTAAAAAAACTTTCACTTTATCTCCTTTATTCATAAAAATCATCTGGAAATTCTCTAAAATTTTTATTTTTTCTAGACATTTTAGAACATACTTCACAATCATAAGGATTATAATCTTTTAAAAATTGTAAAACAATTTCTGTTGTTCTTTTTCTACATGATTTTATATCTTCTACATATGCTTTTGCTTCATGATTTTCTTTTATGCTTTTTATATAGTTTGCTCTTCCACTAGGATCATCTATTTGAACAGCAACACCTGCATAACATATTTGATTAAGTTTAGCAAGAGTAGCTTCTGGGTCACATGTCTGTCCAACAATATCCCATCCCATTTTATTATAAAAATCAAGTTCTGCTTTTGTTTCTATTCTAGGATATCCATGAAATGAAACATAAGTAGCATTTTCTTTAACAGAAAAATTCATTTTACGACTAGCTTCACATAATTGTTTAGTTAAATTATTACAAAAAGGTTCAAACATTTCAGCATTGTGAAATGAGATATTTTGATTCCAATTAATATTATAATTTCCTGCTCCAACTAAATCTCCTAAAACATAAACACTACCCTGTGGCATATTTGGATTAATTCCACCAACTACAAATGTACCAATTAACTTTCTTGCCCCAGAATTTTTAACAGCTTCAATAGTTTGTTCAAAGTTAATTTGATTAGATGGTACTTTTTCTCCATTAAATCTTCCATATATTATAAGTACACAGACATTGTAAATCTTTCCAATATAACATCTATGAACTGGACCATAAGAAGTATTAATTGTTATTCTTTTTAAATTAAAATCCTTAATTACTTCATCGCTTCTCATAATTATAGCAACATCTGGTTTAAAATCTTCCATCATATTTTTCCCCCCTTAATTTTTAAAGAACATAGTTGGTAGATAACCATCATGGACAGAAACTCTTTTTCTTTTTAAAGTTTTAAACTGTTCTTTTTCTAAATTATCATTATTATCAAATGGACAATATGGATCTCTTTCATCTAAAGTCTTATACCACAACATTCTTCTATCATAAACACCACCTCTACATTTATCTTTAATTATGCAATTATTACACTTTTTAGGTATAGGTGCTGATACAAATTCTTCAAACTTAATTTTAGATAATATATTATTTTGTTTAATATTATATTTATTTCTATAATTTTCAGTTATTAAATATGTTGATGGGCAAATACTTCCATCTGGTAAAATTCTAATACTGTCAATACCTGTATTTTCTTTTATATCTTGATTTCTTGTATATATATTACCTAATAAAACATCACTCAAAGTTACAATTTTATAATTCTTATTAATATATTCAAGAGCATTCATTAATGTCTTATAACTTAATATAAATTTCTTATTTATTTCTTCTTTTTCACTAACTGGTCTATAAATATTCAATCTAACTAAAGCATCATATTTTTTAGCTATTTCAAATAATCCATCTATATTTTCCTGAGTCATTGTTTCTTCAAACCCAACAAAAACTATTGTTGACGTTTTCTTATCCTTTTGTAACATCTTTAAAGTATTTATTGCCCAATCATATGCTTTTGGTTGACCTCTAAAATAATTATGTTTTTCCTTTATTGCAAAATCTAAAGAAACATCAACTTCATCAATACATTTTTTATAAATATCATATAACATAGGATTTTTACTTACTCTTTCATATAAAAAACCATTTGAAGTTAATGACTGAGTAATATTAGGATAATTATCTCTAACATATAAAATAAATCTAAAAAAATCATCACTTATTGCATTTTCACCAGTACCATAATTAATTGAATCAATATATTTATAATTTTCATCAATAAATTTAATCCAATCTTCAAGAGTAGTATCTTTAGTACTATGTCTTGTATCTTTACTATAACAAAATTTACAATTCATATTACATGAATTAGTTATCCCCCACCCAACATTAAATCTTTTCATTACATTATCCTCCTGAACATTATTATAAATTAAAAAATGCTATAAAACAATGTAATATCTTTTATAGCATATATAAAATTTTTTTATATCTTTAATTTATTTATGAATCTTATAAATTCTTGTGTAGTTGTTGAAAGTAAATTTGGTCTATGTAATAAAAATACATCAAATTCAGGAAAATCACAATTTATATCAATCTTCTTTAAATTAGGATACTTTTCTATTGTCTTTTCAAACAAAAATCCAATTCCAACATCTTGCTCAATCATTTCAGCTATCATATCACTAGTTGCAATTTCAAAATTAGGTTCAAAAACTACATTTTTCTTTTCAAAAACGCTTTTTAATGATTTAGTACTACTCGAAGTTTTTAGTGGTACAATAATTGGATATTTAATAATATCACTCAGTTCAATTGTTTTTCCTAATAAATAATTATTATTATGATTACAAGCAAAAGCACATTTTTCTCTTGCTATTTTCTTAATAACATAATTACTTATATTCTCTTCCAAAGGATAACAATCTATTAAAACATCAAGTTCATTTATAGCTAATAATTTAAACAATTCCTTAGTAGATTTGCATATTACTTCTATTTTTATATTAGGATATAATTTAACAAATTTCTTAATAATATC
>AUXO012730900.1_pt1 | contig 10738 bp, 11 predicted proteins | sample 768731 | NCBI WGS metagenome assembly AUXO01 (sample SAMN02715735, study PRJNA202380) | gut metagenome | biome: sheep rumen | host: Ovis aries | place: New Zealand: Palmerston North
CCAGCCCCTTTTTATTCTTTTATTGGAGATGGCCCTTCAGGGGGGACCATCTCTTTTGTTTTATAATTATATTATACTAAATTTTCTATTATTTTTATAATATTATTCTATAAATTTTGTAGTTCGTATGTGGTGGTAAAAATTCTATTATCAGAACAGTACTCTAATACATATTTATCTTCTTTTTTACATATAATTACTCCAACGCTTTTACCGTTAAAAGTTTCTTTTATATTTTTATCTACATAATTCATATATTTTTGAACTTGTCCAATGTATTCTGCTTTCATTTTATCTATTTTTATTTCGATTATGATAAAACAATTAAATTTATAATTAAATAATAAAAAATCTATATAGTGATAGTTATCACCTACTTTTATTTTTACTTCATGACCTGCATACATGAATCCTATACCTAATTCTTTTAGGAAATTATCCATGCTTCTAATATGAACTCATGAAGTGCATATTCACTTATTTCTTTATCTATTTTATTTTTTGTTTTTATTATTATTGGATTTTTTATTAATGTGTTTATTTTAGGCTCTTTTAATTCTTCCTTATAACCAATTCTTTCATATTCTTTTGATTTTATTCTTTTTTCCAAGTCGCGTTATGACAAGTTCTCTTTTTCAGAAATATAGATATAATATTTTATTTCTTGTATATCGTCGATATTTAATAAAAGCTTATAGTGATTCCAACTAATATTTATAGAAAGGGCATGCATTGCGTGCCTTTTTCTAAACAAATAAAATTTTCTCATATATTTCAAATTTCTAATTGAATATCCTTTCCCCAATTCTTTAGTTAACTTTTCAGAATATTCTTTAATTAATTTATTCCCATACTTGGCCCTCTTCTCTCCACCTTGAGCTTCTATTAATAATCTTCCAACTTCAAAGTATGAATTTAAATCACTTTTGTTTTTTGAATAGTCTTTAACTTTTTTATAGGTTTCGTTTTTTATTAATGTCAATTTTATTTCGTTATAGTAATTAATAAAAATCATCTCCTTATTTATTAATATACTAGATAATTTTTTTATTTCCTTTTTATGATAAAAAAACTTTAGATTTTTTCTAAAGTTTCTTTTATTAATTTATCAATTCCTTCTGTTAGCTCATTATATGTTTTATCAAAATTACCATTATACCAGGGATCTTCTATGTCTTTATCTAAAAGTTTAATAATTTTATTTTGTTTATCTTCTTTAAATATTTTTAAACAGTTTCTTATATTGCTTTCTTCCATACATATAAAATGGTCATACTTATCATAATCAGTAATTTCTAGTCTTTGTGATATATGTTTAGTATAAGGAATATTTTTTTCATCTAATTTGTATTTAGCGTATATGTACATGTCGTTTCCGTTTTCTTCATATGATGTACCTTTAGATGTTATATAAAATTTATCTTGAATGTTTAATTTTTTTATTTTGTCTTTCATAATAAATTCAGCCATTGGTGAACGACATATATTACCTAGGCATACAAAACATATTTTAATCATGATTTTCCTCTAAGCTTTTATAATATTCATATCTTTGCATGGCAGCTTCTTTATTTAATTTTAACATTTCTTTTGCTTTTTCTGGGTTAACTGTTTTTAGCATACTGTATCTTGTTTGGCTTTCTAAGAATTCTTCATATAAATTAAAATCAATATTTTTACTATCTAAGGTAATAGTTTTATCATATCTAAATATTGGAAAATAGCCACATTTGGTTGCTAGATCTTCCATATTAATACTTTCACCCATACCTTTTTTTATTCCATGGGCAATACAAGGAGAGTAAGCAATAATAATTGATGGACCAACATGTTTATTTGCTTCATCTATAGCTTTAATTGCTTGCATTTTGTTGGCTCCCAAACTAATTTGTGCGACATAAACATTGGGATAAGCCATAGCTATTCTAGCCAAATCTTTTTTATATGTTTTTTTACCTAATCCGGCAAATTCAGCGACAGCGCCTTCTGGAGTTGCTTTAGATGCTTGCCCTCCGGTATTCGAATAACTTTCGGTATTTAATACTAATATATTTATATTAGCATTGCTTGATAAAACGTGATCAATTCCGCCAAAACCGATATCATATGCCCAGCCATCACCACCGATTGCCCATATCTTTTTAGATATGATATTATCTTTTAATTCTTTTAATTTTGGATGTTTATTATAATCGATATTATCATATACTTCTTTAGTTATTTTATAATCATTACTATTTTGAAGCCATTTATCGAATAATTCATCTTCATTTTCTAGCATATATTTTCTAACTTTATTTCTACTGTCTTCATAGCTCATTAACATACCAAAGGCGAATTCAGCATTATCTTCAAATAGACTGCTTGCCCAAGGAACTCTATATGGAAGGTTTGGCAGTTCACCCCCATAAATTGATGAACATCCGGTTGCATTAGCAATGATTAAATTATCAGTAATCTGGGTTAATAATTTAATGTATGGAGTTTCTCCACATCCAGCACAAGCTCCGTGGAAAGCAAATTTAGGGGTTTTGAGCTGGCTACCTTTAATAGTATTTCTTGGAAGTAAATCTTTTTCTTTGATGTTTTTCTCTAAATAGCTAAATATTTTGTCACTATTTATTTTATTGATATTCGTGAATTCTAAAGCTTTATTTTCTTTTAAGCCGGGGCAAGTATTTATGCATACACCGCAGCCGGTACAGTTTTTGGCGCTTATACCAATTATATAATAATGGTCTTTTATTCCTAAGGCAGGTTTACATTTTTCTTTAATGTATTCTGGGGCATTATCATATTCATCTTTGTCTAATAAAAATGGCCTTATAACTCCATGAGGACACACTAAGGAGCACATGCCGCACTCTATACAATTTTCTAAAATCCATTTTGGGACAGTATCTGTGATGTTTTGAATTTCTGGTTTAGTATATTCAAACGTTCCATCTTCAAAGCCTTTAAAGTCAGATACTTTTAAGGTATTGCCTAATCTGTGTGACAAAGATTCGTAAATGTTTTTAGATGAGAAGCTAAGCTCTTCTTCCATTGTGTCTAATTTAATTTCTTTTAAGTTTTCTTTGACATATTTTAATGATTCAATATTATTTTTAGCCACTATTTTGCTTTTAACTGAAAATTTATCTAAAATTAGTTTTTCTAAAATATCATCTTTATTTAAATTCATAAGTAGCATTATTGCTTTGGCCATAATCATACTAATTTTCCTGCCAAGATTGTGCTTTTCAGCAATGGCACCAGCGTCTATGGTGTAAAGTTTTATTTTTCTTTCTTTTAATATTCTTTTATAAGGATTTAATAAATCAAGTATTTCATCTTCTTTTTTATTAGTGTTTATAAGGAGCGTTCCACTTTTTTTAATTTTGCTTATTGGGTCAAAAACTTTTAAATAATTATCTTTTGAAATTACTATTAACTCTGGGTTAGTTACCAAGTATGAGGACCTTATTTTACTATTTGAAACTCTTAGGTTGCTGGCGGTAACACCACCAGATTTCTTAGAATCATATTCAAAATATCCCTGAATGTAATTATCTTTACTTAAAATGTTGATAAGAGTTTTGGCACTACTTACCATACCGTCACTACCATATCCATATATTAATATTTCTTTTGAGTTATCTAGGTTTAAAGGCTTATATGGAATGCTTAATTTAGTGACGTCATCTTCTATTCCTATTGTAAAGTTTTCTTTTGGGCTTTCTAACATATCATATATGGCTTTAATCATACCTGGTGTTGTGTCTTTTGATGATAGACCAAATCTACCACCAACTATTTGTATTTTTTTGTCTTTTAAGGCTTCTCTAATATCTAAGTAAAGTGGCTCACCTATACTACCTGCTTCTTTTGTTCTGTCTAAAACGGCTATTTTTTTAACAGTTTTAGGTAAAATTTCCAATAATTTTTCTTTTGAAAACGGTCTATAAAGATGAACTTCGATTAAGCCGTAATCATCTAAGTAATCGATGGTTTCTTTTATTGCTTCACATACTGATCCCATAGCAATTATTATTTTTTGTGCTTTTTTGTTTCCATAGTAATTAAATGGCTTGTAATTTGTTTTGGCGATTTTATTTATTTTGTTCATATAATCTTCAACTATGTTTGGAACTTTATCATAAAATTTATTTCTTGATTCGGTTATTTGAAAATAAATGTCTGAATTCTGGTTAGTTCCTCTAGTAACTGGATTATCATTATTTAGAGCTCTATTTTTAAATTCTTTTATTTTTTTAAGAGGTACTAATGGTTTGATTTCTTTTTCTTCTAGTATATTTATTTTATTTATTTCATGACTTGTTCTAAAACCATCAAAAAAGTGCATAAAAGGAAGTGATGCTTCTAGGGCTGAAAGATGGCTAATTAAACTTAAATAATAGGCATCCTCTACTGAAGATGAGGCCATCATACAAAAACCGGTTTGCCTTGTTGCATAGATATCTTGATGGTCGCCAAATATGCTTAATGCATGTGTTGATAAGCTTCTTGCAGCAACATGCATGACAAAAGGCCACATTTCACCGGCTATTTTATACATGTTTGGAATCATTAAAAGTAGGCCTTGGGATGCGGTATATGTTGAAGATAGTGAGCCCATTTGTAAAGCTCCATGACACATGCCAATAGCCCCTGCTTCACTTTGCATTTCAATTACTTGGGGAATACTTCCTAATATATTTTCTTTTCCTCTACTACTCCATGTATCAATTTGTTTTGGCATTGGACTAGATGGAGTTATTGGATATATTCCAGCAACTTCTGTAAAAAGATATGAAGCTCTTGCGCATGCTTCATTTCCGTCACAAGTTATTTGTTTCATTTTTTTCACCTCTATTACTAATTATAATTATACGTATTAACCTAATAAAAATCAATTAGATATTTTCTAATTGATTTTATCATTTAACTAATAATAGTCATTGATGATTTAAAATATGAATTAGTTAAAGTTTATAAAAATTTTTAGTCAGTGACAATACTTGTTAAATAATTGTTTATTCTATTACGAGATACTTTTTTAATATATCAAGTTTTTTCCTTAAAGTATTGGAACAAATGCCGGCCACTTTTTCGCGGGCATTTTTTACTTCTTTAGTTATTCGCATCCTTTATCATCACTTGCATATTTAACGTGATATGTATATTTACCGTTTTTAGTTATTTCGACTTTAGTATTCTCTTTATAATCTTCATCGGTCATTGGATTTTTGAAATCGCTTTCTAGATAACCTTGGCTTTGCAGTTCTGATATTGTAAGTTCTGCTGTTTGGGTATTTGGGTTATCTATAAGCCATATTTTAGCTCCTTCAATTATATTTTTTTCTTGAGCTTTACATGTTTTTATTTTTCCTTCTTTGATATGCTTATCTACTGTGCTGATGGCGATTAGAGATATTATACTTAGAAGAACGATAACGCCTAAAAGTTCAGCCAAGGTGAATCCTTTTTTATTCATTTACTTCACTCCTAAGTATATTTGCTTTTTCTTGATAATTATCACTTTTAGTAATATAAGAACCAGCAACCGCAATATCGGCTTTTTTTATTTTTTTTATGGTTTCATCATTTATACCACCATCTACTTCAATAATATATGATAACCCATTGCGTCTTCTAAATTCATATAATTTATCAATTCTATCTGTCACATCAATAAATAGTTGTCCACTTTTTCCAGGATGGACGGACATTATTAAAACTAAATCAATATCATCTAAATATGGATAGATTTCATCAAAGTCGGTTTCTGGATTTATCGCAATGCCCACTTTTATGCCTTTACTTTTAATATAATTTATAAAATAACCAGGGTCATCAGTAGCTTCGATATGAAATGTAATATAAGCAGGTTTAAATTTTAAGACTTTATTTACATATCTTTTGATATCAATAACCATTAAGTGAACATCAATGGGCTTATTTATATCTTTTAGATTTTCTTCCATTATTTCAAGTGGTAGTGTTGGTTTTTCGGTAAATTTACCGTCCATTATATCAAAGTGAATTTGATCTATGGCATTATTTAAATCATTGATTTTTTCTTTGTATTTTTGAATGGTTAAAAATGAACCAGCTATTTTCAATTTAATCACCTACTTATAAATTTCAAGTAATTTTCATAACGGCTTTTAAGAATAGTTCCATCTTCTACTTTTTCTTTTACCTTACATTTTTTTTCATGTGTGTGCGAGCAATTTCTAAATTCACATTCACCTTTAAATTCGTTAAATTCTATAAAATTATCTCTTATATCATCATTTGTCATGCCAGTAAAATCAATGGCGGAAAAACCTGGGGTATCAGCAACCAGGCCACCTTCCATTTCTATTAGTTCAGTGTGTCTTGTTGTATGTTTACCTCTATTTAAAGCTATTGAAATTTCATTTGTCTTTAAATTTAAGTTTTTATCTAGCTTATTTAATAATGTGGATTTACCTGCTCCACTTTGACCGGTAAAGACACTAACTTTTCCTTTAAATATCTTTTTTATTTTATCTATTTCATCGTTTGTATAAACTTCATATATTTTACTGTAGTAGTCTATATACGATTTTAACTCTTGATACTCTTTATTATTAAGTAAATCTTTTTTAGTAAATATAATAACTGGTTTTACATTGTTATATTCAATAATAGTTAATAGTTTGTCAAGCAAATTTGAAGAAAAATCCGGGCTTTTTAAACTAGTTATAATTACTGCTTTATCGATATTGGCAATTGGTGGTCTTCTAAGTTCGTTTTTGCGAGGCATGATTTCCAGAATATAATTTTCGTCATTTATAGTTACTTCGTCACCAACTAGTGGGGTGATATTCATGTTTCTAAATTTCCCTCTAGCTTTACAAACGCGTAATTTATCTGCTTTAACAGTATAATCGTTGCTGATTTGCCTTATTATTTTTCCTATCATTATTCTGTCTTTGTTTCCTCAACATCAGTAGTATCTATTTTTTCTGTTTCTTCTGTGTCTACCTTTTCTTTGTTTTGAACAACTTTTATTCGAAGGTTTGCTCCTTTAGAGACTTTACTACCAGCAGATTGGTTTTGGTATATAATGTCGCCATTTTTAGCAGTTGAATCTTCAACGTAAGTAATATCGATTGTAAGGCCATTATCGGTACAGAATTTTTTAACGTCTTCTACTGTATATGTACCATCAGTAAAGTTTGGATAACTATTATAAATGTTTGGAATAGTTAAAGTAATAGTGTCGTCTTTACCTAGTTTTTCACCTGCCTTAACGCTTTGTTCAATTATTGTCTCTTCTTTAACGTTATCTCCAGAAGATACGTCTTTGTTTTCGATTATAACTGTTATGCCAGCTTCTTCTAGTTTTTCTTTTATTTTTTTATAGTCTTCACCCTTATAGTCTTCGATGATTATTTTTTCGCTACCTTTTGAAATTATTAAAGTTATTTTATGATTTAATTTAATGCTTTTACCGATTTTAGGGTCAGTTCCAATTACTTTTCCTTCGTCGATATCTTCACTGCTTTCTTTTTTTGTTTTTTTGCTTACAGTGAAGCCTTTATCTTCTAAAGTAGTAGTAGCTTGTTTTACAGTCATACCTTCGACATCGGGAATTCTGGCTGATTTGTTTTTTGAAATATTTGGATAAACAAAGAATAATAGTCCTACTATTAGCATTAAAACGCCAACTATACTTCCTAATATTACTATAGCTTTATTTATCTTTTTTTCTTTTTTATCTTCTATTTTTTCAGCGTTTCTTGTAGCTCTACCACGTTTAGGTGTTTGAAAAGAATCATCGTCAAAATTTTTTTCTTTATATTCATAAACTATTTTAGGTTCATTAAATCTTTCTTTTTCTAAAGCGGTTTTCAAATCTTCGTGCATTTCCATAGCTGATGAGTATCTATTTTTAGGATTTTTTGCTGAAGCTTTTAGTATTATATTTTCAATTGATTGTGGCATTTCTGGGTCGTATTCACATATGCTTGGAAGTTCTTCATTCATGTGTTTTATTGCAACTTCTACTGGATTGTCACCTCTAAATGGAACGTGCCCAGTTACAAGTTCATACATCAAAATTCCTAATGAATATATATCACTTTTTATGTCGGCAGCACCGCCATTGGCTTGCTCAGGTGGTATATAGTATACTGTTCCCATGACACTATTTGTTTGAGTAAGCTCTCCGGCGTTTAGGGCTACAGCAATGCCAAAATCCATGATTTTTACTCTTCCGTCTTCTAGTATAATGACATTTTGTGGTTTAATATCTCTATGAATAATATAGCTTTCATGGGCGTGAGAAATTGCAGAAGTTAATTGTAACATAATATCGATAACTTCTGGTAACGTTAGGCTTCCTCTTTTTTTGATTAGTTGTTTTAAGGTTTTCCCTTCAACATATTCCATAACGATAAAATATTTCCCATCATCTTCTCCAACATCGTATACTTCGACAATATTAGGGTCATTTAGTGAGCTAGCTGAAATGGCTTCTCTTTGAAATCTTCTGACGAATTTTTCATCTTCAGCTAAATCACCTCTAAGTATTTTAACGGCTACTTTTCTATTTAAAATGGTATCTAAAGCTAGATAAACATTAGCCATACCGCCTTCACCAATTGATCTAATTATTTCGTAACGTTCATTTATCATCTGTCCCCTTGTTATCATTCGTTATCCTCCTTTTTTAGGTAAGCTACTGAAATATTGTCAGTTCCTCCTCTATTATTGGCTTTATTTATAAGTTTTTGTAATTTATCATCTACTGATAAATCGCTATCTAAAACTAATTCTATTTGCTCGTCGTCTAACATGTTAGTAAGACCATCACTACATAAAAATATTCCTTCAATATCTCTTTCAACGTCAAAGACATCCATTTCCACAGTTATATTGGCTCCTAAGGCTCTCATCAAAACGTTTTTTCGCGGATGGTTTTTTGCTTCTTCTTTGGTAAGCTCGCCGGACTTTACAAGCAAATTTACTAAAGTATGATCATTAGTAATCTTATATAATTTTTTATCTTTAATTGCGTATCCCGAAGAGTCTCCGATGTTGCCGTATAACAAGAATTCTTTCGTAAGTAAGGCCATAACTAAAGTAGTTCCCATACCAAGGCTTTCAGGATTATCTTCGGTATATTTATATAGAAGCATGTTAGCTTCACTAACTATTTCTTTTAAAAAGTTTATAGCATCTTCTCTATTACCCACAGTAGATGTATCCGTAAATCTTTTCCCAATATGAGTAATAGCAATAGATGAAGCTATCTCTCCGCCTTTATGGCCACCCATACCGTCAGCAACAGCAAGTAATATTTCACCTCCGCCATTTTTAACGATAGTGACGCTGTCTTCATTATGGTCTCTAACTTTTCCAGGATCAGTTAGATATGAATATTCCATTATATTTCCTCCTTGTAATTTGATCTCAATTGTCCGCAAGCTGCTTCTACTTCACTACCAAACTCTCGTCTTACGGTTACATTTATTTTGTTTTTCTTTAAAATATCATAAAATTTCATAACTACTTTGCTATCTGATTTTTTAAATTCTATATGGCTAGTTTCATTATATGGAATTAAATTAACGTAGCAGTTAAGTCCTTTTAAAAGATGTGAAAGTTCTATAGCATATTTTTCTTTATCATTAATATCTTTTAACATAATGTATTCGAATGTTACTTTTCGGTTATTTGCTTTTAAATAATCCTTTACTGCATCTATAACTTCTTTTAAAGGGTAAGCTTTATTAATGTTCATTATTTTACTTCTAAGTTCATCGTTTGGAGCGTGCATTGAAATAGCTAAGTTTACTTGTTTTTTTTCTTTAGTGAACTCTTTTATCTTAGGTACAATGCCGCATGTTGAAACTGTTATATGTCTAGCCCCAATAGCTATCCCATTATCATCATTAATAATATCTATAAATTTCATGACGTTATCGTAGTTGTCAAATGGCTCACCGATACCCATTAAAACAACATGTGATATTCTTATTTTTAAGTTTTCTTCGACTAATAGTATTTGAGTTACCATTTCATCGACACTTAGATTTCTTCTTTTTTTAAGCCTTCCACTCTCACAAAAGGCACAACCCATATTGCATCCAACCTGGGTTGACACGCATAAGCTGTTGCCATAATCATGGTTCATCAAAACGGCTTCTATTTTTTCGCCGTCTTTTAAATTAAATAGGTATTTATGAACATCTTTACCATTTTGAACTTTTACTATTTCTGGTTTATCAATTGTAAAGTCTTTTTTTAACTTTTCTATAATTTCTTTTTTAATATTGGTCATTTCATCAAATGAATTTACTCTTTTTTTATAAAGCCAGTCATATGTTTGAAGGGCTTTAAATTTCTTTTCACCAATGCTTTCAAAATAATTTTCTAAATCTTTTCTTGATAAACTATATATGTTCATATTTCCCACCTTAATTAATTATATCAAAAAATGATAAAAAAAAACAGGATATGTCCTGTTTTTTAGTCAATATATTGCATTACTATACATATGATAAAGAAAATTACTCCTAGAACGGCGGTCAATCTTGTTATAAAAAGTTCGCCACCTCTTTCTTTTCTATGAGCAAATAGTTCATCGTTACCACCTAAGATACTGCTTGATGGGCTTACAGCTTTACCACTTTGTAAGAGCACGATAGCGATTAATAAAATTGACACAATAATTAATAATATTTTCATGGTATCCCTCCGACTTCTAATAATTTATCATAAA
>AUXO016373219.1_pt1 | contig 10738 bp, 8 predicted proteins | sample 768731 | NCBI WGS metagenome assembly AUXO01 (sample SAMN02715735, study PRJNA202380) | gut metagenome | biome: sheep rumen | host: Ovis aries | place: New Zealand: Palmerston North
TAAAAAGTAGAACGATTAGTAAGAGATTTATTACAAATATCTAATACTTTAATTTCTTCAAAACTTTTTTCTTGCATTAATTCTAATAGAGCAGTATATAAACTTCTCTTTGTTTTAATAATTCTTAAATCTTCCTTTTTCTCCATAAAACATCACAAACAAATTATAACATAAAACAAACAATTGTAAAGATATCAAACAAAAAGTTGCTTTTTATACATACATATCAAAAAAAATGTTGGTTATCAAACAATAAAAAAACTATTGATGTGTACATATAAATAGTTTTGAATATAATTACATATCAGGAGGGATAAAATGAAAAAAATTTCAAATTGGATATCAAAGAATTATCTTCTGATTATAATTATATCAATTATCTTATTTATACCAGCAACAATTGGTTATATAAATACTAAAATAAATTATGATATATTAGTTTATTTACCCGATAATATAGATACAATAAAAGGTCAAAATATTTTAACAAATGATTTTAATTTAGGATCATATGCATTTGTAATGACAAAAAAAGACGCATATGAAACATTAAATTTGGAAGAAGAAATAAAAAAAATAGAAAGTGTAAATCAAGTAATAAGTATATATGATTTACTAGGAACATCTATCCCAAAAGATATGTTACCGGATGAAATAAAAGAAAAATTATATCAAGAAGATGAAACAATAATAGTAGTTACATTTAAAAACTCAATTAGTGATGATAAAACAATTGAAGCAGTAAGAAAATTAAGAACAATAACAAAAGATAAAAATAGTGTAAGCAGTATGACAGCAATGATAGTAGATACTATGGACATATCAAACAAGGAATTTATGTTATATGTAGTTATATCTGCATGCTTATGCATTATAGTTTTAATTCTATCAACTGACTCATATGTAGTACCATTTCTTTTAATATTAAATATAGGTACTGCGATAATTTATAATATGGGATCAAATATTTTTTTAGGTCAAATAAGTTACATTACACAGGCAATCACTGCAATTTTACAACTTGGAGTAACAACAGATTTTTCAATATTCTTGTATCATAAATATCAAGAAGAAAAAAATTTAAAAAAAGATAAAAAAGAAGCAATGAGTATTGCAATAAAAGAAACTTTTAAATCTGTATTAGGCTCATCACTAACAACATTTGCAGGCTTTCTAGCACTTTGTACAATGCAATTAAAACTTGGAACAGATATAGGAATAGTAATGGCAAAAGGAGTGTTATGTGGCCTTATCTGTGTCATGACATTATTTCCAGCATTATTATTGCAATTTGATAAATTGATTACAAAAACCAAACATAAAAAAATATTACCAGATTTTAAACATATACAAAATTTTTCAGCAAAGCATTGTATATTAAGCATAATTATATTTCTAATATTATTAGTGCCTGCAATTATAGGAAATAGTAAATATAAGGTTTATTATAAATTAGATGAATCACTACCTGCAGATTTAGGTTTTCAAATTGCAAATTCAAAATTAGCAGATAACTACAACATTGTTTCACCACAAATAATTATTATAAATAAAAACATAAAATTAGACGAAATAGATAATTTAGTGCAAGAAATAAAAAAAGAAGAAGGAATAGACTTAGTATTGTCACCAACACAATTAATGGATGACAATATAAAATATCTGCTTCCTAGCAGTATAGAAAAAATAATAAATAATGACAAATACCAATTAATAATTACAAATTCAAAATATCCTGTAGCATCAAAAGAATTAAATGTACAAATCGAAAAATTAAATGAAATAGTAAAAAAATATGATGTAGATGGAATAATTGCAGGTGAAGGGGCATTAATGAATGATTTAGTAACAATAGCAGACCATGATTTTAGAATTGTAAATTATACATCAATTATAGTAATCTTCATAATAATGTTATTTGTATTAAAATCGCTATCACTACCTGTTATATTAATTATAACAATAGAATTTGCAATCTTTTTAAATATGTCATGTGCATATTTTATGGGAACAGAATTACCATTTATAGCCTCAATCGTAGTTGGAACAATACAACTTGGAGCAACCATTGACTATGCAATATTAATGTCTAATAAATATATAGAAACAAGAAAAGAAAATAAAAAAGATAAGGCAATAGAAGAAACACTAAAATTTAGTGTACCATCAATTATAACATCAGCATTGTGTTTCTTTGCAGCGACAATAGGTGTAGCTCTTTACACAAAAATAGATATGATAGGCTCAATATGCATGCTTTTAGCACGTGGATCAATCATAAGTATGGCTGTTGTAATACTTATATTACCAGCATTTTTAAAAATATTTGATAAATTTATTATAAAGGAGGAAAAATATGAAAAATAAAATCATGACTTTATTAATGACAACTTTGCTAATCATTCCAACAAACATTAAAGCATTAGAAAAAGAAGAAACAATTTTTACTAATTTAGATTACAATGGAAGAAATACAAAACAAGAGGTACATACAAGATTACATATAAATACCACTGAAAACATTGTAGATCAAACAAACTTAAAAAATATATTAAATATAAATGGAAAAGAAAAATATGACGATAAATCATTTACATGGAAAGCAGAAGGAAAAGATATAATTTATTCTGGAGAAACAAATAAAGAAAATCCGATAATAGTTTCAACAAAATACTTTATAAATGGTGATCAAAAAGATTTAAAAGAAATTATAGGCCAAGAAGGTAATATAACAATAAGTATAGATTTTAAAAACAAATTATATGATCAAAATACAGGATTATATACGCCATTTGTAGTAATGTTAGGAACTACTTTAGATAACAATAATACTAATATAAAAGTTACAAATGGAAAAGTAGTAAATAATGGACGCGAAAATATACTAATTGGTGTAGCAAGCCCTGGATTATATGATAGTATAAATATTGAACAATTTAAAAATTTAAATAATATAACAATAACATTTAAAACAAAAAAATTAAACTTAAAAGAATTTTATATAGTTGCTACCCCTAAATTATTAGAAGATACAGATTTATCAATTTTTGAAAAAATGGATGAATTAAATTCTTCAATACAGGAATTACAAGAAAATATGGATAAGATAGAAAAAGGTGTAAAAGAACTTGATATCAGTATGGATAAAATAGTAGATGGCTCAAATTCATTAAAAGATAATATAAATTTAGTAAATTCTTCAGTTGAACAATTAAAAAATGGTTCAATTACACTAGATACAGGAGTAAAACAAATATTAAATGCACTAGAAAATGCTAAAACATCTATTAAAAATAAAAATCTAGAAGGTTCAATAGAAAATTTAAAATACTTACAATCACAAAACACAAGTACAATAAATGTACTATATAACACAAATACAACACTTGAAGACACATATAATAAATATAATCTATCAAATGATGAACAAACTTTAATTAATAATTTTGAAAAAATAAATATTACAACTGAACAACAAGAAAAATTACTAACAATAAAAAAAACATATGAAGCAAATGTCAAATTAATAGAATTACTATCTGCAAATAATGAAGCATTAAATAAAAGTATAGATGGATTAAATGAAATGTTAGGCCAAGTAAATGGTTTAATAGATACATTAAACAATAATTTAATAAACGTATCTGAAGGATTAACAAATCTAAGTGGAGGTTTACAGCAATTAAAAATGGGAACTGAACAACTTTATAATGGATCAATAAATTTATATAACGGAACAATTGAATATAAAAAAGGTGTATCAAAATTATCCAATGGTATAACAAATTTTAACAATCAAGGAATAAGAAAATTAAGTAATTTTTCATATCAAGCTTCAGACTATTCATATAAAATGAAAAAATTAATAGAACTTTCAGAAAATTATAATGGATATGGATCAGATAATGCAACAAAAACAACATTTATATATAAAATGAAAATGTCTTAAATGACATTTTTTATTTACAAAAATTATGTGTAAATAAAAAAAATCAAAGAAAAATATAAAAAATAATAATTTATGATATAATATAAAAAAAATAGGGTGATAAAATGAAAAAAATATTTAAAGTATTATTTATATTTGTATTGGCGTTTATATGTACAAATAAAGTAAAAGCTTTTCAAATGGAAATTAATAAAGTAGATGAAAATAATCAACCAATATCAGATGTAAAATTAACAATTGAATTTGCTACTTGGGATGGTAAATACATAGATATAGAACCATATTTGTTGGGAAATCTTACTTATATTTTTCCAGAAGCAAATAATAAAAGCAAATTAACATTCTCGACAAATGGAACACCAATAAAAGCTGATATGCCTGATTATATACCTAATTTATATTTAACAATAACAGAAGATTATGTTCCAAATAAATATAGTGCAATAAGAGAAGAAATAATTATTGAACAAGATGAAAATTCGACAGAGTGCATTAGCAATTGTGATTCAATAAGAATTGAGAATAATAAAATATACATAATAAATAAAGAGGTTACTACTGATAATACACCAAATGAATTAGGAAATATCAAAATAAATAAAGTGAATGAAGAAAATCAAAAAATATCAGATGTATACTTTTTATTAAGAGAACAAAATTATACATCATTAGATAGTATAAAGTTGGAAAATGTGACTGAAAAAACTTTATCAGATGATAAAACAATGATTTCGTTTAAAACAATAGATGAAACAATTTTAATTAATGATTTACCAGAAGGAGTTTATAATTTTTATGAAGTAAGCGCACCAGAAATTTATGAAACTAACAATAACACAGAATGTGACGAAATAGATAAATTTTACTATACAAATGATAAATATCTTTGTCCTATTACCGTATTTACAGTAAAAGAAGGTAAAACAAATAATATAAAAACAAATGAATTGGTAACATGGAATACAACAGATGAAATAATTACCATGAAAAATAAAAAAATACAACAACAAGAATCAACAACCACAACAACATCAACAATAGCAACTAAAATTGAAAATCCAAAAACATTAGATGAAAATAATAAATTATATATTATTTTAGGAATAATAGGCTTAGCCGGTATTATAGGTTTAGGAACAAAATTTATTAAATCAAAATAAAAAGTCATTACAAATGACTTTTTTTTACTAAAATATTATCTAAAATATCTGTATTTATACAATTTTCTTTCAAACTTTCTTCAATACTTTTATAACTTTCAATATCAATCTCAAATTCATAAATTATATTATTATCATACTCTTTATATGAAATATTATAATCTTTTAACAAATTATCAATGTATTTAACTCTATCATATTGAAATACTAATTTAATTTTATAACCATCAATTAATTCAATAATATCACATATATTTATTGCCTCGGCAACAGAATTAGTATAAGCACGTACAAGCCCTCCAGCTCCTAATTTAATACCACCAAAATATCTTATAACAACACATAAAATATTATCTAATGCTTGATTTTCTAAAACATTCAAAATAGGCATTCCAGCCGTTCCACCTGGCTCCCCATCATCACTAAATCTTTTTACATTACCAATTATGTAAGCATAACAATAATGAGTCGCATCTTTATAAACTTTTTTAACCATTTCCAATTTAGATTGAACTTCATCGCAATCACTTACTCTAAAAATTTTCGTAATAAATCTTGATTTATTAATAACAATTTCATTTGTAACATTTTTATTTATACTTTTCATATAAATCACCAAAATAATTATATAAAAAAAACATAAGTAAATCAAATTAAATATATTTAATAAAATAGAAAAATTTAGTATAATTATAAGAGAAGGTGATACTATGTCTGATGAAATAAAACAAAAAATAAAAGAAAAACTAAGTCTTGTACCAGAAAAACCAGGATGTTATCAAATGAAAAATATAGATGGTATTATTATCTATGTTGGTAAGGCAAAAAAATTAAAAAGAAGGCTTAGTTCATATTTCAGAGGAACTCATACAGGAAAAACAGCAAAGTTAGTAAGTGAAATAGTAGATTTTGAGTATATAGTAGTTGAATCAGAAATAGAATCATTAATCCTAGAAAATAATTTAATAAAAAAATATGATCCAAAATATAATATACTACTTCGAGATGATAAAAGTTACCCATACATAGAATTTAATTTAGAACCTGATCCAAAACTAACAGTAGTAAGAAATTTAAATAGAAAAAGAAAAAAGAATACTAACTTATACGGTCCATATCCAAACGTTACAGCCGCAAGAAATACAGTAAACTTATTAAATAGAATGTATCCATTAAGAAAATGTAACACATATGAAAAAAAGCCATGCCTTTATTATCATATACATGAATGTTTAGGTTATTGTGTATACAAAATTGAACAAGAAAAATTAGATAAAATGAAACAAGAAATTATACATTTTTTAAATGGAGACCATTCATTTATAACAAAAAAAATAGAGGACGAAATGTATAAACAAAGTCAAAATCTTAATTTTGAAAAAGCAAAAGAATTAAAAGAAATGTTAGAATACATAAAAGTAGTTTTAACAAAACAAAAAGTTGAAATTAAAGAAGATATAAATACAGACGTATTTGGATATTATGTAGATAAAGGATATTTATCAATACAAGTATTTTTCATAAGAGGCGGTAAAATTGTAGAAAAACATAACAAAATAATTCCACTAATTGATGAAATTGAAGAACAATTAAATCAGTATATTCAAAATTTCTATAATAAAGGCGTATTATTACCAAAAGAAATCATAGTGCCACAAATCATAGATGAAGAAATACTTACTGAATATTTAAAAGTAAAGATAGTAAAACCACAAAAATCAGTAAAACATAAACTAATTGAAATGGCATGTGAAAACGCAAAAATTTTACTAAATGAAAAATTTGAACTAATAAAAAAAGATGAAGAAAAAACATATGGAGCAAATGAAGAACTAAAAAAAATCTTAAAATTAAATAAACTTGATAGAATAGAAATATTTGATAATGCACACTTATTTGGTACATTTAACGTGTCAGGAATGGTTGTTTTCATTGATGGAAAACCAAGTAAAAACGACTATAGAAAATTCAAAATCTCAGTAGATAAAAATGATGACTATGCAACAATGCATGAAGCAATGTATAGAAGATATTTTAGAGTCTTAAAAGAAAATCTAACAAGGCCAGATTTAATAATAGTAGATGGTGGTATTGGACAAATAAATGTTGCAAGAGAAGTTATACAAAGTTTAGGATTAAACATAAAAATAGTAGGTCTAAAAAAAGATAATCATCACGCTACAAATGCATTACTTGCAAATGACCCAATAGAAGAAATAGAAATAGATAGAAAAAGTAATTTATTCTATTACTTAGAAAGAATGCAAGATGAGGTACACGAATTTACAATAAATTATCACAGACAAATAAGAAGTAAAGGAAATTTATCTAGCCTATTAGATAATATAGAAGGCATAGGAGAAAAAAGAAAAAAAGAACTATTAAAAAAATATCATAATACTACAAATATAAAAAATAGCTCCATAAAAGAATTAGAAGAAATTCTTCCTACTTCAGTTGCACAAAATTTATTAGACTTTTTAAATAACTATACAAAAGAAAAATAAGGGGATAATATGAGAACACAAAAATCAATAAAAAATTCCATCACAACATTAATTGGAAATGGAATATCGTGCATCATAGCATTCTTTGCACAGATGATATTCATCAAAACACTTGGAATAGAATACTTAGGACTTGATGGATTATTTACAAATATTCTAACAATGTTTAGTATATTTGAACTTGGAATAGGAAATGCGATAGTATATAACTTATATAAACCAGTTGCAGATAAAGATTATAGAAAAATATCTGCATTATTAAATTTTTATAAAAAAGCATATAACATAATATCCATTGTAATAGTTTTAATAGGAATAACCATATTGCCTTTTATACCACATATTGTAGGAAAAATTACAATAGATATAAATATATATTTAATATATATTTTATTTTTAGTAAATACAATTTCATCGTATTTCATGATATACAAAAGAAACCTAATAGTTGCAAATCAAGAAAGTTACATAATAAACATAATACATGTAATCTATATAATAATTGTTAATATAATTCAATTATTAATTATATACCTAACTAAAAACTATTATCTCTTTTTAATTATAAAAATTATTTGTCAAATATTAGAGAATATTATAATATCATTAGTCGCTAATAAAAAATATGAATATTTAAAAAAATATAAAAACGAACAATTAGACAAAAAGACAACAAAAGATATTTTTAGTAGAGTATCAGCACTTTTTTTTCATAAAATAGGAAATATAATGATAAATAGTACAGATAACATTATAATATCAAGATTCCTAGGAATAGCAGTTGTAGGAATTTACTCAAACTACTATATGGTAATAGGAGCAATTTCAATGCTTTTTGGACAAGTAATAACCGCAACTACTGCAAGTATTGGAAACTATATTGTATCAGAAAATAAAAATAAAATATTTCAAGTATTTAAAAAAATAAGATTTATAAATTTCTATATTTCAATGTTTACATCAATTTGTCTACTATTAATAATACAACCATTTATAAATATTTGGGTAGGAAAAAATTTTTTACTTGAATATAGTATTGTAATAGTATTAGTATTTAATTTTTTTCAGAAAATGCAAAGAAACACATATAATGCATTCAAAGATTCTGCTGGTATATGGAAGGAAGATAAATTTATTCCATTAATTGAATCAGCACTAAATATATTATTTTCAATAATAGGAATAAAAATTTTTGGATTAATTGGAGTATTTATTGGAACAATAATAAGTGGATTAGTTTTATGGTGTTATAGCTATCCAAAATATGTATATAAAAAACTACTAAAAAGAAACTACAAAAATTATGCTATAGAAACAATCGGCTATATATTAACATTTATATTAATCGCACTAACAACATATGGATTTAGTTTAATATTTTCATTTGATAATTTAATAATACAAATAATAGTAGAACTAATAATATGTATATCAATCCCTAACTTATTATTCTATGTGATATTTAGAAAAACAGACAATTTTGGATACATAAAATACTTAATAAAAAATGCTAAAAAATAATATTTTATTAGAAAAATATTATTTTTTTTATAAAATACAAATAATGCACACTTAGTCAAATTGTGGTATTCTAAACTTATAGTAGAGGTAATTAATATAAAAAATAGAGAATAAATAGTACTTTATAATATTCAATAATAAAAAAATCATGAAGGAGTAAAAAAATGGAATTAACAATAATTATGCCATGTTTAAATGAAGAAAAAACAATACAAAAATAGTTTATCAATAAAAGAATAAATATAAAATTGTCAAATAAATTAAAAAAATTAATAATAATTATTTAAAAAAATAAATTTTTTTGCTATAATATAAATAAGATACGATAGAATAAAAAAAGTATTTTGAAATAAAATAGACTATATAAATAATAGAGGTGAATTTATGATAACAGCATCAATTATAATAGTATCTTTTTTATCATTTATTGTTTGGACAATGTTAAAAGTATCAAGTATTACAGATTTACAGGAAGAAAAAATATTTGATGAATACAACCGATAAACATTCAAAGCTGAATGTTTTTTTTTTACAAAAAAATAGTTTTATGTAAAAAAAACACAAAATAGCAAAAAAATACTTGCTAATTTGCGTAACTTAGTATATAATAGTGGGCGTTTAAGGGGGAAATTTAATGGAAGAAATAAATTTAAAAGAATTATTTAATTATTTTTTAAGTAAAATGTGGATAGTGATTATAACACTTTTTATAGCACTATCATCAATGTTTGTATACACAAATTATATGCAAGTACCACTATACAAATCATATACAACAATAGTCTTAACAACAACGCAAAACGATTCAACAATTACACAAAATGATATTAACATTAATCAAAAATTAGTATCAACATATAGAGAAATTATAAAAAGTAGAAGAGTATTAGAGCAAGTAGTAAGAAACTTAAATCTTGATGATAGTTGGCAATCAATCCAAAATAGCATTACTGTATCAACTGAAAGTAATACAGAAATAATTAGAATATCAGTAAGTAATGCTGATTCAGTTAAAGCATACCAAATAGCTAATGAGATTGCACAAGTATTTAGCAAAGAAATAGTAGAAATTTATAGTATAGATAACGTAAGTGTTATTGATTATGCAATAGAATCTTCTTCACCATACAATATAAATTTTACAAAACAAATGTTACTAGCTTCATTGGCAGGAATTGTACTTGGAGCAGGTATAATATTTGTAATATTCTACTTTGATACAACAATAAAAAGCTCAGAAGATATAGAAAATAAATTAGGATTAATAGTATTAGGAAATGTGCCAAAAACAAAAACTTCAATAAGTAAAAAGACAGATGCAAATATAGAAATTAAAACAAATATTGTAAAAAAAGAAGAACCTAAAACTGAGGTAAAAAATACAAGTAAAAAAAATACAACAAAAAAAACAACAACAAAAAAAACAACAACAACAAAAGAAACAACAAAAAAAGGGGGAAATAAATAATGGCAAAAGAATTAATAGTTGCAAACCGTCCTAAATCAGGAGTAAGTGAGGCAATTAAGACAATAAGAACAAATTTACAATTTTCATCAGTAGATGAAAAAGTAAAAAAAATATTAGTTACTAGTTCCTTTCC
>AUXO016827980.1_pt1 | contig 10738 bp, 5 predicted proteins | sample 768731 | NCBI WGS metagenome assembly AUXO01 (sample SAMN02715735, study PRJNA202380) | gut metagenome | biome: sheep rumen | host: Ovis aries | place: New Zealand: Palmerston North
GCCTATCTGTTGACGCACTTCTGCCGACTTGACGCGTATCAGTGGCTCTTCGCTCCACTCCTCGCGGAAGAAGATGAAGCCGCAAAGCACCTGCTCGGCGGTGTAGCCGTTGTAGGACGACTTGCCGTAGAGCTTGCGGGTGAAGTCGAGAGCAAGAGTCTGAATGGGGCAGATGCGGCCATTATAGTTGATGCACAGACGTCCGAACTGTGTGGCTTGTTCCTGGGTGAACGTGTTGAGCGCATGAGCTTGTGTGGGCATCAGCAGCACAATGGCGATAGTGGTGCTTGCCTTGCGGACCAATTGGCGGAAGCGCCCCTTTGGGTCGACGAGCACCAGTATCATGGAGAGAAACAAGAGTCCGTATCCCGTATAGGTGACGGGTATGCCCCATAGGTCGCTGTTGAGTGACAAAGTGGTGCCCTTCATGTCATCGTCGTAGCCACTCTGATAAAGGCGAACGCCATGAGTGGAGTAGATATTGTTCATGGATGTGTATCCTCGCTCTGTTTCTTTGTCTGTTCTAATGGTGAAGTGGGATTCATAGTCGGCAGCTGTCTCTGTACCGTTGTGGTAGCGAATGTTGAAGTGTTCCAGCGTGATGGTGAACGGAAGCCGCTTGCGGACATTCTCTCCGTCTTCCTCTGTCTGGAAATAGGTCACGGCCTCTCCCTTGCGCAAATGGACGGTTCCTTGCCAAGAAGTCAGATGAGTGAGCAATGCGCCAGCCAAGATGAGCAAGAAGGATCCGTGCAGCAGAATGACGACGAGCCTTTTGATGCGCCGTTGGAACATATATATCATGCCGCCAATGGCGAGCAGCGCCCACAGAGCGGTGAACCACCAAGAGCCGTAGATGTGGCCAAGCACGTAGGGTGTGCCTTGGGTCTTTTCTATAATAGTGGCCATAGCCATCACAAGGATGACTATGGCGTATAGAGTGAATGTGATTTTCTTGATCACTACGTTGGAATGTTTAATGTGTTTGTCTTTTTTTGTTTATATAACGGCATGATTGCCCATATATTGTGTGAGAGGATTCCTCCGTTAGATGGAGCGGAGGAATTTCACGAGGGCATCACGGTCCTTCTTGGGCAGATTGTAGAAATTCTTCACAGCGAAGTATGCATCAGACTGCTGGCTGTACCCGTGCCACATGATGGCCTCAATCTCGTTGCGGGCGCGGCAGTCATGCAGACGGTCTTCTGCACCTGTCAGGCGGAGAGAGAGTCCGCGTCCCCAGAGCGGAGTGGTTCTGCACCATCCTGTGCGGATGTCGTTCTCCATATAGAGACGGTGCTGCACCATATCGGTGTAGGGCCAAATGGTCTGGTAGGCAAACTTGGGCAGAATGTTGTTGGCGTCGAGCCCGTTAGCATTTGCATAGGCCTTGAGGCTGTAATCTGCCCAATAGTTGTCTTCTTTCGTCTGCCAAGATGGTCTGTGGCACATAGCGCAGCCAATCTGGTTGAAGACGGTTTTGCCGCGTTTCACAGTTGGGTCGTCCAGATTGCGTGCAGCAGGCACGGCCAAGCCTCTGTGCCAGACCATAAAGTCATAATAGTCTTTGTCGTTCATCTCTGGTTCGCCAAATGCTGCTGTGTATTTGTCTCCGCCCTTAGCGGCTGTGTTCATGTCGAGCAGGTTAAATACCTTCTCGGCAATCTTCTCGTCACTCTCGGCATAATAGGGATGCACGAGTGAAGACTTGCTGGCTCCGTTCTTGCGGATGTAGCTGATGACCTCAGGGTCTTCAGACATCGCTCTTGCCCAGGCGGTGGTGGAGTAGAGGTAGCGGCGGTCAGAACGGGTCACATTGGTGATGTTCCAGATAGCATTGGCTCCGGCTCCATCTTGCAGCGACGCACGAGTCATCGCGTAAGTGAACTTCTTGATAGCCTTTGTTCCGTCTGCAAGGGTGTAGTAGGCGCCAGGGGCCCAATCGTTGGCTGCAGCGTCCCACATGTTAGGATTGAGGGTGGCATGAGCAGCTTCTTTCGCATACTGTGCCTTCATGTCTTCTGTGCTGATAGCATCAAGCAGGCCTGTTCCGTAGATTCCGATAGTGGACTCGAGACGCACTTCGTAATCTGTTGGCTTGGGGTTCGTGTTGAAGGCTGTAACAGGAATGTTAACCTCAGGATAGATGAGCTCGTAGGCTTCTCCGTCGGGGAAGTGAAGTGGAAGTCCGCTGGGCATAGTGCCTTCGACTTTTTTCCAGTCGATAGTGATTTGGTTCTCATCAATCGGCGCTTTGAAGGGCGCCATCGCTTTGGTCTGAGGCATGCCGGTTACCTCGCTGATGTAATTGGAGCCATTCTTCGTATAGCGCACACCGTCTGATGTATAGTCAGATACAGGGTGGTAAATGACCAGCAGATAACCGTTGCCAATTGTGTTGGCGCGATATTCGGTCTGGCGCTTTCCGTGTCCATAGGATGGGTGGCAAGCGATACAGCTGGAACGTACCCATGCAGGACCCAATCCCTTGCGGGGCTCATCGGAGTAGGTGTAGAGATGCTCGAAGAAGTCCTCGCCCTTGTTGAAGTTGACCTCAAGCCCCATGTTCTGTGCGCCTGGAGCAATAGCTGAATAGCTTGTATTCTCTGTTGTGCCCATTTCTCCGCCTGGATACCACTCGGAAGCGGTGAACACGTCATTGGCTTTGCCGAACTGGTTTTCTTCTTCTTCCAGCTCACCTAAGCCCTTTTTGCTGTCATCGTCGCTACAAGCTGTCAGTAATAATCCGCTCATCAAGAGTAGCAGCGGCGATTTCAATAAGAATTTGTTTGCCATAAATATGTGGTTGATTTATGTTAATGTGTAAAACCACAAATGCGTTCCGCCTTATATGGAAGACGGAGCGCCATTTGTGTATTTTACTGTATTTGTTTACTCTTCTTCAAGCTCATCTGCTGTGCGGTCATCATCCTCGTATGGGAGATTCCAAATGGTGCTGCAATACTTTACGAATGGAGCAGGCATATTGCTGATGGCGGTGATGGCATTCACATAGCCTTCTTCAACAGCCTTGTTAGTGCTTTCTTTGCCTACGCTGGCGAAGAAAGTGTGGAAGCTGTATTTGTTGGCTGTACGATTGGTGGAGCCCAGCCAGATGTTGCGGACCGAACGAATGTTGTCGCGGAAGTCGGCGATAGAGTTGTAGCTGTAAGGCGATTCCACATAGAAGATGTAGCCAGCGGAGAAGGGGTTAGCAATCTTGGCAGTACCTACCTCTGTAGCGATTGCTGCAGCAGAACCCTCATCGTCAGAAAGCACTTGTGCAATAGCGTCTTTCAGAGTGGCAAAGTTGCTGTTGGCCTGTCCTGCCTGCTTCATGTTGTCGCCGTAGCTGAGGTTTTTCTTGGTCTTGTAGTCCAAACCAGCCTCTTTCACCACTTTCACACGGTCAGCATTGTTTGAGTTTTCACCTTCCCATGCAACTTGTAGCTGGAAAGTGCGCTCTTTCAGCAGTTTGCATACTTGCTGTGCATAGAGCAATTCTTTAGCACCACTTACGCCTGTAAAGTTCTTGTAAGTGTCGTTCCCTTGGAACTCTGAAACCTGACGTGGCTGTCCGTTGCGGAAAAGAATGAATTCCAAAGCGTGGAAGCCGAGGATGGAAGCATCATCGAGCATATCCTCATTCATTGTTCCTGAGTTAAAATAGTTAAGCAGCAATGAACGGTTCAATGGCCAAGAGTCAATTGTTGGGTCTACATCGAAATCTGATGCAGCACCGCCCAAGAATGCTTCGCTGCGTTCCCAGTAGAGACGTGCTTTCTTGAATGACTCGCAAGCATTGTTGATGTCAGCTTGGGTCAAGGTGTTTACATCCAGTCCGTTAAGCTCTTTCTCAAGCTGAGCTGTATTGTCGGCAAGGTCTGTATAGGTGGGTACAATCACGTTGTCCACCAAGTTCTTCAGCACTTCGCGAAGATAAGTCTCTTGTGCCTCATTCAGACGGGCTTTGCCAATCAGTCTATTGGCTGATTCGAGCGAGAGAACCAAGTCTTCGCAATTGTCAATAGCGGCTTGACCGAATGAGCGGGTTGAATAATCGCTGGTGTGAGCAGGGTATGTTTCTTCATCTACCAGTGGGGCAGCAGATGTGTTCAGTTCAAAATTCAGTTCGTTGCTACTGTTGTTGTCATCGTCACTGCAAGAAGAGGCGATGATTGCAGTTGATGCTGCCAGTGCGATTCCAAGTAATGTTTTGAAATTCATTTTTGTTTAGTTTTAATGGGTTAAGTATAAGTGTATATAAAATTATTAGGATTTGTTTAGATGTTCATTATAGGAACCAGCCCTCATAGGCAATACCTACGTTGAAGCTTGGCTCGTTGTTGTATTGGCTCTTCAAGAATCTGTGTGAATAGTCAGCTTTCAGTACAACGCCTTTCAGAGGATAGTAGTTGATGCCTACAGCCATACGCTTCACATTGTGGTAATCATATTTCTTCTTTACGCTGCTGGAAGCACATGGATTGTAGTGCTCGTAGCGTCCGAAGAGGAACAAGCGCTGTCCGTCTTCTTTCAGTTTTCTGATTTGTGAGAACACATCATATCCAGCCTCGATGCCGTATGCAAATGCATTCTGGCTAACTGCAGTTCGTGTATGGTAGGGGGACTTGGCGTTAATGCGGTTGTAGATATAAGCCAATTCTTCTGTGTCACCAATATAGCCGTAGTCCGCTTGACCGCGCACAATCCAGTTGTGCCCCTTATAAGTGAAGTCGAAGCAACCAATAGCCACTACGCCTTTATATTCTTCGTCCACTCCTTCTTTATTCCTAGGATAGCCGTTGCCGATGCTATGTCCGTAATAGCCGCTCAGTCCCAAACGCAAGCCTGGTACGGAGTAGTTGTCAATGCGGAGGGAGGTTCCGTATGTTGTAGCAAGCTCAAACTCCAGTGGGCTGCTGGCGCCTTTGTTAATCCAGCCATCCGATGTGAAGTTTTCTGCGTTCAGACCTGAAAGGAACTGCACTTCGTATCGCCAATCACCAGCACGTCCCCAGAAATCAATACCTGTTTGGTGCCATGTGGAAGGAAGGATAGTGTTCTCTCCTTCTGGACGATATACGGTGAAGAAATTTGTTGGTTCGTGATGTGCGTTATTCAATCCTACAGGCACAACCATGTGTCCCATTCGGATGTTAGCATAAGGGGCAAAAGACTTTTGAATCCAGAACTGCTCTAAGGCGACTTCACCTCCTTTTTCTGTCTCTGACTCCCATTCGCCGCCTTCGTCTACTTCTTTCTCATAGGCGCCACCTGTGCCACCGTGTTCAAACTCAATCTCAGAGCTCATGGTCCAGCCTTTGCCAAAGTCATAGCCCAGATATACTACCATTTGGGGAATGTCAAATCGTCCGTGACTAGGGTCGTTCTTGTGCTCGTCGGGCAGACTGTAGCGGTCTGGATTGTCGCTGTAAAAGTTTCTTGACATAGCAGCCTCGCCGTATCCTCCAATATGAAAACGAGAGAGGGTGCGCTCCAGTTTTGCTACTCGTGATGAATCATTGTTTTGAGACTGCGCATTCACGCTCGTACTCATAGTACTCAATAATAGGGCTGCAACTGCCCCTGTACAAGTCTTTGCAACTTTCATACTTTTCTTATGCTGTTCTTTATGTTTATATATCCTGTGCCGATGTCATTGTGAAGGGAAGAAATGTTACTTGTTATTTCCCTTCTTGTTAAATATGTTGCAAAGGTATGGACAACTGGCAGGAATCGCAATACTCAAAATCAGCGAAACCCGTTTCTCGGATAGGTATTTTAACTCTTTTTTGCCATTATCTAGGTATTCCAATACTCACAAATCGGTTGGCAGTACCCACTAATGAGTATGGCCCGAATGCGTCATGTGCTGGAGATAGAAAACGGACTCTGCAATAGTGCAAAGTCCGTTCTCTGTATAAATAAATGTGTAATGTTTACATTTGCCGTTAAGTGGCAGATGGGGCCGTTTCCTCAGCTTTTTTTGAGACTACAATCTTGTCGTCTTGCAAATCGGCAAGAATTGTATCGCCGGCTTTGACCTCTTCTTCGACAATCATTTCGCTGATGCTGTCTTCGAGGTACTGCTGGATGGCACGCCGGAGCGGACGTGCACCAAACTGCTTGTCATAGCCTTTCTCCGCAATGTACTTTTGAGCCGCTTCAGTAATCTCAAGGTGCATGTCCAAGTCTTCGATGCGCTTGTAGAGTCCCCGAAGTTCGAGGCCTATGATTTGGAGAATGGCGTCAAGCTCCAGCTGATCGAAGGTGATGATTTCGTCGATGCGGTTGAGGAACTCTGGTGAGAATTGCTTGTTGAGAGCCTTCTGGATGACTGAGCGCGATATTTCCTTATCGTTCTGGTCAGACATTGTTGTGAAGCCTACTCCGCGACCAAAGTCTTTGAGTTGACGGGTGCCCACATTGCTGGTCATGATGATGACTGTGTTCCTGAAGTCGATGGTGCGGCCTTGCGTATCGGTCAGGCGACCGTCGTCCATTACTTGCAGAAGCAAGTTGAACACGTCGGCATGAGCTTTCTCTATCTCATCCAGCAAGACGATAGAGTAGGGCTTGCGGCGTACTTTCTCGGTGAGCATGCCGCCTTCTTCGTAACCTACATATCCAGGAGGCGCACCCACCAGTCGACTGACGGTGAACTTCTCCATGTATTCGCTCATGTCGATGCGGATAAGAGCATCGGTTGAACCGAACATGTGTTCTGCAAGCTTCTTGGCAAGATAGGTCTTTCCGACGCCCGTAGGACCGAGGAACATGAATGTTCCGATAGGTCGGTTGGGGTCTTTAAGGCCCACACGGCTGCGCTGAATGGCATTGACCAGTTTGTCGACAGCTGCATCTTGTGCAATGATGTTGCTTTTCAGTTCTTGGCGCATTCCCTTCATGCGGATGCCCTCTGCATTGGCCATTTTGTTGACAGGGATGCCTGTCATCATGGAGACGGTTTGTGCCACGTGCTCCTCTGTGACTTTCTGCCGCTTGTCAGCCATCGACTTTTCCCATTCCTGTTTTATCTCTTCGATGGTGGCTGCCACTTGCTTGGCCATATCGCGATAGCTGCTGGCTAAGGCATAGTTTTCGTTGCGGACAGCTTTTTCCTTCTTGGCATTGAGGCTGGCCAGTTCGGCCTCTTTCTCTTCCAGTTCTTTGGGCACTTCCACATTGAGGATACGCACGCGCGAGCCCACTTCGTCAAGCACGTCGATGGCTTTGTCAGGGAAACTCCGGTCGGTGATATAGCGTTCGGTGAGTTTCACGCAAGCTTCAAGTGCCTCGTCTGTGTAGATGACGTTATGGTGGTCTTCGTAACGGTCTTTGATATTGTTCAGAATGGTCAAGGTCTCTTCTGGAGTAGTTGGCTCCACAATGACCTTTTGGAAACGGCGTTCCAGCGCTCCGTCTTTCTCGATGCTCTTGCGGTATTCGTCGAGTGTGGTGGCTCCGATGCACTGCAGCTCGCCTCGAGCCAAAGCAGGCTTCATCATGTTGGCCGCATCCATTTGTCCTGCTTGATTTCCTGCTCCCACTAGTGTGTGAATCTCGTCGATGAAGACGATGACGTTCGGATTGGCGCGCAGTTCATTGATGATGCTTCGCATGCGTTCTTCGAACTGTCCGCGATATTTGGTGCCAGCCACTACGCTTGACATGTCCAGGCTGATGATGCGCTTGCCTAAGAGCACACGTGCCACTTTGCGTTGGTTGATACGCTCAGCCAGTCCTTCTACAATAGCGCTTTTGCCCACCCCAGGGTCGCCAATGAGCACGGGGTTATTCTTCTTTCTGCGTGAAAGAATCTGTGCCAGACGCTGTATTTCTGTTTCACGTCCCACTACAGGGTCAAGTTTGCCCTCTGCAGCGGCTCGTGTCAAATCAAAGCCGAATTTGTCGATGGCGGGAGTGTCAGAATTGCCGGTCTGTGTTGTCTTGGTTGTTGCTGCGCCATGCGGGTTGGCAGCGTTTCCGCTTGGTGGGGGTGGGGTGTCCTCTTCATCATCTTCGTCGAAATCAACGCTGTTTTCCACCTTGGGGTTTGGGGCAGCTTGTGGCGCAAGTGAGTCGTACACATCCTTGTAGTTGACATTGAGGTGGTTAAGAATGCGAGCTACTCCATTGTCTTTTTGCTTGAGCATAGCCAGAAGGATGTGCTCCGCATCGCTCTCATTGCTTTTGAACAGGCGTGCCTCAAGTACAGACAAACGCATGATGTTGTTCGATTTTTGGTCGAGGGTGATGTCTGTAGAGTGCAGTGATTTTTCTGAGGATTCAACGGTGCGCTCCAGCACTTCCTTGAGTGAGGAAATGTTGATAGCGAAGCGTCGTTGCAGCACTTCAATGGCTCGGCTTTCACCGTCACGAATCATTCCCAGCATCAGATGCTCAGGGCCGATGTAGTCATTGTTTAGTCGAATAGCCTCCTCTTTGCTGTATCCAAGGATGCGTGTCACTCTGTCGGAATATTTGTAATTCATCTATTATCTCAGAAAACGTCGTTTGTTGTTGATAAGCTTGATGGCACTATGCCATTGCTCATGAAAATCACAAAATAGATGCCGATGGATTATTTCAGCCATTTTGTCAGTCGGTCCATGATGTCCAGCCTCATGTCGTTGGGCATGTTGTAGATGCGGGCTTTGTGACTGCCGCGTGGCTGTACATATATGCGCATGTTCTTCTTGTTCTTGCAGCTGAGCCAAGTGCACACTCCGCTGGCGCTCCAAGGGTCTATCTCTCCATATATAAATATATGTGTAGGGTCAGACTTTCGGAGGTAGTTGACGGTACGCTTGTAGAGTGTAGGGTCGAAATCGTAGTGGCGCAGGCTGTCAGGCAGCATGATTTCCTTCAGGTATCCTTTGGTGCTCTTGACAGAGGCCCATTTCTTGATAGGCTTGAGTGAATAGCCGTAATAGCCAAGCTCACGGGCTGCCTGCACGTCGAAAGGCATGAACTTGTTGGGATAGGAGAAATAATCGGGGTCAGCTATCTCAACCAGGCTGTTGAACCATGTTTGGTTGTCTGCGTCCAGCTTTGGAATGTTGTTGACAGGCGTGCCCCATTGCCACAAGGCAAAAGGATACTCGAGCACACAATAGTCGTAGATGTCTTCTTCTGAAAGATAGAAGTGATAATTCCGTTTTGTGCAGAAATCGTGGAAGAGTGGCATGAGTTCATTTTTGCGCTTCATCAGTTCCTGCATAGCGGCTTTGATGACTTTCCGCTCCTCCTTGGTGCCCACCTGCTTGGCCAGAAACTTCTCGTGGCGGCCATCTTCAATAGCGCGGTTCAGTGGAGCCACATAGCTCACACTCACATCCACATCGTTGGGGTATGTAGCCCGATAGAACATCGTGGTTTGTCCACCTTTGCTGATGCCTGTGCTGATCCATTTGCCATTGAAGAGCTTTCCCAGCACTTGGCGCACATGGTGGTAGTCAGCCAGCGAGTTGTCGACGGTCATATAGTCCCAGTCAGTGGGCTGTGGCACGCTTTCAGCAAAGTAGCGGTATTCGCACAGCACCACGTTGGCGTCAAAGAGGGCGCTCAGCTCTTCTTCGTAATCGGCACGAAAGCCATAATCAGCGAAGTAGCCTTCTGTGACCAGAACGGTGGGCTTGTCAGCTCCTCTCATCCCTACGATGATGCGTTCACCAAAAGTCCCCTTCGATTTTGTCTTCCAATCCACTTGCTGCTCCATTTTCAGCACGTATTTCTCCTTGAATCGGGAAGTCTCCAAAGGGGTTACTTGACTCACGCCCTCCAATGCACACAGCTGCCGCATGAAGAGGGTAGAGTCTGTTTGTGCCGACAGCATAGAGGCCATCAGCACAAACAGGATGAATAGGGTATGTTTTTTCATACTTTGATGATTCATAAGTTGTGAACGACTTTTCTGCACGGAGCCAGATGTATCAATAAGCGCGGGCAATCAATACACGCTGCTTGGCGGGCTTGCCGCTCACCATATCCACTCCTTCTGTCTGTTCGAACATGAAGGGCACGCAGCGGATGGTTGCTTGTGTCTCTTCCTTGATGCGGGCCTCGGTCTCTTCGGTTCCGTCCCAATGGCAGAGGAAGAAGCCACCGTCCTTGATGCGCTCCTTGAACTCGTCGTAGTTGTCGCATTCGTAGATGTGGGCGTTGCGGAAGTCAATGGCCTTCTTGTAGATGTTTGCCTGAATGTCATCGAGCAGGTTCTTGATGTACTTTTCGATGCCTTCCACAGAGACGTTCTCCTTTTCCAGCGTGTCGCGGCGCATCACCTCCACAAGGCCTTTCTCCAAGTCGCGGGCACCCAGCACAAGACGTACAGGCACACCCTTCAGCTCGTAGTCGGCAAACTTGAAGCCTGGACGCTTGTTGTCTGCATTGTCGTATTTCACGCTGATGCCCATTGCCTTGAGGTTCTTCACGATGGCTTCTGCTTTCTCGTCCAGCATGGCCATCTGGTCGCCCTTGCCGATAGGAATGATGACCACCTGCAGCGGAGCGAGCTTTGGAGGCAGCACAAGGCCGTTGTCGTCCGAGTGGGTCATGATGAGCGCACCCATCAGACGGGTTGAAACGCCCCATGAAGTTGCCCATGCATATTCAACCTTGTTGTCCTTGTTGAGGAACTGCACGTCGAAGGCCTTGCCGAAGTTCTGGCCCAAGAAGTGGCTCGTGCCGCTCTGCAGAGCCTTTCCGTCCTGCATCATCGCCTCGATAGTGT
>AUXO016092478.1_pt1 | contig 10737 bp, 7 predicted proteins | sample 768731 | NCBI WGS metagenome assembly AUXO01 (sample SAMN02715735, study PRJNA202380) | gut metagenome | biome: sheep rumen | host: Ovis aries | place: New Zealand: Palmerston North
GGCCAGAAGAAGGACTCCGACACGCCGAACATCTACCAGTATAAGTACGAGCGGCTGTTCCAGTACTACGAGCCGCTCGAGCAGCCTGTGCGCGGCACGATCGGCCTGCCGCGCGTGCTCAACATGTACGAGGACTACCCGTTCTGGTTCACGTTCTTCACGAAGCTCGGCTACCGCGTCGTGCTCTCGGGCAAGTCGAGCGCGAAGATGTACTTCAAGGGCATGGCGACGGTGCCGTCCGACTCGCTCTGCTACCCGGCCAAGATTGCACACGGCCACATCATGGACCTCATCGAGAAGGGCATCACGAAGATCTTCTATCCGTGCGAGCCCTACAACATGGTCGACGACAAGCATCCGTCTGAAAACCACTACAACTGCCCGATTGTCGCTTCGTACGCTGAGAACATCCGCGGCAACATGGACATCCTGCGCGAGAAGCACATCGACTTCTTGCAGCCGTTCCTGCCAATCAACGACGAGAAGCGCATGGCCGCGCGCCTCTACGAGGAACTCGGCGCCCATGAGGGTCTGAAGAAAGAGGAGATTGTCGAGGCTGTCGACGAGGCCTACAAGGAGCTCGCCCAGTACCGCCAGGATGTGCGCGACTACGGCGCCAAGATCCTCGAGCGCGTCGAGAAGACGGGGGAGCAGGTCATCATGCTCGTCGGCCGCCCCTATCACATCGACCCGGAGATCAACCACGGCATCCCGGAGATGATCCAGAGCTACCATCTGCCCATCATCTCGGAAGACGCCGTCTACCACGTGCCGGTCAAGGCGGCGAAGCTCAAGATCGTCAACCAGTGGAGTTACCACGCGCGCCTCTACCATGCGGCGCAGTTCGTCGCAGAGCACCCGAACTTCACGCTGATCCAGTTCAGCTCGTTCGGCTGCGGCCTCGATGCGCTGACGACGGGCCAGGTCAAGGACATTCTCGAGGCTCACAACCGCATCTACACGATGATCAAGCTCGATGAAGTCTCGAACCTCGGCGCCGCCCGCATCCGCCTGCGTTCCCTGATGGCCGCGCTCGCGCGCCGCAAGCCCGTGCCGTATCAGGAAGTCAAGCCAATCGAGCGCCCGCACTTCACCGCGGAGTGCAAGAAGACGCACACGATCCTCGCACCGCAGATGGCCCCGATACACTTCGAGCTCATCAAGTCGGTCATGCGCGACTATGGCTACAATCTCGTCGTGCCGGAGATGCCGGACAAGGCGGCCATCGACCTCGGCCTGCGCTACGTCAACAACGACATGTGCTACCCGTCCATCGTCGTCATCGGCCAGCTCATTGCAGCGTTGAAGTCGGGTGAGTACGACCCCGACCATACGAGCATCGCGATGTTCCAGACCTGCGGTGCCTGCCGCGCGACGAATTACATGAGCGTCCTTCGCCAGGCCCTCAAGTACGCGGGCTTCCCGCAGGTGCCGGTCTTCGCTGTGCACGGCCTGCCGGAGGAGACGGATGCCTTCCGCCTCACGCGCCCGATGCTCATCGCCGCCATCAAGGCCGCGATCTTCGGCGACCTCCTGCAGAACGTCAAGAACCGCATGATGCCGTATGAGCTCCAGAAGGGTGAGACGCAGCGTCTCTTTGACAAGTGGATGGCAAAGTGCAAGGACGTCCTCAAGGACGGCGGCTACTTCAAGTTCCAGCGCACGATCAAGCAGATTGTCAAGGAATTCGACAATATCCCGATCGATGAAGAACTCTGGAAGCCGAAAGTCGGCATTGTCGGCGAGATCCTCGCGAAGTACCATCCGGTCGCGAACAACCACATCGAGAAGGTCCTGATGGAGGAGGGCGCGGAGGTCGTCATGCCGGACTTCGTCGACTTCTTCCTCTACTCGGCCTACGACCCGATCGTCAAGCACAGGCTGCTCGACGGCAAGAAGCGGAACAGCTTCTTCGGGCGCATGTTCATCAACATCATCAACTTCTACCGCGCGCCGATGCGCAAGGCCCTCAAGAACAGCCGCCACTTCCTCGCACCGCACAAGATCGACGAGACGGCCAAGCTCGCCTCGCGCCATGTCAGCCTCGGCAACATGGCCGGCGAAGGCTGGTTCCTGACGGGCGAGATGGTCAAGCTCATCGACGAGGGTGTGCCAAATGTCATCTGCCTCCAGCCTTTTGGCTGCCTGCCGAACCACATCACCGGCAAGGGCGTCATGCACGAGCTGCGCGAGAGCTACACGGGAGCCAACCTCACTGCCATCGACTGCGATGCAGGCTCTTCTGAGGTCAATCAGCTCAACCGCATCAAGCTCATGCTCGCCGTCGCGAAAGAGCGCGGGCCGAAACAAGAGAAAGACGAGGAGAAAAGCAGTGAAGGCATGAGGGGCTGATTACAAGTGCTGATTCGAGGAGACGAGTGAGTGTTGGCAAAGGGCCGGTGGGACATGTTCCGGCTTCGTCGCTCTGCTAAATGGCCCCTATGGTGTTTCCAGCAACGAAGGAGCTTCGTCGCCTGTCGCGGCGTTCTTACATTGCGACTTGAGGCTAATGGCGTGTTAGGGGCCATCCCTGCGGGCAGCCGCGCCGCTCCTGCAGGCGGAACATGTCCCACTGACCTCAGCTCAGTCCGTTTTTAGCAGACATTGCGCTCCTGCAGGCGGTACACACCACCCCGGCCTCAGCTCATACCGCTTTCTAAGAGTCCGCTCTAGCTCCATTTTTGCAGATGGAGTAGGGCGGGCTCTTTTTGATTGCCGATGCTGGATTCGCTGAAGTGAGTCGCATTTGGCAAGGGGCCGGTGGGACATGTTCCGGCTTCGTCGCTCTGCTAAATGGCTCCTATGGTGTTTCCAGCAACGAAGGAGCTTCGCCGCCTGCCGCGGCGTTCTTACATTGCGACTTGAGGCTAATGGAGTGTTAGGGGCCATCCCTGCGGGCAGCCGCGCCGCTCCTGCAGGCGCAACATGTCCCCCCGACCTCGATGTCAAAGCGCCGCGGCAGGCGGCGAGGTGTGGGGGCGGTGGGGCGTTTCATGCGGCTCATTTAACGGAGTGACGAAACCGGAAGGGCATCACCCCGGCGCTTCGCTGCTCGATGAAAGAAGAGGGCGGCAGCGACGAAGCCGAAATACATCCCTCCTCCCTACGATACGAATCCTGATTTCAAGGACACCTGACCCATTTCTTGACATTTTTCCCATCTGCCGTTATGATGGAGGTATGAAAATCCTATCTATACTTTATGTGACGGGAGACGATAACACATGAAAGAGTATAAGCCGTTCAAATCCGGAAAAGTTCGTGAGGTTTATGATGCAGGCGACAGCATCATCATGGTTGCGACAGACCGCATCTCCGCATTCGACCACATCCTCAAGAACAAGATCACGAAGAAGGGCAAAGTCCTGACGCAGATGTCGAAGTTCTGGTTCGACTTCACGAAGGACATCATTCCGAACCACATGATCTCGGTGGACAATAACGACATGCCGGAGTTCTTCCAGCAGCCGCAGTTCCTCGGCAACAGCATGAAGTGCAAGAAGCTCACGATGCTGCCGATGGAGTGCATTGTCCGCGGCTATATCACGGGCAGCGGTTGGGCAAGCTATCAGGAGAACGGCACGATCTGCGGCATCAAGCTGCCGGCTGGCCTCAAGGAATCCGAGAAGCTGCCTGAGCCGATCTTCACGCCGAGCACGAAGGCAGAACTCGGCGACCACGACGAGAATGTCTCCCTCGAGCAGGGCGCTGCTGTCTTCGAGAAGGAGTTCCCTGGCCATGGCATGGAGTATGCCGAGAAACTGCGCGACTATACGATTGCCATCTACAAGAAGTGCGCTTCGTACGCTCTTTCGCGCGGCATCATCATCGCCGACACGAAGTTCGAGTTCGGCCTCGATGAGGATGGCAAGATCGTCCTTGGCGACGAGGTCCTGACGCCGGACAGCTCCCGCTTCTGGCCGCTCGAAGGTTATGAGGCAGGCAAGCCGCAGCCGTCGTACGACAAGCAGTTCGTCCGCGACTGGCTCAAGGCAAATCCGGATAGCGACTACAAGCTGCCGCAGGATGTCATCGACAAGACGATTGCCAAATACATAGAAGCCTACAAGATGATTACGGGCAAGGATCTCGACTGACCCTTGTCTCTCGCTCCCGGCTTGGCCGGGGGCTTTTCCTTTTGCGCAAGGACACCTGTCCTGTTTTTTTGTTGACAGCCCAGATTTTTACCGTTATCATTAATGTATGAAATGATGTATTGCTTGAGTGTATAACAGGAGATGATAATCCATGAAAGCAGCTGTTATCATGGGAAGCGACTCCGACTGGCCAATCCTGAAGCCAGCCGTTGAGCTCTTGAAACAGTTTGATATCGAGTCGGAAGTGACAGTCGCCTCCGCGCACCGCACGCCGGCCAAGGTCCGTGAATTCGTCGAGTCGGCTCCCGCCAAGGGCGTCGGCGTCTTCATTGTCGGTGCAGGCGCTGCCGCACATCTCGCTGGTGTCGTGGCAAGCTACACGACGCTGCCGGTCATCGGCGTGCCGATCAATGCGACGTCGCTCAACGGCATGGACGCACTGCTCTCGACGGTGCAGATGCCGTCGGGCATCCCCGTGGCGACGATGGCCATCAACGGTGCGAAGAACGCTGCCATCTTTGCTGTCGAGATGTTCTCGATTGCAGATGATGACCTTAAGAAGAAGCTCGCTGACTACCGCGCCGATATGGTCGCCGGTGTCGAGAAGAAGGCTGCACGCGTTGCGGCTCAGCTCTGAGCCGCGTCTTAGCGGCCTTCAGGCTCCATCAAGTCCCTTTGATAAGAAAATGTATCGTCAAGAGAAAAGGAAGAAGCAGAACAACCATGTATGATAATGGCTACAACCCAGAACCGAAGTGGAAAGAGGAATGCGGCGTTTACGGCGTGTACTCCCATACGGAAGATGTCTCCGGTCTGACGTATCTCGGCCTCTACGCCCTGCAGCATCGCGGGCAGGAGAGTGCCGGCATCGCCATCACGGATGGCGCCTGGATGGATGTGACGCGCGGCATGGGCCTCGTCAATGAAGTATTCCGCCATCAGGTCCCGCACATGGAGAATCAGTGCATTGCCGTCGGCCATGTGCGCTATTCGACGACGGGCTCGAGCCTGCTCGCTAACACGCAGCCGCTGCTCGTCAACTATGCGGGCGGCAAGATCGCGCTTGCCCACAACGGCAATCTGACGAATGCCGCTGAGATCCGCCATAACCTCGAGCAGCAGGGCACGATCTTCCAGACGTCCATCGATTCGGAAGTCATTGTGAACCTTGTCGCGCGCTCCCACAAGGAGACGATCGAGGAGCGCATCATCGAGAGCCTCAAGATGGTCAAGGGCTGCTATTGCCTGGCCATCATGACGGAGGAGAAGCTCATCGGCGCCCGCGATCCGCAGGGGTTCCGTCCGCTCTGCATCGGCAAGACAGAGGAGGGCAGCTGGATCCTCTCGTCGGAGACTTGCGGCCTCGATGTTGTCGGCGCTGAGTTCGTGCGCGATGTCCTGCCGGGTGAGATGGTCGTCATCGACCAGGACGGTCTCAAGTCGTATCCGTTCGCGACGGACGAGAAGAAGGCCGGCTGCATCTTCGAGCACATCTACTTCGCACGTCCGGACTCCGTCATCGACGGCCAGAGCGTCCACGAAGCGCGCTTCCTCATGGGGCGCGAGCTCGCGCGCGAGTCGGGCTTCAAGGGCGATATCGTCATCTCCGTCCCGGACTCCGGCACGACGGCAGCGACGGGCTTTGCCTATGAATCGGGCATCCCGTTCGTCGAGGGCCTGATCAAGAACCGCTACATCGGCCGTACCTTCATCCAGCCGACGCAGAAGAAGCGCGACACGGCAGTCAAGCTCAAGCTCAATGCCATCCGCTCCGTCGTCGAGGGCAAGTCGGTCATCATGGTTGATGACTCCATCGTCCGCGGCACGACGAGCGGCAAGATCGTCCGCATGCTCCGGAACGCCGGGGCAAAGGCTGTACACGTCTGCATCAGCAGTCCGCCAATCGGCTATCCATGCTTCTATGGCATCGATACCAGCGTCCGCAAGGAACTCATTGCCGCGACGAAGTCCGTCGAGGAGATCCGCGAGTTCATCGGTGCGGATTCCCTGCACTTCCTGAGCATCGATGGCCTCAAGAGATGTGTGCCGAACCTCAATGCAGAGGACATGTGCTACGCCTGCTTCAACAGTGCCTACCCGATCAAGGACGGTGCGAAGCCGGCAGGCGACAGCAAGTACGTCTTCGAGCAGCGCAAGTGCTGAAGGCGAGCCACAGGATTTTGTCAGACAGGATAAGACAGGATAGGAAAGGAACCAGGAGATCAAATGGCAGAACAACTTACCTATAAGGATTCCGGCGTCGATATCGATGCTGGCAACTACTCCGTCAAACTCATCAAGGACAGCGTCAAGGCGACGTATCGTCCGGAGGTCCTCGGCGACCTCGGCGGCTTCGGCGGTCTTTTTGCGCTGAATTCCGGCAAGTACAAGGAGCCGGTCCTCGTCTCCGGCACGGATGGTGTCGGCACGAAGCTGCGTCTCGCTTTCATGCTCGACAAGCACGACACGATCGGCCAGGATGCTGTTGCCATGTGCGTCAACGACATCCTCGTACAGGGCGCCGAACCGCTCTTCTTCCTCGACTATCTCGCCGTCGGCAAGCTCGACCCGGAGCAGGTCGCCTCTGTTGTCAAGGGCGTCGCGAATGCCTGCAAGGAGTCCGGCTGTGCTCTCATCGGCGGCGAGACGGCTGAGATGAGTGGCTTCTACCCGGTCGGTGAGTACGACATCGCTGGCTTTGCCGTCGGCGTCGTCGAGAAGTCGAAGGTCATCACGAGCGAGTGCGTCAAGGAAGGCGATGTGCTCTTAGGCCTGCCTTCCTCCGGTGTCCATTCGAACGGCTATTCCCTCGTGCGCAAGATCTGCTTCGAGCACAAGGGCTTCAAGGGCGACGAGTACATCGACGAGCTCGGCAAGACGATTGGCGAGGAACTCCTGACGCCGACGCGCCTCTATCCTAAGACATGCCTGCCGCTCATCGAGAAATTCGACATCCACGGCATGGTCCACATCACGGGAGGCGGCTTCTACGACAACATCCCGCGCGCACTGCCTGAGAACATGGCCGTCGAGATCGACAGCTCCGTCTGGCAGATGCCGACGATTTTCCGCCTGCTTCAGCAGTGGGGCAATGTCGACTGGCATGAGATGTACCGCACGTTCAACATGGGCATCGGCATGGTCATCATGGCCAGCCGCGAGGAGGCCGACAAGATCAAGGCGCACCTCGAAGCCGAGCATGAGACGGTCTACGAGATCGGCCGCGTCGTTCGCGGCAATCACGATGTGACGATCAAAGGCGGCGTGTTCGATGAGTAAGCAAGTATTGGGCGTGCTGTGCTCCGGCCGCGGCACCGACCTCCAGTCCATCATCGATGCTATCGGCCGCGGTGAAGTCGATGCGACGATTGCCGTCGTGTTGACCGACAAGCCGGATGCCTACGCGCTGACGCGCGCTGAAACGGCCGGCATCAAGGCCGTCTGCATTGACCGCAAGCAGTTTGACGGCCGCCAGCCGTTTGAGGAGGCCCTGATCGCGGCCCTCGATGAAGCAGGCGTCACTCTCGTCGTGCTCGCTGGCTTCATGCGCATCCTGACGCCGTACTTCGTGCGCCACTACGCAGGCCGCATCATGAACATCCACCCGGCCCTGCTGCCGAGCTTCCCGGGCGCACACGCGCACCGCGATGTGCTCGCCTACGGCGTCAAAGTCAGCGGCTGCACCGTACACTTTGTCGACGAAGGGACCGACAGCGGCCCCATCATCCTGCAGGCCGCCGTGCCTGTGCTCGATGACGACACCGAGGAGACACTCGGTGCCCGCGTCCTCGAGCAGGAGCACATCATCTACCCGAAAGCCATCCAGCTCTACTGCGAAGGCCGCCTCAAAGTAGAAGGCCGCCAAGTGCGCATCCTGTCTGCCAAGCAGTAAACATGCTGGGGATGGGGCTGTGTAAGAAGTAGCTAGGGAAGGGGATGGTGTCCGCCTGCAGAAGCGAAGCGCTTGCCCGAAGGGCTGGCCGACAGATAATCCCCAGCTATGTTCCGCAATGTAAGAACGCCGCGTCAGGCGGCGAACCACCTTTGCCATAAGTAAAGAGGCGAGAAGGCCATTCAGCGAAGCGCCGAAGCCGAAAAAACTCGCCCCTGCCCATGCACGATGTAAACAAACTGAGAAAGAGGTACACACCATGAAGATCAAACGCGCTCTCATCAGCGTATCGAATAAACAGGGCGTCGTCGAATTCGCCCGCAAGCTCCACGAAGCAGGCGTTGAGATCGTCTCGACGGGCGGCACGATGAAGGCCATCAAAGAGGCCGGTATCCCCGTCACTTATGTCAGCGACGTCACGGGTTTCCCGGAGATCATGGATGGCCGCGTCAAGACACTGAATCCGTACATCCACGGCGGCATCTTGGCCGTCCGCGACAATCCCGAGCACGTCCGCGAGATGGAGGAGCATCATATCACGGGCATCGACCTCGTCGCCGTCAACCTCTATCCGTTCAAAGAGACGATTGCCAAGCCGAACGTCACGCTCGCTGAGGCCATCGAGAACATCGACATCGGCGGCCCGGCCATGGTCCGCGCTGCAGCCAAGAACTTCAAGTTCGTCACGATCATCACGAACCCGGCCCGCTACGATGCCATTGCCGAGCAGGTCGCGAAGAACGGCTGCGTCGACGACCGCACGCGCATGGAGCTCGCACAGGAGGCCTTTGCCCATACGGCCGCTTACGACACGATGATCAAGGATTATCTCGCCGAGCAGCTCAAGAAATAAGGATACGAGCCTTCCCCTGCGGGCGTTTCTATGCCTGCGGGAGAAGGCTGTTTTGTGATTTACGTGATATTGGAGGAACTACCATGAACATCTTAGTGATCGGTTCCGGTGGCCGCGAGCACACGCTGGCCTGGAAACTCGCGCAGTCGCCGAAGGCAACGAAGCTCTACGCTGTGCCGGGCAATCCGGGCATGGCTGATGTCGCCGAGTGCATCGGAGACGTCGACATCTGCGACAACGAAGCCCTCGTCAAGCTCGCCGAGGAGAAGGCCATCGACCTCGTCGTCGTCGGCCCGGAAGTCCCCTTGACGAATGGCGTCGTCGATGCCATGAACAAGGCCGGCATCAAGGCCTTTGGCCCGCGCAAACTCGCAGCCGAGATCGAGGGCTCCAAGTCTTTCTCCAAGAACCTCATGAAGAAGTACGGCATCCCGACAGCCAAGTACGAAGTCTTCACCGATGCCGAAGCAGCCCGCGACTACATCAAGAAGGAGGGCGCCCCAATCGTCATCAAGGCCGACGGCCTTGCCGCCGGCAAGGGCGTCATCGTCGCCATGACACTCGACGAGGCACTCGATGCCGTCCACGAGATCATGGATGACGCCGCCTTCGGCAAGGCAGGCAGCCGCGTCGTCATCGAGGAGTTCATGGACGGTGAGGAAGCCTCCCTCTTAGCCTTCACCGACGGCAAGACCATCTGCCCGATGGTCAGCTCCCAGGACCACAAGCGCGCCTACGACGGCGACAAAGGCCCCAACACCGGCGGCATGGGCACCTATGCACCGGCACCGGTCATGACCGACGAGATGGTGAAGATTGCCACCGAGCGCATCTTGAAGCCGACCATCGCCGCCATGGCAAAAGAAGGCAGGCCCTATAAAGGCTGCCTCTACGCCGGCCTCATGATCACAAAAGAAGGTCCGAAAGTCGTCGAGTTCAACGCTCGCTTCGGCGACCCCGAGACGCAGGTCGTCCTGCCGCTCCTCAAGAGCGATCTCGTCGACATCATGCTCGCCTGCGCCGATGGCACCCTCGACGAAGAGCACATCGAATGGAGCGATGGGGCAGCAGTCTGCGTCGTCATCGCCTCCGGCGGCTACCCGAAAGCCTACAAGAAAGGCTTCCCGATTGATGGCCTTGAAAAAGCAAAAGCCCTCGGCACCCTCGTCTTCCATGCCGGCACCGCCGAGAAAGACGGCAAGATCGTGACGAGCGGCGGTCGCGTCCTCGGCGTCGTAGCCACCGCCGACGACATCCGCAACGCCGTCGACAAAGCCTACAAAGGCGTCAACGCAATCACCTTCGAAGGAGCCTTCCACCGCACGGACATCGCCCATCGCGCCCTCGAGCGCCTGACCGATAAATAAGACAATTTATCCCACTGGTAAAAAGACACGGCCCATATGCCGTGTCTTTTTTATTGGTCTTCCATATCTGAAAAAGTGAGTGCGAGCGAAGCAAAGCACGCCCTAGAACATCGAGGAAAGGGCAGCACCTAGGAAAGAGGTGGGGAATTTTGCCTGCAGAAGTGCTTGCCCGTATGGTTGGCCGGTAGGCAGTAGCTAGGGAAGGGGGATGGTTTTCGCCTGCAGAAGCGGAGTGATTGCCCGTAGGGCTGGCCGACAGAGATGCTTGCTAGGTAATGCGATGTCAGAACGCCGCGTCAGGCGGCGAAGTCACTTAGAGAAAAAGCAAAGTCGAGGAGGCCATTTAACGGAGCGCCGAAGCCGAAAATCATCCCCCTTCCCCTTATGAGATGTCAACCAGCCTCACGCACGAAAAAAGCCGCCAGCAAAAGCTGACGACTTGAACATTCAATGGTCGGGATGACAGGATTCGAACCTGCGGCCTCATCGTCCCGAACGATGCGCGCTACCAAACTGTGCCACATCCCG
>AUXO012438731.1_pt1 | contig 10736 bp, 9 predicted proteins | sample 768731 | NCBI WGS metagenome assembly AUXO01 (sample SAMN02715735, study PRJNA202380) | gut metagenome | biome: sheep rumen | host: Ovis aries | place: New Zealand: Palmerston North
TTTTCAGGTACAGTAAACTCGCTATATCCAACTCCTACAACATCTGTAACTACACCTTCTTGTAGGTATTCTTCTTTCTGTTCTTGATCATTTATATATAATTTTCCATTTTCTATTTTTACTTTATCACCTGGAGTAGCTATAACTCTTTTTATATAACTTCTTTTTCCTATTTCTAGGAAATTATATTTGAACCATTCAAATCCTTTTCTTTCTTTATAAAATGCAACTGGATTTTCTTTATTAATTTCTTCAGATGTATATGTTATTTTATCTGGTTCTTGGAAAGTAATAATGTCTCCTTTTTCTGGTAATTTTTTAATTGTTCTTCCCCATCTATTAAGTAATAATCTTTGATCTTGCTTTAATGTTGGATACATAGAAACTTGTTTTACTATTGTTGGCGTCCCTATAAAATATTTAATAAACACTCCTATTACTAAAGCAATTAGTAGACATACAATCCAATCCATTACTTCTTTTAATTTTGAATTATCATTCGAATCCATTATTATATCTCCTTTTTATTTTAGCTACTTCTAATTACTATTTATTGTTTGGTAGGTATTCTTATTACAACTTCTGTACCTTGTCCAACTACACTTTTGATATCTATACTTCCTCCATTTTTATCTAGAATTTCTTTAGCTATGGAAAGGCCTAATCCAGTCCCTCCCATTTCACGAGTTCTAGCTTTATCTACTCTATAAAACCTTTCAAAAATTCTAGTCAAGTCTTCTTCTGGAATTCCTATGCCGTTATCAAATACTTTTATATATGCATCATTATATACAAATCCAACATAAATTTTTATTTCTCCTCCATCAGGAGTATATTTTATACTATTTGTTAATATATTTAAAACAACTCTTTCTATATCGTATTTATCTGCATAAACTGGTGGAACATCTGCTGTTACAAAGCAATTTACCATATGATTTTTCTTTTTTATTTCTATTCCCAATTTATCTTGACATTTTTTTACCAAGTCACCTAAATCAAATTCTTCTTTTTGTGTTTTTTTCTTATTATTATCATAACGTGATAATGTAAGTAAGTCTGTTACTAATTTTGCCATTCTACGTGCTTCAGTTGCAATTACATTTAAAAACTTTTCTTGAGTTTCTTTGTCATATTCGCCTTCTAATAATGTATCAGCATATCCCATAATAGATGTTATTGGTGTTTTTAATTCGTGAGAAACATCTGCAATAAACTCTTTTCTCATATTATCCAATTTTACATGTTCTGTAATATCTTGAACAACTGCTATTACTCCGTTTGGTCTATCATCTTCGTTTTTAAATGGTGCAAAGAAAACATTAATGTATTTATCTTCTACTTGTATTCTTTGCTCTGTTGAAGTCCAATTTTCCAAATAGATTATTTTTTCCATATTTATCTCTATTTCAAATTTTTTAAATATATCTTCAAATGTATTATCCTCTGGAGCTATGCTTAATAATTTTTTAGCAGCAGGATTAATTAAAATAATCTCGCCTTTCATATTAAAAGCAATTATTCCATCTGCTAAGTGTAAAAGTATAGTTTCTATTTGTTTCTTTTGATTGGTTATTTCTTTTATTTTATCTTTACTATTTATTAATTTGTTTGCTGGAAATATTGTATAATTTTTATAAATAATTATAGCAAAAAATAATCCTATTAATAAAAAGCCACCTGCTGATATTGTAATAGCTATTTTTAAATTATTAATTTCATTTGATTGCAAATTTAAATTATTTAATAAATAAAAACAATAAAATCCAAGTCCTAATATAGAAATTAAACCTATTATTAAAAACAATATTATTATTTTTGATTGTGTTTTTTTAAACATCCTTTTTCCTCGCTTTGCTATTATTTGACCAATTTTTTTATTTCATAATAAATTTTATCTTCCACATCATGAGTTGCATTTTTTAATGCATTTTCACCCATTTTTTTTATATTATCATTTTCCAAAATAATTTTTTCTATTTCTCTATTTAAAGTATTTCCATCTTTCAATTCATCATTTAAAATTATTTCTGCAGCACCTTTATCTTTTAATACTTTCGCATTATAATATTGATGATTATTACTTACATTTGGAAGTGGAATTAATATTGAAGGCTTTCCTAAATTAGAAATTTCAGTTATAGTCATTGCACCACTTCTAGCAACAATTACATCTGAAATATTCATAACTTGTTCCATCTCATATATATATGAAACTATTTTGGCGTTTTCAATTTTATTAATATTTATATTACTATCCTCTAATTTTCCTTTAATAATATCATATTGTTTTGGTCCAGTTGCCCACATTATTTGATAATTTTTATTTAGTCTATTTTTTATTATATCAATTATTGATTCATTTATTTTTTGAGCACCTTGACTACCACCAAATATTAATATTATTGGCTTATTAGTTGATAATCCTAAATCTGTTATAATTTTTTGTTTTTCTAAATCACTATAATTTTTTTTCTTGATTTTTACTGGTGTCCCTGTATAAACAACATTTTGGGCTTTTTTTATTTTTTCTTCTGCTTCTTTAAACCCTAGCATTATTGTATCTGTTTTCTTTGCCAACAATTTTACAGCTTTTCCAGGGAAAGCATTACTTTCATGTAATAAAGTAGGTATTTTCTTTTTATGCGCTGCAGATATTACTGCACCACAAATATATCCTCCTGTACCAATAACAACATCAGGTTTAAAGTTTTCTATTATTTTTTTTGCTTCACCAAAACCTTTAAATGTTTTTATCATTTTTTTTATATTGTCAATTGATATTTTTTTACTTAATCCATATGCGTCTATAGTTTTTAATTTATAGCCAGCTCTCGGAACTAAATCATTTTCTAACCCTCTTGTAGTTCCAATAAAAATAATTTCTGAATTCTTTTCTTCTTCTTTTATCTTATTAGCAATCGCTATTCCTGGATTTATATGTCCAGCTGTCCCTGCTGCAGCAATTATAACTCTCATTCTATACTCCTTTTCTTCATAAGGGACGGTCCTTTTTGAAAATTTTAATTAATCTATTTAAATTTTCAAAAAGGACCGTCCCCGATGAAAATTTTCAAAATTTAACTTTTCTTAGCACTTGCTCTAGAAATGTTTAGCAATACTCCCATTTCACATAATAAAATAAATAAAGCTGTTCCTCCATAACTAAAAAATGGTAATGGCATTCCTGTAGCTGGCATTGATGATGTAACAACTGCAATATTTATTATAACTTGTATTGCTACTAAAGAAGTAATTCCTACAGCTACTAGACTTCCAAACATATCTGGAGCTTTCATAGCTATTAGTATACCTCTCCATATAAAAATCCCAAATAGTATTATTACTATCGCACAACCTATAAATCCTAATTCTTCGCTTAAAATCGAAAAAATAAAATCATTGTGTGGTTCTGGTATATATAAATATTTTTGTTTACTTTCACCTAATCCAACTCCAAAAAGTCCCCCTGAACCTATTGCATATAAACTTTGAACAACTTGCCATCCATCACCTGTCATATCTTGCCAAGGATCTAGAAATGTTACAACCCTTTTTAATCTATATTGTGCTTTAAGAATTAATGCTAATATTGCAGGTATTCCAAAACTTCCTCCTGTAAAAATAAAATGTGTAAATTTACATCCTGCTGTTATCATCATAATAGAACAAATACCTATTATAACAATTGAAGCGCTAAAATGAGGCTGTAATAAAAGCAATCCAATTATCGGTGCTAATAAACATATATGCTTTATGAATCCATAACCATATTTTGACAATTGATCTCTGTTTTTAACTAAAATTCCAGCATAAAAAATTATCATCAAAAATTTAACTAATTCTGATGGCTGAAATGATAATGTTTCAGTCACATAAATCCATCTTTTAGCTCCATTTACATTTTTTCCTACAACTATTACTAAAACCAATAATACTACAGCAATTATCCATGAATGTTTATAGAATTTTTGATAAAATCTATAATCTATTTTTGAAATTGCAAACATAGCAATTATCCCTAAAACAGCAAATAATAATTGCTTTGAAAAAAATTGATAACTATTCCCACTTTGTGCCAGTGCTGATGGTGAACTAGCTGATAAAACCATAACTAATCCAATTGCTAATAATAAAAATATTGTAATTATCAGCATAAAGTCCATTGGGTTATTTAGAAAACTTGAAAAACTTTTTTCTTTTTTTCTATTGGTCATGTTTTTTCCTTCCTTTGTAATTAAAATTTAGCTACACTAAAAATTCCTACAATACATGTTAGTAAAGTTATTAAACTAAAAATAATAACTACTTTATTTTCTTTCCATCCAGATAATTCAAAATGATGGTGTAATGGTGCCATTTTAAATACTCTTTTCCCTGTTTTCTTATAACACGCTACTTGTATCATTACAGATAATGTTTCAATTACTGGTATTAATGCTATTATAACTAATATTAATGGCATTTTTAAATATAATGCCATTCCTGAAATAATTCCTCCAAGTAAAAGAGATCCTGTATCTCCCATAAAAACTTTTGCAGGGTGCAAATTAAACATTAAAAATCCTAGTATAGCACCTATTACGCAACTACCAAATATTGTTACTTCTGTAACTCCTAACATTGCTCCTAATATTACTAAAGTTGTTATTATAATTACACAAACACTAGATGATAATCCATCTATTCCATCTGTTAAATTCACAGCATTTGTTGTTCCAAGCGTTACTAGAATTGCAAATGGCAAGTATAATAATATTGGTACTGTTATATATGTTTTTAAAAATGGAATATAGGTATCTGTACCTAAATTTAATCCTTTTACTAAATACAAAACATAAGCTACAGATATAATAAGTAATCCCATCATTTTGTAGCTTGGTTTTAATCCTTTAGTATTTTTTAATACTAATTTTTTAAAATCATCTATAAAACCTATTAATCCAAATCCTATTAATAGTATAGTCATTGGAATTAATTTATTAGCTACTTCAAACTGATTATTTACTGCTAAAACTATGTATGTACCTAATATAGTTATTATCAATCCAAATATAATGATAATTCCTCCCATTGTTGGTGTACCTTGCTTTTTTAAATGTGATTTTGGTCCATCATCTCTTTCTATTTGCCCTACTTTTAATTTTTTTAATATTGGTATAATTATTATTCCTAATATTACTGATATAATAAATGATATTAGTAATATTTTTATATCAAATTTCACTTTTCTCAAACCTTCCTATTTATTTTCTTTTTGATTTATCTAATTCATCAATTATTTCTTTAACAATTATTCTTTCATCAAATGGATATTTTTTTCCTTTTATTTCTTGATATGGTTCATGCCCTTTTCCTGCTAATACTATAATATCTTTTTTATTTGCCATTACAATCGCTTCTTTTATAGCTTCAGTTCTATCAACTATAACTTTATATTTTCCATTTGTCTTTTTCATTCCTTGTTCTATTTGTTCAACAATTTTTTCCGGATTTTCTGTTCTTGGATTATCTGATGTTATTATTGTAAAATCTGCTATTCTTCCAGATATTTCTCCCATTATTGCTCTTTTAGTAGTATCTCTATCTCCTCCACATCCGAATACAGAAATTACTCTTCCTCTTGTATATCCACTTACAGCTTGTAATATATTTTGTAAACTTTCAGGTGAATGTGCATAATCTATCATAATTGTTAATTCTCTTTTATTTTCAACTAATTCTGATCTTCCTGGAACTTTTACATTTTCTAAAGCTTCTTTAATTGTTTCTGGGTCAATACCAAATTTTTGTGCCACACAAATTGCAGCTAAAGAATTATATACACTAAATCTTCCTGGTATATCTGTTTTTACTCTTTCATTTTTATAAGATAATTTTACTTTGAAATCCACTAATGAATTTGTTATAGTTATATCTTTTGCTAATACATTAGCTGGATTGTCAATTCCATAAGTTGTTATTTCACTTTTTGGAAATAATCCAGGAATTTTATTTCCATATAAATCGTCTACGTTTACTATTCCTTTATTACACATCTTAAATAATTTTAATTTTGAATTAAAATAATCTTGCATATCTGGATGTTCTTTTTCACTAATATGATCTTCAGAAAAATTAGTAAATAATACATAATCAAACTCACATCCATCAACTCTATGTAATTTTAAACTTTGAGAAGAAACTTCCATAACAACAACTTCCACACCTGCTTTAACCATTTGACTAAATAATTGTTGTAATTCTAAACTTTCTGGTGTAGTTCTATCACTATCTTTTATTTTCTTTCCATTAATATATGTAGCAATTGTACCTATAAGACCAACTTTCATACCAGCTTTTTCTAGTATTTCTTTTATCATAAATGTAGTTGTTGTCTTTCCTTTTGTTCCTGTTACTCCTATTAATTTGAATTTTGTTGATGGTTTTTCAAAAAAATTGGATGCACAAATTGCTAATGCTTCTCTTGTATCTTTTGCCATTATAATAGTAATATTCTCTGGAATATTAAATAATTTTGAATCGCATCCTTCTTCTATAACAACTACTGTTGCACCTTTTTCAATTGCAGAATTAATATATTGATGTCCATCAACTGCAAACCCCTTTATAGCAACAAACATATATCCTTCTTTTACATTTTTTGAATTTGATTCAATTCCTTTTATGTCTATATCTAAATTACCTTTTACTTTTAACCCTTCTAAACCTATTAAAATTTTCTTTAAATCCATGTTTTTTCTCCTTCTGTCTTATATTCATTATATTAGAAGACAATTTTTTAACATTATATAACTAAATTAAAAATTTGTATAGTTTTTTTTGTTATTTTTTCCTTATATTTAAAAATATTAAAACTTTTTTTGAATTATAACTATTGTATATATTTTTTTATATATAAAGTGGCAAATGCCAACTCTGAAAACACAGAGTTGGCATTTTGTTATAGGTCATTTAACTAAAATTTCAATTGCTTTTTTATATTTTTCCTGTCTTAATCGATCTTTTTCGGTTGGATTTCTCATTCGTGTAGGATCACTATTATGGCGTAAGTCTGCCAATTTCACTTTTCTTGCGATCGGATTATCCTTGAGATTTGCGACATATTCCAAATAATCTACTGACTTATCATGTGTTAGTAGTTTTATTGCCTGGATTATGTTACTAGAAAACTCTTTTTCCAATTGTTCAATAGTGACATAAGTGTCCTCAACTGTGTCATGAAGCAAGGCCACAATGCATTCTTCTTCTGTATCCATCTGTTCTGCCAGATGAAAAGGATGAAAAATGTAAGGGACCTGCGACTTATCAACCTGTCCGTGATGTGCTTGGTAAGCTATTTGCATAGCTCGTTCTGTTTTTTCGGTGTAAATCATATTTTGGTACCCCCCTCAGCAATGACCTATTTGCCTAAAATGATACACTTTTCATCATTATTATACTATTCTTCTTGCAAAATGTCAAAAAATCCAATTATTTTACTTTCATAAATATTGATTAAATATAATAGATATTATATAATAGAACAAATCCTAGGAATATAATTATATTCTTAGTTGCCTTTCTTTAAGAAAAGAGGTAGTATTATGAAAAAATTTTTATCAAATTACAAATCAACAATAATTCTTTTAGTTGCTATTATTGTTGGTGCCATCATAGGAATTATCTTTCAAGAAAAAGCAACTATTTTAAGTCCTTTTGGAGATTTATTTTTAAATCTTCTACTAGTTATTATTATTCCACTAGTATTCTTAACAATTACCACATCAATAGCAAAAATGAAAACACCTAAACGTCTTGGGAAAATTATGGCAAGTATTATTGGTGTATTTATTTTTACATCAATTATTGCTGTACTTATTGGCTTTTTAAGCACTTGCTTTATTAAATTAGTAGAGCCAAATGATAGTGAAACAATTCGCTCTTCATTAGAAGAATCTACTTCTGAAGAAGAACAAGAAGAACTATCTATTGCAGATAGAACTGTAAAACTGTTAACCGTAAATGATTTTTCGAAATTATTGTCTAGAGATAATTTAATAGCATTATTAATTTTCTCTGTAATATGTGGAATAGCAATAAATATAACAGGAGAAAAAGCAAAACCAGTAATTGTTTTCTTAGAATCTGCAAATGCAATTATGAATAATATTATAAAAATCATAATGTATTATGCACCTATAGGACTTTGGTGTTACTTTGCAGCTTTAATAGGAAGCTTTGGAACATCAATAGCTGTAGGCTATCTAAAAACATTTCTTATTTATACAGCTGTATCTTTTGCATTTTTTATTATAATGTATACTTTATATGCATTTATAGCAGGAGGAAAAAAAGGTGTAAAAGCATATTGGAAAAATGTGCTACCTTGTACTCTAACAGCTCTTGCTACATGTTCTAGTGCAGCATCTATTCCTGTTAATATAGAATGTACCAAAAAAATGGGCGTTCCCGCTGATATTGCAGAAACAACAATTCCATTAGGAACTAGTTTTCACAAAGATGGTTCAATAATTGGATCAGTATTTAAAATTATGTTTTTAGTTTGTTTATTTGGAACACAAATTTCGACTCCTGGAAATGTTTTAGGAATTATAGGTGTCGCACTACTTGCAACCTTATTAGTTACAGCTGTTCCTATAGGTGGAGGAACAATTTCAGAAATGTTAATAATTACTATGTTAGGATACCCTGTGGCAGCTTTACCAATACTAACGATTATTGCAACAATTATCGATGCCCCTGCCACTATGTTGAATGTTGTCGGTGATACAGCATCTTCTATGTTGGTTACTAAAGTAGTAGACGGAAAAAAATGGATAGATAAATAAAATAAAAGGATGGAGTTTATTTCTTTAACTCCGTCCTTTTTATATTTCAAAACTACTTTTTTCAGGTAATAATTCAAACAAAACTTTATTTATCTCATTTTTAGCTTTTTCAAAATCAATATCTGGCAAATTGTCATTAATGCATACATACTTATAATTTCCACTTTTTAATTCTAATATCGTTTTCGAATTATCATCCTGCATATATAAATATTTTCCTTCATCTACCCTAGGTTCAAAATTTCCTGTTAATAATTGCCAATATCTAAATAAGTAATGTCCTAAATCACTTGACTCTCTAAATTTATTGTAGCATGCTTTATTTAACAATTCTCCTTCTTCGTTCCAAACAGTTCTAAATGTTTCCTTTAAGTATGAATAAGGCTCATGAAAATTCCTAAACCCCAAAAATTTGCGCTTATATTCCATACAATATAAAGTTTCTCTATTCATTTTATCGTATTTAAGATTTACAAATTTATAATAATTTTTTCTTATACATTCTTTCTTATCAAAATGTTTATTTATTAAAACCATAATATTAGCTTTCATCATAAAGTGAGGATCATTAAAATGTGTAGGACACAAAACGTTTTCTGCATATATATCTGTTGGTTTGTCATTAACAAAAAAATCTTCTGGCTTTGTCTTTTTAAGTAAAAAGAAATCATCATTAAAAAGTACAAATTTTTCTGAAAGTTCTTTAATTCTATGTAAATTTAATTCAATTACATTAGAATTAAAAGTTGGCAAATATTCTTCTGGTATAAAATCTTTATGATTTACAATAATTAATTTTTCATTATTAACGTTTAACCATTTAGGAATATGTCCATATGTAACAAAAAACACTTTATTTATCCAGTTAGCATATTTTTCAATTCCCCTAAATAATATTTGTAAATTCTCAGTGTCTCTATATCTAATTTCACGATAATCTCCTGTTTTATTTAAATATTTGTTTTTTTCAACTTGCCACTTTGGATCTTTATCATCAACCCATAATACTACAAAATCAATTTTTTCGTTATTTATTTGTTCCATTCTTTTATTCCTTTATACAATAAACATTTATCTTCGTTCTAAAACTGTAACTCTTGAACATCAAGATATTGAGTTACGTTTAGCTTTCTTATATATTATAAGTATATCAAACCAGAGCAATAGTGTCAATTTTTGGAAAATTAATATTTCACAAAAATCTTGTTTCCTTTATTTATTCTAATCCCCTCTGTTGGAGTTTGCTTTTTTATAATTGTATTTTCTTTGTTTAATTCTTGTTTATTTTCTTCTGAAATACCCTCTATATTTAATTCTAATCCTAATTCTTTAATTGTCTTTTCTGCTTCATTTATAGATAAACCTACAACATTTGGTACAAGGACTTCTTCTATTGTTTCAATTTCATCTTTATTTCCTTGTTTTACTTCTAAATATGGTAATACCTCGCTAAATATTTGGCCACCTACTGGTGCAGCAACACCACCTCCTTGATGTCCTCCTTCTCCTGTAGGATTATATAAAGTTACTAGTACAACAACTTGTGGATTGTCAATAGGCGCAACTCCACAAAATGATGTTACATATTTATTTGTATTTACTCCATCCTCAGAAGTTCCTGTCTTCCCACCAATTCTATACCCTGCAACTTTTGCATTTTTCCCTGTACCGTTCAGCCACAACAGATTCCATCATACTCAAAACTTTTTCTGATGTTTCTTTAGAAATTACTTTTCCATTATTCTTTACAGGAATATTTGTAACTTCTTTTGTTTCTCCATTTATAATTTTTTTAACAATTCTTGGGCTTATACTATTTCCACCATTTGCTATGCTGGATACAGCAGTTACCAATTGAATTGGTGTTATTTCAAATCTTTGCCCAAAACTAATTGTTGCAAGTTC
>AUXO018506647.1_pt1 | contig 10735 bp, 11 predicted proteins | sample 768731 | NCBI WGS metagenome assembly AUXO01 (sample SAMN02715735, study PRJNA202380) | gut metagenome | biome: sheep rumen | host: Ovis aries | place: New Zealand: Palmerston North
TAATAAAAGTAGATTTATTATAGTAGAAGATAATAATGTTGAAATATCTTCTACTGACATTAGAAATTATATTAAAAATAATGACTATAATTCATTAAAAGGAATAGTTAATAATAAAGTAATAGAATATATAAAAAGTAAAAAACTGTATTTATAGGAGATTATATGGAAAAAATTGTTAACAAATTAATTGAATTAAATAAAACCATCAGTACTATGGAATCATGTACAGGTGGTTTTCTAGTTAGTGAAATAACTAATATAAGTGGATCATCTGAAATACTGAAGTTTAGTGCAGTAACTTATTCAAATGAGTATAAAATAAAAATGGGAGTTAATCCAAAAACAATAGATAAATATTCAGTCTATAGTATGGAAGTTGCACGTGAAATGAGTAAATGTATAAGCGACTTTACTTGTTCTAATTACGGGATAGGTGTAACAGGAAAAATTAATAATCCTGATAAAAATAATATGTTTGGTAAAGATAATGTAGTATTCTTTAGTATATATGATAGAGAAAATAATAAATATTTTGATAATAAAATAACAGTTAAAAATCAAAGTAGAAGTCTGTGCAAAAAAGATATTGTTAATAAAATAATTAATGAAATGTATAAAATATTAGAAATAATATAAATATATGATAAAATATATATGTCATATGAGGTGAAATATGGAAAAAGAATATAATTCTGAAGAAGAATTTCTAAATGATTATGATTCTTCACAATTTGAAAAATTATCTATGACTGTTGATATACTTGTTTTAAGTGTTTCAAGTGAAGAAACAAGTAATTATAGAAAAACTGATAAAAAGAAAATGAGCATTCTTTTAGTTAAAAGAAATCAGTATCCTTTTAAAGACAAATGGTGTTTACCAGGTGGATTTATTGGAATAGATGAAAATTTAGATGATGCTCCAATTAGAGTACTTAAAAGAGAAACTAATGTAGATAATATTTATTTAGAACAATTATATACATTTGGTGATACTAAAAGAGATCCTCGTATGAGAATAGTATCTAGTGCATATATGGCATTAATAGATAAAAATAAGTTAGATACTAGTTTAAATACAAATGCATCTTGGTTTGATGTTGTTAGTATTGAAGAAAAAAATAATTTGGTAAATATAATTCTTAATAATGGAAAAGAAACAATATCATTTACAATAAGAAAAGAACTAAAAGAGAAAACAACAGATAGATATAAATTTGTTGAAGTAAAAAATGATAAAATTGCTTTTGACCATACAATAGTCATATTATCTGGACTTGAAAGATTGAGAAATAAAGTAGAATATACTGATATTGTATTTAATATGATGCCTGATTTATTTACATTAGGAGAACTACAACAAGTATATGAAGTAATACTAAACAAAAAATTACTTGATCCAGCATTTAGAAGAATAATTGCTGATAAAGTAGTTAAAACAAATAAATTAAAAACAGGTGGGGGACATAGGCCATCATATCTATTTGAATATAAACACAAATAACAAGGAGGATAAATTATGTATGATACTATAATTGTTGGTGCTGGTACAGCAGGACTTACTGCTGCAATATATCTAAGAAGGGCTTCAAAGAAAGTATTGGTATTTGAGGCAAAAAGTTATGGAGGACAGATAGTAAATGCATCGATTATTGATAATTATCCAGCTGAAGCTCACATATCTGGATTTGATTTTGCTACTAAATTATACAATCAAGCTAAAGAATTAGGTTCCGAAATAAGATTTGAAAAGGTAGTTAATATTGAAGATGGTGACATCAAAAAAGTAATAACTGAGAAGGACACTTATGAATGTAAAACTATCATTTTAGCAACTGGTTCTGATAATAGAAAACTTGGTTTAGAAGATGAAGATAAATTAATTGGTAAAGGTATATCTTATTGTGCTACATGTGATGGAAATTTTTATAAAAATAAAGTAGTTGCAGTGGCAGGTGGAGGAAATAGCGCAATAGAAGATGCATTATATTTATCTAATTTAGCCTCAAAAGTATATGTTATTCATAGACGTGATGAATTCAGAGCAGAAGATAAATTACTAAATGAATTAAAGGAAAAGAATAATGTGGAGTTTATTCTAAATAGTAATGTAACTAAATTAAATTCAAATGATTTACTGGAAAGTATTGAGCTTACAGATAAAGATGGAAATAAAAAAGTAATTAACTTAGACGGACTTTTTATAGCAGTAGGAAGAATACCTGAAAATGAGAATTTTGCATCCATAGTTAATTTAAATGAAAATGGATATGTTATTGCAACTGAAGATTGTAATACTAATGTCCCTGGCATTTTTGTAGCAGGAGATAACAGAACTAAAACTGTAAGACAATTGGTTACTGCTGCTAGTGATGGAGCTGTTGCGGCAAGTGAAGCGATAAAATATATAAATAAAAATAAACTGTAATTTACAGCTTATTTTTTTTTAGTAATTCACTTGAATATTTAATAATATTATCTTTTAATTCCTGATTATTATATTTTGTTAGCAATTCTATGTCATTTAAAATTCTATATATAATCATTCTTTCTTCTAAAAATTTTACACTATTTAACTCAGTATAATATTTTTTTATATATTTAAAGATATTCTTATAATCATCTTTCTTTTGATGTGGATCCATTTCTATATTGGCCCATTTATGAGGTGTGTCTTTGCACATGTATAGTATTCTTAAGTCATAATCAAAAGGAGCAACCATTGAATCATTAAAATCTATTAAGTAATAGTTACCATTATAATACAATATATTATCAAAATGAAAATCATTATGTATAAATGAAAATCTATTATCTGTTAAATATTTATCATATAAATTAATTGAATCTAATATTATTTTTTGATTATTTAAATCAAAATACTTTCTTGTTTTATTAAAACACTCTTTTACTTTACTTTTAATATAATTGGCCCAATTTATATCTGAATTGATAATTTTGTGTATACTTTTTAGCATTTTTACCAATTCTTTTATACATTCTTCTCTTTGACTTTCTGTCATTTTATACCAATAATAGTAAAGAGATTTTCCATTTATCTTTTCAATTATTTCATATACATAATTTACAACTTTTTTTGAATTATCATACTTATATAGTTTTGGTAAATATTTAGAATCTTTATTAACAGAATAATATTTATATTCTTTTTCAAAAGTATCTTCCAATTTATCATTTGTACAAATCTTTATAATAAATTTTTCATCTACGCTAAATATATCATTATTAAATCCTGCATTTATTTCATATATATTGTGTTCATTATTACCAAATAAATCCATATTATTATCTACTATTGTTTTGGCAATGTCTAATCTTTTTTTAGTTAAGTCTTCTATGACTTCAAAGATTTCAAAAACCACTAGAGAATCATCATTAAAATCTTTATCTATTTTTTTAAAAATATCAGTGTGAACTTTTTTATAATATTCTATTGATTTGTCTCCTTCACCTTCTAGATATGCCAAATCAGCAGTTATATTTTTAAATTCAGTGACTATCACTCGTGTATCTTTAGTTATACAAGCTTTCTTTTCATTATCGAAAACAAGTATTCCAGTATCTCCCATTTTTGGTAAGGGTTCATCTTCATCAATATATTCTTTATATAATGATGTAGTTGCAGTTTTATCACCCGAAAGCACTAGTTTAACTAATTCATCATTATCACTTCCAAAATGCCAGGTTTCCACAGCTATCACCTCATAATTATTATACATTATTAAATAAATATATGCTATAATTGATAAGGTGATTTATGTGCCTGATTATAAAACACATTCAATTCATAGTGAACTAGTATTTAATAATATTAGAAGAAAAACAGATATAGATTTAGATAAACTAAAGATTTTTTCATTTGGGCCAGATTCACTTATTAGTACTAATTATAAATTATTTAATTATCAGCATTCTCATAAAACTAAAGATTATTTTGAATCATTATTAAAATACATAAAAGATAATAAATTACAAGATAATAGTGAAGTTATGTCATTTTTATATGGACAATTAGATCATTTTATTTTAGATATAATAATTCATCCATTAATTTATTATATGACAGAAAAAATGCCAGTAAGATATAGATTAAAGCCTCATACTTTGCTTGAATTATGGATATCAGATTATGTTATGACTAGGTACCAAAAAGGCAATAAAAACTATTATAGTAGTATGAAAATAAGTAGACAATTAAAAGATGTAATTAATAATTCATATAAAAAAGTATATAAAAAAGATAATGTAGCATCTCAATATGAATCGGGTATAAGTCATATCATTGCATTTGATTTAATACGCTTTAGTGATAATAAATTATTAAAAAGAATATGCAATAGATTAAAAATAGGCGATTTCTTTTATAAAAGAAATGGTCACAAAGCTCGTAAATTTTTAAATTTCAAGCATGAAATTATTACAAATCCGGTTACTGGAGATGAATTTAAGTCTTCATTTGATGATTTATGGACAGAATCAATTGATGTAGCAAGTGAATTAATAGATGATGTTAACAGGTATTTATATTTAGATAGACCATTAAGTAATTATTTTATTAATGGAAATATATCATATAATACAGGCCTACCTTGTTCTGAAGAAGAAAAATTCAGGTTTGTAAGAAAATATAAACAATAAAAAATAGTTATTACTAACTATTTTTTTCTTAATATTCTAATACACTCATTCATATCATTAATACTCATTGTATTATAAGTAATAACGCTATTATTTGGATAATATTCTTTCATTGCTTTCATATCATCAAGAACCACAAAATTATTTATTCGATGTTTATTTAAGGCAAATTGTATTTCTTTGGCTCTTATTAGTGCTAAATCATCGCGTTCTTTTCCTTTTCCAAGCAAAGGTAAATCTTCAAACCAATAACTATTTAAACCATGTATTTTTAATAGATCTGGCATTTTGTATGGTTGATCAGGATTTCTCCAATCACTAGATACAATTATTTTAGAATTAGTCTCTTTTAAAGCATATTTAAGTCTTGCAACTGCTTGTTCATCCCAATCATAATATACTGAAGCAAGAGTAGAAAGATCATATTTTGAATAATCAGTATTATATCTTTTTGATAATAATCTTACTAAACTATTATCTACACTAATAAACTGACTATCAGTATCATATGGTTGTAATACACCATCAATATCTAAAAAAACTATATTCATAATTTCTCCTTAATGGGTAATATTATAACACAAAAATAAAGTAAATCACAAAAAAACTCTTTTTTCATACAATACATTAGGTGATATTATGGCACTAAAAGGTATTGTTATAGATCCTGGACATGGTGGTTCTGATCCGGGGGCAGTTGCAAATAATATAAAAGAAAAAGATTATGCTTTATTAATAAGCAAATATATGTATGATAGATTTAAAGAATTAGGACTACCTGTAAGACTAACTAGAGATACTGATATAACATTATCTCCAAAACAAAGAGCATCTAAAATTAAAGGCTTTTTTGGTACTAGCAAGGATGTAATGGTTATATCAAATCATTTAAATGCAGGTAAAGGTGATGGGGCAGAGGTAATATATGCTCTTAGAAATACTGGAACACTTTCTAAAAAAATACTAGACGAAATTGAAAAAGAGGGACAAAATGCTAGAAAGTATTATCAGTTGAGACTTCCTAATAACCCAATAAAAGATTATTATTTTATACATAGAGATACGCCTAATAATGAAGCGGTTATTATAGAATATGGTTTTGTTGATAGTCCTAAAGATGATGTTGAACAAATAAAAAAAGATTATAAAAAATATGCAGAAGCAGTTGTAAGAGCGGTTTGCGATTATAAAGGCATTAAGTATGCTGCACCAATTGGCTCAAATTACTACACGGTTAAAAAAGGAGATAGTCTGTGGAGTATTGCAAATAAATATGGAACTACTATTAAAAAATTAAAAGAAATAAATAAATTATCTTCTGATTTATTACAAATAGGCCAGGTTTTAAAAATAGGTGATAATACTGATAATTATTTAATGTATAAAGTGGTAAAAGGAGATAGTCTGTGGAGTATTGCAAATAAATATAAAACCACTGTCAAAAAAATAAAAGAAATAAATAAATTGTCTTCTGATTTACTACAAATAGGTCAGAATTTACTAATTCCTACTAATTAAAAAACTTATTTCAGTGAAATAAGTTTTTATGATGAAGCTATTATATTTATTAATTCTTCTTTTTTTGCTTTATTTTTTTGATTTAATTCAAATATCTTTTCAACTTCATCTAATGTGTAATTTAATTCTTCTTTATATGATTCAATTGTTTCATTATATAATGTATCTATTTCTTTTCTTGCGGTATTACTTTCAACAATAAAATAAGTAAGCATTAATAATCCAATTACAAACATTGTAATACCAATACTAGAATTAAATAATGCAACAATAATTCCTATAATTGAAAATGCTAATGAATAAATAGTTTTGGAACTAAATAATTTATATTTTTCAGCACCTTTCTTAAATGGTTCTGAAATATAGTTTATCATTTTTTCAGTTATTTCTTCCCTTGAATGTTTCTTATTTACTTCAAGAGCCAAGTTATTGATTTCCAGCAATATAGTTTCTTTTTCTTCTTTTTTAGGATCTATATTTTTAAGCAAATAATCTTTTAAATAGTGCAATGAAAAATGCTTTAAATTATATTCATTATTTTTATTAAATAATACATTAATCATGATGCTATAAATATCAGTCTTTTTAGAATGATTATCTACTTCAGAGTATTCCTTATTAAGTAAGAATGCTTCATTTTTTGCAATGTTTTGTTCTAATTGTAATTCTTTTTCTTCTTTAATGTTTATTACTTGTTCTAACAAGTCTATATTTTTATTTTCTCCATAGTCATTAACTATATCATATAACTCACCATATTTTGACAGAGAGTTATATTCATCAATTAATTTATCATAATCTAAACAATACTCTTTTAAATATTTTGTTTCATCTGAATTTAATTTAATGTTTAAAATATTTATTTCTTCTTTAACTTTATTATTAATCATATCTACGATATCTTTATTTTTATTTAATTCATTTGTCCACTTATTAAAAAATTCATTAATTTTATTATAGAATGCTTTATAATGTGATAAATTTTCTAGTATTAATACTGTTTTTTTACTTATTTCTTTTGGATTAATAGTTAATAAAAATTCTTCTAAATATTTTAAGGCTTCTTTTATTTTATTAAATTTAATATATACTAGTGTCAATATTAAAGATGTATTATTTTTATTTAATTTATTTGCTTGATTAACTGCATTATTTAATGCTTTTTGATCTCCTTTTATTTCAGCATTTATTGCAAATAAAATGTAAGTTAAGTAAAAATTGGGTAAATTAAAACTGCTTTGCTCTTCTTTTGTCAAAACTTCTTTATTATTAACTAGTTCTAATATGCGTTCTCTGATTTGATTTAATTTTGAATATTTTTTAAATAATTCATTAGTATCATTTTTTATTTCTTCTTTAGCTTTCTCAATTAGTGGAGCAGCTTTCATCTCATCTATAAATGTTTTTAATTCATTTTCAAGTGATCTAACATTATTTTTAATATCATTTATTTCTTCATTATAATTTTCAACTTGTGAATTAATCCCATCTACATTATTAGTGATATTTTCAATGCTTTTAGATAAACTATTGATATTAGTTTTAAATGATTCAATATCTTTTTTATTAGCCATCAATATCACCTCACTTTATTCTCATATTAATTATAGCATAGTTTTTTTTAAAATAATAGTGTTAGTGAAGTTCTGAGCAAACCCCTGGATCAGGTTCATAAAAGCAATGTCCTTTATATCTGCCAGCATTTCTTTGATTAAACCATTTAGACTTGCAATCTTGGCTTTTACTTGGAGAATAAAACCATAATGCATTTGTAGCAGGATGATAGTATTCACCTTTCAATACACGTTTTGCTAAATCCTTTTCTTTTGTTGTTGCACTACCGCTATTGAATAATGAACTACTTGTACCCACAAAACCTCCTGGATTTTGATATATAACATCAGTAATTGTTCTTATATTTTTAAAATCTAAACATTTTGCAATAGCTCTATTAACAATAACATTACCTACCATTAGCATTCCAAGATCTCCCTCTGCTAAAGCTTCTGCTCTCATAAGCCTTGCACATAAATCTAATTCTTTATTGCTATATTTTATTAACATATTATCACCTACAATATTTTATTCAGTTTTACTAGTATTTGGTAATTATTAGTGTATAATAGTTGTATAAATTAAGGAGGCTACTATGACAAAAGAATTATGCAAAGAAGCTTTTCTTCTTGTAGTAAGCAATTATTATAATGAATTATATAATGACAATGTTCAGTTAAAGGATGAACTAGAGATTGAATATAACACTATTGGGATATCAATTAATTTAAAATTGTATTATGAAAAGGAAATAGATGGTAAGTTAGAAAAAGTATATGTTTCTAATTCTATTGTAAGACCTGCATTATATGAATATACAAGAAAATACGAATATGATTTAAAATCATTCTGTTATATTGGCGGAGTGAGAAGAATGGGAATGTTTATAAGTGAAGATGAACCATATTTTGAAGGAGTTAGATTAAAAGTAAGTGACTTAAATAAGGAAAGAAGACTTTCATTAATCAAAAGAGATAAATAAGAGTTATAATATATATGAGGGATTGAAATGAGTGATATATATTTAATAAGACATGGTTTTACTCCTGCAAATAATGCTAGCTATAACGGACAAAAGGGGCTTAGATCAATCGCAGAGGATGAAAATATGCCTCTTGAAATAAAGTATGGGCGTAAACAAGCAGAAGAAGTAGGTAAATATTTAGAAAATATTAAAGGCAAAGTTCTTGTGTTAGCTAGTCCATATAGAAGAGTTCAAGAAACATTGAAGATAGCTCTTTCTAATGCTAATTTTGAATATGATTTGAAAATATGCAAAGAACTAAAGGAAATAGGTTCTGGTGTTCATTATGCAAGAACAAAAGAAGAACTATTAAGTATGTATCCAGAGGCAAGTAAGGTTTTAGATGATTTAAAAATAGATCCTTTGGGAACTAAATATTTATATGGTGAAAGTCAGTATGATGTTAGAGATAGAGTTAGAAGGATAGCATTGAAAATCAAAAAAATAAGTGAAAGCAATAAATATGATAACATTTTAATATTTGCTCATGGAACAGCTAATAGGTGGTTAAGTTATTGGATTACTGGGATATATATAGACCATGTTTTAAAAAATGGCGAAATAAATAAAATATCTAATGGTACTGTCAAAACAGTATTTATACCTAAAACAATGGTACCATTAGGATATATGGTAAATATTGAAAAACATAAAGAACTTTAATTATAAAGTTCTTTTATTTAATTATTGTGTTATAATACATGTTGGAGATGAGAAAATGAAAATACCTTTTAAAGCGGGAAATATATTAATTCCTAAAAAAAATATTGATATGACAAAATGGAGTGTTGTTGCTTGCGATCAATATACTTCTGAACCAGAATATTGGAATGAAGTAAAAAATATTGTTGGAGATAGTCCATCAACATTAAATTTAACGTTGCCTGAAATATATTTAGAAGAAAGCGATGTTGAGGAAAGAATCAAAAGAATAAATGTTAACATGGAAGAAATGTTAAAAAAAGATATATTTGATGAATATAAAGATTCAATGATATATTTAGAAAGAACTCAAAATGATGGTAAAGTAAGAGAAGGATTAATGGGAATAGTTGATTTAGAAGCATATTCTTATGAAAAAGGTTCTCAAACTTTAATTAGAGCTACTGAAAAAACAGTTATTGAAAGAATACCTCCAAGAATGAAAGTAAGAGAAAATGCATTACTTGAACTTCCACATATTATGATATTAATTGATGATGAAAAGAAAGATATTATTGAAAGTTTAAAAAATAAAGTCAGTGAAAAAGACGTGGTTTATGATTTTGAATTGATGCAAAAGGGTGGACACATTAAAGGATACAAACTTAATAATGATGTTATTAATGAAATTAATACTAAATTAGAAGCATTAGCGGATAAAGAATATTTTGAAAAGAAATATGATGTTAAAGATAAAGGCATATTATTATTTGCTATGGGAGATGGAAATCACTCATTAGCTACTGCTAAAGCATGCTATGAAAAATTAAAAGAAACAATGAGTGAAGAAGAGTACTTAAATAATCCTGCAAGATATGCACTTGTTGAACTTGTTAATCTTCATAGTGGCGCATTAGAATTTGAGGCAATTCACAGGGTAATATTTGATACTGATGTTAATGATTTGCTTGATAATTTATATAAATATTATGATATTAATGAAGAGGGTAATGGTCAAAAATTTGAATTGGTTACTAAAGATATGGATAAAGTATTATATATATCTAATCCTAAATCTAATATAGCAGTAGGTTCTATTCAAATGTTTTTAGATGAATATTTAAGTAATCATAATGGAAAAATAGATTATATTCATGGAGAAGATGTAACTAAAGAATTTGCTAAAAAAGATAATAATGTTGGAATAATATTTGATGCTATGGCAAAAGAAGATTTATTTAAAACAGTTATATTAGATGGGGCTCTTCCTAGAAAAACTTTCTCTATGGGACATAGTTATGATAAGAGATTTTATTTAGAAGCAAGAAAAATAAAATA
>AUXO011570312.1_pt1 | contig 10734 bp, 8 predicted proteins | sample 768731 | NCBI WGS metagenome assembly AUXO01 (sample SAMN02715735, study PRJNA202380) | gut metagenome | biome: sheep rumen | host: Ovis aries | place: New Zealand: Palmerston North
TACAAGAAGCAATTGAAGATTCAGATTACAAAGATAATGATTCGTATACACCAGACTTAACAAAAAAAGATATTGAAAATGCAATTCAAACAGGTAAAATCACAGTATATAGTTCATATCCTATTGAGCAAGGTGTATTTGTAAGTCCATCTAAAATGGAAGCACAAAATTATGCAGGCAACAACCAAATCTTTTCTAAAGAGGTAAATATTAATGATGTTGCGTGGATAGATCCACTAGAAGGTCAATACGCTCAAACAGATATTCAAGTCAAGTTACCTAAAGAAGACAATCAAGGTAGAACATTAACTAAAGAGCAGCAAGAATATTTCAAGGATAGTAAAATTAGAGATGATACTGGAAAATTAAAAACAATATATCATACAACCACTGATAAAGTAGCACAATTTAATGAATTTAATCCAGTTGGAACCAAATATTATCGTTTTGGAAATCAAGCTGTTAATTATTTTACAGATTCAAAGGATATGTCAGGAAGCTATGCTAACTCTAAATATAAACAAGCAGATACGAAAAAACTTACATCTATAAATGATGTTAAAGAATATTTAGATACATTAAATAAAGGTAACGTGAATCAATATTTTTTACGAGAATCTAATGGTAAAAGTTATATCGTTGAATCAAGCGATATTGATTCTAAAGCATTGGACTTTTTAAACAGTTTGTCAAAAGATGAGTTACAACAATTAAAAGATAATATTTATCATGACGAAGATTTTTCTGGTACACCATATGAATATTTATTTGAATGGGATAAATTTGAACCAGAGTTACAAAACAAATATAAAAACCTTACAAATGAATATGTTGGAAATGATAAATTAATTGATATCCAAAAAAGAATGATGGAATATTTGAATGATTCCACAAAATATAATAAAAATAAAATTTATAATGGAACACTTATTAAAAGTTATACAAATCAAAACGAATTATTCAGAAATCTAAAACAAGATATTCAGAAAGCCGATTGGACAAATAATAATAAAATTCAGTATTCTGGATATTTAAACATTACTAATCCATATATTATAGATGCAAATGGAAAAGCATGGAATAAAGTCAATTCAAAATTGGAAAAAAATATAAAAAAGCAAATAAGTGAAATAAAATCTGATAAAGCAAAAGTTTTTGGATTAATGGATTTAGCAATAGAAAGCCAAGAGAAACATCAAGCGTATATTGACTCTGAGGAAGCCAAACAATATCCACTAAGCTCTACATTAGCGAGAGATATTGGCAGAGGCAAATCAACTCCATACAGACAGGCACTTGAAGATGTTTACATGTTTGGATTTAATTATGATGATTATATAAATACATTAAAAAAGAAAGATAATAATATACCTGACGGAAACACGAAGGTAAAAGATGTTTTAACTGAATATGGTGAAATACATGATTCGAATGACATACAGAGAAGATTTGAAAAATTAGATGCATTTGGTGAAATGACACTAAATGATTTCTTTAAAAAGGCAAATGAATTATACAATTTAAATCATGAATATGGAAAAGAGAGTTCTTATTTTGAAGCACATTCAAATGACATTTTAAAAATAGATCCAATGAAATATTTTCAAGAAAATTTTATAACACCAGAGCAATTATTTAAGATTGCAAAAAGAGATTTTACAGACAATGCTATATTAGATGTTTTAGGCGAGAATGAATCAACAAACGATATAGTAAATAAAGTTCTTGAAATGAATAAAAATGGTGAAAATTATGATGGAATAATAATGAAAAATGTTATTGATTATGGTGGTACTCCAGGAGAAATAATAAAACCAGCTGATGTATATGTTACATTTAATTCAAACCAATTTAAGGCGATTGATAATAGCAGCCCTACTTTGGATTCAGATATAAGATATTCAAAACAATCAGTTAAGTGGCAAGAATGGTTAGAAAAGAACTTTCCAGCAAGAGGAACAACAAATAAATTATCGAAAATGAAACAAATATTGCCTGTAAAAGATACTATACAAAACAATAACAAAAGTACATCGAATAATATAAAAAATATACCAGATAATGTAAAAAGTAAGATTGAAGATGGATTACGAACAATATATCCAGTTGAATTAACTAATGAAGAGCTAAAGACTATAGTAAATAATATAGCAAGTAATCCAACTGAAGAAGGTATACTTGATGCGCTAAACGATTATAGAACTACATACATTGAAGATGACACAGTAGATAATAGGACAATAAACGAAATTAAGTCAACAATAAGAAATACGAAATTAAATGTAAGTAAGTTGAAAAACAGTATATCTGACTATAACGACACAAGAAAAGCTAATTTTGGCAAATTACGACTAGGAAACGATGGAATGAATGTTGATTCTTTCTATCAAGAATTATCAAACAATTATCCTGAATATTTTGATAGCGATATAACAAACGAAGCTGATCAGTTAGACTCAATAATCAATTTTATGAATGAAGATTACACTGGTGAAACAGCATACGAAATGTCAGACGAAGATATTAGAAGCTCTGGACTTGTTGATGCAATAAAAGAAGCCATTACAAATAATACAACTACTTTACCTTTAGGAAATTCAAAAAAGCTGTTAGATGCAAAACGACAAAATATTGCACCTACGACACAACAAGAAGCATCTATGCCTCTTAGAGCATCAGAGCAAATTGCTAACGATAAAAATTTATCAGACTTAGAAGCAATACAAGAAGAGTCACAACAAGTAATTACATCTTCAAAAAAAATTGCAGAGCAAGTTGAAAAAGAACTTGCGAGCCAAGAGATTGAGAAAAGTCCAACTATTGATTTTATTAAAGAAAAACGTAGTAAAGAAAAAACAACATTTACTGAAATCAAAGATGCACTCGCTCAAAAATTCGTTAATAAAGGACATTATATTGATAAGCTTGCAAAAGAGAGCAAAAATCCAAGATTAACATGGTTATACGACAGAACAATGAATTCTTTTAACGAAGCTCAGATATCAATAGGAGATAAACAAATAACCTCAGATGGAGAAGTTGTTGGAAAATCAATCATTGATATTTTTAAACCCGTAGGGGATAAGCAATTAACCAAAGAATTCAATGATTATTTGTTAAATAAACATAATATTGCTCGATATGGATATGAGAAAGGTGTATTTGGAACTGAAGTATCGGCGGAGCAATCAAAGCAAATTGTTAAATATTATGAAAAGAAATACCCTGAATTTAAAGAGTGGGGGAAGGAAGCTAGCCAATATAATGACAATAACCTTAAAGATTTAGTTAATAATGGACTTGTTTCTGAAGAATTATATAAAAAATTAAGAAACATGTATCCGGATTATGTACCAACATTTAGAGATATTACTGAAGATATGTCAAACTTTACTATAGATGATCGTGTTGGTTCAAACACATTAAAAAAAGCAACCGGGAGCAATCTTGATATCTTATCAGTACAAGAAAGCATGGCGGAGCAAACTCTAGCGATTAAAAAGGCCATAAGAATGAATAATTTAGGGTTGGAACTATATAATACTCTTCACCCATCAAAAAGCGATATAATTCTATCTGGTATTGAATTTGACCCATCTGCAATGATGACATTAAACGGTGATGTAGTGGATAAAAATACTGATGGCACAAATATGTACACAATATTTAAAGACGGGGAAATGATAACATTTAAGATTAGCGATGATTTATATACTGCATTTCAGAAGGATACGCTACAAAATAGAATCAATAATAGCAAAGCTGCAAAAGCGTTACTTACACCACTAGAAAAACTTTCAAAAGTTCAAAGGTCATTGTTAACAACTTATAGCGTAGGATTTGCATTTAACAATCCTATCAAAGACTACGGTAATGCTCTTGTAAATACTAAATTTAGCGACTTAAAATTTATCAAAAACTATCCGAAAGCTCTTTACAACATAGCAACAAATGGAGACTGGTACCAAAGCTACAAAAACAATGGTGGAACAGCAAATACTTATTTTGATTATGAGAAAGGTTTACTACCAACAAAAACAAAAAATCCTATTAAAAAGTTTGCCAATAAAGTTGCAGCAATAAACGAAGTTTTAGAGCAAGCACCTAGATTAACAGAATATATTTCTACTATTGAAAATGGCGGTACTGTAGACGAAGCTTTATATAATGCAGCTGATGTAACTGTCAACTTCAAACGAGGTGGAGATATAACAAAAGCAGTAAATAAGTATGGAGCAAACTTTCTAAACGCTTCTGTACAAGGTTTAGATAAAGCCTATAGAAATATTACTGGACAAAATGGTGTAAAAGGCTATTCAAGACTTCTTGTCAATGCGACACTATCTGCTGTTGCGCCTGCACTTCTAAATAATCTTTTATTAGGGGATGATGACGATTACGAAGAGCTACCTGACTACATAAAAGATAATTACTTTTTGTTCAAAATTGGAGATAATAAGTTTTTCAGAATTCCTAAAGGTAATGTTTCGTCAGTTATAGGCTCAATAGCACGTAGAGCAAACGATGCAGCAAGAGGAAAAGAAGTAGATTGGGGAACTTTAGTTGATACTTCAATCAATCAATTAGCGCCTAACAATCCTGCAACAGATAATGTTATTGCTCCAATTTTACAAGCAAAAAATAATAAAGCATGGTATGGCGGTGACATAGTAGGTACGAGATTACAAAAACTTCCAGCAGCCGAACAATATGACGAAAAAACCGATTCAGTAAGTAAATTCTTAGGTAAAGCATTAAATATAAGTCCTAAAAAGATTAACTATGTACTAGATCAGTATTCTGGCGGAATTGGAGATTTAATTTTACCAACACTTACACCGCAAGCAGAAAATAATATATTGGAGGATAAATTTACAACGAATTCTACAATGAAAAGTAAATATCCAAGCAATTTCTTTAGCAAAGCTGATGAACTTCAAATAGCTTCGAACTCTGAGAGCGCAACATCAGAAGACAAACTAAAATATATGTTTATGAACGAACTTAAAACTGGCAAGAATTTAACTATTGACGGAGATACAATGTCATCTGGTATATCAGATTTGTATGCTCAAAAAAGAGCTATTCAAAATTCAAACGTAAGTGATTCAGAGAAAAAAGTAGAGCTAGAGAAAGTGCAAGAGCAAATAAATAAAATTGCAAAATACGGACTAGATAATAGTAGCAATATTAAGATTGACGGAAATGTTGCAACTATACCAAATTCTAACTTCAAATGGATAAATGAAAATGGAACATGGAAAAAGCTAGATGATAAGACAAAAACGAAACTACAAAGCAATAATATTGCACTAGATGCTTATGCAGACTACAAGAATAAAGTTGCAAAATATAAAACTACTTTAGGGGATGAAGAATCAATCAAACAAAACGATAAAATCAAAATTCTAAGTAACATGAAAATATCAGACAAAAACAAAAAAGGTATATATTCGGCTTTCATTGGAACAACCGATAGTGCATATGACAATATCAAGAATAATGTAAATATCAATGATTACCTTGATTATAAGACAGAGGTGGCTGGCTTGACGAAAGAAAGTGAAAAAATCCGAAAGCTAAAAAATGCTGATTATGATTCTAAAACTAAACAGATTATCTTTGAGAATACAACTGGTAAGGACGATTCAACATATTCTGCTATAAAAAATGCAGTTGATATTGATAGTTACTTAGACTATAAAACTCAAACATTTTCAGCTGACAAGGACTCAAATGGAAACTCAATAAGCGGAACACGAAAACAAAAGATTGTTGATTATCTAAACTCTGTAAATATGGATTATGAAGCAAAACTTATTATTTTAGGACTAAACAATAAATTAACTTCATCTGAATTGTCCGAAGTATATAACTATGTAGACAGTAAAAATTTATCAGCAAGTCAAAAACTTGCCATTTATAGTAAAGTCAAAGGTTTTACAGTAAATGGTAATAACGTAAAATGGTAGGAGGCGTGAAATGAACAAACAAGATTCAACTCCAATCAGAAGCTATTCAGAAGTCGAAAAAAGACTTCAAGGGCTTCTTAAAAATTTAAATAAAGCAAACGCAAGAGTTGTGCAAATCAACAATGAACTTGCGACAATGATGCAAACACTACTTATCAATTTATCTGAATATACGAACCAGGGCGAAGTACAGCTCTGGTTCTATTCAGGTGTACCAACAACATCAAATAAACCATATACAGATTGGCAAACTCCTTCAGAGCATGAAGGGGATTTTTATTATGACAAAGAATCAGGACTTGTGTATCAATTCAGTTTGCAAAATAGCTGGCAAAATATTCAAGATAATGATTTAGTTCAAGCAATGTCGTTAACTAATGCAGAATTGCAATCAGGTGACAATGAAAGAAAAGTATTTCTAAGTCAACCAATACCACCATACGATAGTGGAGATTGGTACATAAAAGACAATGGAGATTTATATTTGTGTCAAATTGGTAAAGAAATCAGTGAAGAATATGCGGCGGATGACTTTATTATATCTAGTATGTACCAAATGACAGTAGCAAGCAAATCTGCTGAAGATCTAACAGTTTTAAAAGGTACCGTAACTAGGATATCGGAAGATTATGTATCTGTAACAGATTTAGCCACAGGTGGCTCAACTAAAATTGCCGGAGAAAATATATCAACTGGTTCAATAAAATCTAACAATTACGCACATAATACATCTGGAACTAAAATAGATTTATCAAACGGAACAATTGATACAAAAAACTTTAAAGTTGATGCACAGGGAAATGTAACCGGAAATAACAGCACATTTTCTAACGTTAATATATCTGAGGGTAAAATGAAGTTTAACGATGGGCAAAATCGTATAGCATCTATTGAATTTACTGACACCAGTGATACATCAGATATTAAAAGTGTATTTTTCAGTCAGCTAATTTCAGTCGGTGTTGATCCCAACGCATTTGACTACGGCTTAATTGACGGTGCAACTATAGAAGGTTTCTACGATGAGGACGGCGGAATTTCAATCGGAGGTTTTTCTTCTCGTAGCCCCGCACGTAATAAAAATTGGCATCCAAATCTAACCAATGATATGTATGGATTTGTATGTCAAGATTTTAATGAATCAAATGGTGGAACGGAGTTGTCTTGTACCACAAGGATAGGCTCAAACATCATTGAACTTATGGATACAAACCATACCGCTGGAACTGAAGTAAAATTGACAATAACACCATCTGGAGTATCGCCATCATCGATTGCATCTGTTAAGAAAAACATTGAATCGTTTGAGGATGCCCTAGAAATACTAAAAAATGTCGATATATATAAATACCATTTAGTCAATCAAAAAGACTCTGAAAAGAAGAATATCGGCTTCATAATAGGTGATAAATATAACTACTCAAAAGCAATAACGAGCGAAGACAATAAAGGAGTAAATCTTTATTCAATGATTTCTGTTTTGTGGCAAGCTGTAAAGCAGCAACAAAAAGAAATAGAAAATTTTAAAGCGAAGGAGGGAGAGAATTGATAAAAATTGATAGTGAAAAAACAATCGAAATAAGTAGAGGAGATTCAGCAACAATAGAGCTAACTATACCACTTAGTGCAACAACAAAATATGAATTTGAAGTCGGAGACATTATAACATTAAGAATATACGAAAAGAATGGCTACAACAAGAAAACAGTGCTTGAAAAGGACTTTGAAGTCGATGAAGCTACGGAAAAAGTTAATATTGTCTTAGATGAAGCTGATACATTATTTGCGCCAATATCTAACAAAGCTCAAACATATTGGTATGATATCTCTTTAAATGAAACACAAACAATTGTAGGTTATACAGAAGAAGATGGAGCAAAACTATTTATCGTTACTCCAGCGAAGGGAGGGAATGACCAATGAGTACACCCGATGCAAATTTAGAAGGCAATATGCCTGAAGGTGAATTGAATGTAGCTCAATTAGAAGGTGCTCTATTTCCGAAAGGAGATTCTGGCGAGATTGAAATTATAGAAACTATAACTACAAATCCAGGAACAGATGCAAAAGTAACAAATATCGGTACAAGGTCAAAGGCTAAGTTTAGATTTGAAATACCTAGAGGAAATACTGGAGCTACTGGTAATGGTATTCAAGGTGTAACAAAAATAGGTACTGCAGGCCTTGTAGATACATATAGAATATTGTTTACGGACAGAACGCATTTTGATTTTACAGTAACAAATGCAGATGTTGGTTCTGCTTATACAAAATCGGAAACAAACCAATTATTAAATGCTAAAGTCGATAAAAGCTCTATAACTGACGATTACACTTCTACAAGAACAGATGCAGATAAAACGTTACTAGCATCACTATACGCAATAAAAACGATGAAGTCAGCAATAGATACTGTAACAGGCGTGCTTGCTAATTTGACAACTACTAATAAAACAGATCTTGTAGCAGCAATAAATGAAATTGTAACAAGCGTATCTGGTAAAGTATCAACATCCACATTTGATACCGCAATAGCGAATTTAACAAAAGATAAAATGAGTAACAAGTATTATGAATCTACAGTTGTTGCTAATAGTGCTGATTTTAAAATTAGTTCTACAACTACATTAGAAGCTGGTGTAGAATATAAAGTACACTTTGCTCAATGTAGCAGCTCAAGCAATGCTAGACTTAGTATAGATAATGGAACAACATTTTACAACATAGATGATTGTTCTGGACAAGCACTGTCAGATGAATATTTGACAGTCATGTTTGATGGTACAAAATTCCTATTTATGACAGATTTTGGACCAGCAGGCATAGAAAATGTACAGGAGGTACAAAATAATGAATAAAATAATTGAAAAAGCCCGCAATATATATATATATACACAGTTGCAAGGGTTACAAGGCTTAGAGAAAGGAGGAAGTTACTTATACTTTCTTCTTTCTCTTTTTGTTGGGAAGGAGGTGTATGCTTGTAATTCACAAGTTACACCTCGTGATTATATTGGCTAAAGTAGTTAGATTAAAAAATAAGATGACACAGGATTCTATTAAAGATTTACCTGAAGATTTAAATTCGATTATTCATAGATTTGTTTATTCGACTACAGAAAAAAGAATAGGAACTTGGATAGACGGAAAACCGCTATATAGAAAAACTTTAATATCTGTTGGTAACACAGGAGATAATGTTGGATTAGCACACAATATACCTACTATTGGAGCTGTAATTAGATCGGATATTTTTTGCACAAATAATGCGGGAAGAACATATCCAGCTCATAATGACATATTTAATTTATATGTAAAAACCACAGATACTACTAATGTATGGTGTAATATCAGTAGTGGTTTTGTAGATATAGCATGGAAAGTTTATTTGACGATTGAATACACAAAAACAACAGATTGAAAGTATTAGTAACTAAAAATTCAACTATGAAATTTTTAAGATTAATAAAGAAAATTAAATCTGAAGATATATATCATAATAATAAACAATTATCAGAAATTATTGAAGATGGGGACATATATTCGACTACAGAAAAAAGGATAGGTACTTGGATAGATGGAAAACCGTTATATAGAAAAGTATTCATTATAAATAAAGCAGATACATCAAATTCAAATATTAATATTACTCACGCAATAAGTAATTTAGACTTATTTGTTAAAGTATATGGCTCATTAAAAAGAACGGACAACACTATGAATACCGTACCTAATGTAAACGTTTCAAGCACAAGTTATTTGATAAGAATAGCAGATTTAGATAGCTCTCTAATTAGGGTAAGGCTAGGTGAAGATATTTACAATTCAATGTCAATTTTAAATATAGTTGCTGAGTACACAAAAACAACAGATTAAAGAAGGGAGAAATTATGCAAGACTTTATATATAATACATCAAATAATCCAGTAATTAAGATATTGATTATCGCATTATTATTTGATGTTTTTTTGGGTGCCCTGAGGGCCGTAAAAGAAAGAAAATGGAATTCTACAATAGGAATAAATGGAATGTTGAGAAAAGCTGGAATGATTGGAAGTATAATATTCCTCGCATTGGCAGACAATGTTATACAAATCAATCTTATAGCATGGATTCCTGAGACAATAAGAACTGCAATAAATTTCAACGCTGTTGGAATATGCGATTTTTTTTGCATAATGTTTATTCTGTATGAATTAACAAGTGTAGTAAAAAATGCTGCAATTGTTGGAATTATAGGTAAAAAATTAAGTACAAAACTGCAAAAGTGGTTACAAAATATGACATCAGAACTTGATGGAAAAATAGACGACAATAAAAAATAAGGAGGAAAACGATGGATAGTCAAAAATTTATAGATATATGTAGAGATTTAGTTAGTAAGTACGCAAGAGAGCATATTGATAAAACAGATGCAATGCCATTATTTGATGTATTTGTTGTATGGAATTGCAAAACTCTTCAGAATAATAAAGCATTGTTAAGTACTACTATACCAGATGGCATGTATTACGAAATTACATACAACGGAGACAAAAAAGAAATTTATTTTGATGCATATAAGAAATTTGAAAATAAATGTATAAAAGAGGAGGAATTATAATGAATTTTGGAGATGCAATTAAATTACTAAAAGAAGGTAAAAAATTACAAAGAAGTGGCTGGAATGGAAAAGAACAATACATAGAGCTTGCAACAGCAATAAGTTACAAAAACTCAAAAGATATCATAATCAATTGTGACCATAGCTGTATTGGTAACA
>AUXO012280749.1_pt1 | contig 10734 bp, 12 predicted proteins | sample 768731 | NCBI WGS metagenome assembly AUXO01 (sample SAMN02715735, study PRJNA202380) | gut metagenome | biome: sheep rumen | host: Ovis aries | place: New Zealand: Palmerston North
CCCGTTGTTTATCTTCGATACCGTCTTTCCCCTGAGGGAAGGTTTAAAATAGCAGATCTCACAGAAAACTATCTCCGCCACAAGGAACGGAAGCGTTACCAGGATAAAGGGATTGGCCTCAAAGGCCACGGAAAGGTCCCCCTTTGCCAGATGCACGAACATGGTGGTTATGCCGCATCCCGGGCACTTGAGTCCCGTGAAGAGCCTTATGGGACAAGGGATGCCGAGCCCCGTTGATCCCACCCACAAAAGATATGCAAGACCCGAAAAAAGGACCGCCAGATAAAGGCGCGTCCTTTTCCGTAATCTTTGTTTCAGATCATGTTCTCCTTCGGCCATCAAGAAACTCTCTTGTTGATGGTATCCTGCATAAGAGCGTAGTTGATGATGTCGAGATCCACGATGGAGAGCACGAGAAAGAGGATGGCGGTATTTCCGCTGTTCCCCTTGATCCTGTCGACTCTCTCACCCATCTTATAGTTCCAGTAGAACGCGTAGATGCCGCAGGTGATTATGGTCAGGACGATAACGAGCGCACCGTCGGTGTAATCCTTCTCCCCTGCAAGCTCGCTTATTTCCTTGTTGAGGCAGTAGAGCCAGTATAATCCGTAGATACCGCAGGTGATGATGGAAAGGATTATGCAAAGGGCGATATTCCTGTTTGTACCCACACCGGAGTAACCCCCATTACCCGCATATCCGCTATTATCGGAGACGGGAACAACGGGAAGGGGCGCGGGAGCCGTCTTCTCTTCTACGTTCTCTGCCACAGGCTCTTCGACTTTTTCTTCTGCTTCTTCCGTGACCTCTGAAGGAGCATCAACGGCTGCATCGGAAAGGGATGCTCCGCACTCTGTGCAGAACCTTATATCATCATCCATGGATGCGCCGCATTCGGGACATTTCTTCATTTTCTTATCCTCCGCTTTATTACTACTGACATAATACCACATGTGGTTAACAAAAAACCGCCGATATATTCGGCGGTCTTAAAGTCTCATTGATCGAGAAAGGATCACTTCTGAGCTGCAGCAGCCTTAGCAAGACGAGACTTCGTCCTGGAAGCGGCGTTCTTGCTGATGTAACCCTTCTGAGCAGCCTTGTCCAGAGTCTTCTGAGCATCCTTCAAAGCAGCTTCTGTATTCTCACCGGAAGCAACGGAGGCTCTGACCTTCTTGAGTTCAGTACGCATCTGGCTCTTCTTCATCTTATTGGCAGCCGTCTTCTTCTCAGTAACGTTTACACGCTTAATCGCTGACTTAATGTTAGGCATCTTATCTTCACCTCCATCTTCGGATTTCTTTTAATGCACCGAGTGATTTTATCATGTTTGTTTTTTCTGCGCAATAGCATTTTTACGCGAAAAAGCCCTTTGTTGCTTCATAGAGTGCAATGCTCGCGGCAATGGGCAGGTTCAAGCTGTCTATCTTATGCCCGTGTTCGATCCTTACGGGGGTGCCTATCTTCGCAAAGGATGCGGGAAGTCCCGTGGCCTCATTTCCGAATATGAGGCTGAAGGGGGCCTTAAGTTCCGTCTTCTGCAGAAGGACGCTTCCGTCCAGCATGAAGGGATAGCAGTTATTTTCCGGAAAACGGGCAAGATAGTCTTCCATGGTATCGAACACCTCTATCTCAACGCTTGCGGCTGCACCCATGGACGCCCTTATGGTCTTGGGATCGAAATGGTCCACGGCAGGGGGGATTATGGCGATCCTCTCTACTCCGAATCCCAGGGCGCTCCTCATGATGGTACCCATGTTTCCGGCGTTCGAAGGATTTACGAGCACCACGTGATTTCCCTTTTGGAGCCTGCAATCGTATTTACCGATAACTCCGATGACAAAACAGTTTTCCTTCTGGGAGAGGATATTAAAGGGTTTCTCCTCCTCTGTCACGGGGATCCCCGCGGACGCGCAGATGCTCCTGATCTTCTCCTTGGTGTCCTCGGAATTGAACTTGGGATGGAATATGACCTCAAGGACCTTATCCTTTCGGTGCAAAAGGTATTCCATCACCACCGTTGCCCCCAGGGCATATGTAATCCCGTCTTCTTTCCTGTATCGTGTCACTTTCATGTCAATCTTGCTCTCCGTTGTCAAAATACTATGACAAAAAAATCCTTATGTGCTATTATAAATTATCTCAATAAAAAACGGAGGGTTTTTATAATGGAAAATAATTATGAACCTATCATCGATGGTGGCGATTCCACAACACCCGTTGGCAACGACAAGGTTTTCGCTATCCTTTGCTACGTCGGAATCCTTTGGCTTCTCGGCCTTCTTATCGCACCCGAGAAGGATCACGCATTCGTTAAGAATCACGTTAACAACGGTATCCTTCTTTCCATCTGCGGTGTAGTTGTAAGCATCATCTGCGTCATCCCGATCATCGGCTGGATCCTCGGCGCTCTTCTCGGTATCGCTATCTTCGTATTCTGGATCATGGCTCTTATCGCTGCTATCCAGGGCAAGATGCATACACTTCCCATCATCGGAGATAAGATCACACTTATCAAGTAATGATAGTATGATGGTTCAAAGGAGCCGCCTTCGGGCGGCTCTTTTTTTGCCTTCTCCGGCACACAAAAAGGACTGCCGCAAAGCGACAGCCCTTCTTGACCGATCTTTCAGGATGATCACATGTACTGACTCATGGTCTCCATGTATGTATCATATCCGCCGAATCCGAACATGTATACAAGGTTGATAAGCCACAATACGATGAGGATTATACCGAGTACAAGTCCTGCAGTTGCCTTACCGCTTGTATTACCTTCCTTCTTAGCGAGGATGGCAAGCACCAAAGCAGCAACACCGAGAGGACCGCAGCAGCAAAGGACAACACCTGCGATACCGCAGATCATTGACCAGAGAGCTTTGCCGGAACCGGGCTCGACAACGTCTACAGGTGCGGAAGGCTGATAATTGTAATCAACATTCTGGTTTTCCATATTCTGTCTCCTTATTTATTGAATATTCAGAAAAATATCTGTGTTTCTTATTATACAAAAAATCAGAGCAATTCCAACTAAGACAGCCACAAAAATATAATTTTTTTTAGAAATCTCTTTTTTCGCGGCGCTCATGTATATCAGATAAAGGATCTCACCCACGGAAAAGGGCCATGTGAGGAAAACGAAGGCGTTGTCCCTGAAGGCCTCGGCAAACTCAAAGGACAGGATATGGAGGACCATCCTGGTTATGCCGCAGGTGGGGCACTTAAGTCCCGACATGGAATAGAAGATGCAGGGGACGGCAAATCCCGTTATCTTGATGAACAAATAATAAAGTGCCCCCGCCGCCACAAAGATGATAAGGAACATCAATGTGACCTGTGCAGGGGACAGTTTTTTACCGAATAGTTTAAGATCCATCAATCCCGGTTCTCGAAATCCACAAGGTGCTCCTGACCGTAGATCTTGCGGAGCTTGGGCTTCTCGATCTTTCCCGTGGCATTACGGAGAACGGGGGCGAAGATGATCTTCCTGGGACGCTTGTACCTGGGAAGCTGAAGACAGAAGTCGTTGACCTCCTCCTCGGTGAGTTCCATTCCCTCCTTGACTTCGATGATGGCTCCGGCGATCTCGCCCTGACGCTTGTCGGGAAGACCGATGACGGCCACATCCTTGATCTTATCGTTCTTCATTAAGAAGTCTTCGATCTCGACGGGATAGAGATTCTCGCCGCCGGAGATGATGACATCCTTCTTACGGTCAACGAGATAGATGAAACCGTCTTCGTCCATCCTGCCCATATCACCCGTAAGGAGCCAGCCGTCCTTGAGGACTTCGTTCGTAGCCTCGGGATTCCTGTAGTAGCAGACCATGACGCCGTCGCCCTTGACACAGAGCTCACCCACGTCTCCCTGCTTAACTTCATTTCCCTGCTCGTCTATGATCTTGCACTCCCAGCCGTAACCGGGGATACCGATGGCACCCACCTTGTGGACATTCTCAACGCCCAGGTGCACGCAGCCGGGGCCGATGGATTCGGAAAGACCGTAGTTCGTATCGTACTGATGGTTGGGGAAATACTCCAGCCATCTCCTGATAAGGGATCTGGGAACGGGCTGCGCACCGATGTGCATGAGCCTCCACTGATCCAGCTTATAATCCGAGAGCTTAATGTCTCCCCTGTCCAGAGCATCCAGGATATCCTGGGCCCAGGGTACGAGGAGCCAAACGATGGTGCAGTGTTCCGAGGAAACGGCATCCAGGATGTAACCGGGCTTGGTACCGCGGAGGAGCACTGCCTTGGAACCCGAGATAAGGCTTCCCATCCAGTGCATCTTCGCACCCGTGTGGTAAAGAGGGGGAATACAGAGGAAGCAATCATCCCTTCCCGTGGAATGGTGCTTCTGCTCAACGGCGGCAGCATGCATGAGGCTCCTGTGCTTATGCAGGATCGCCTTGGGGAAACCTGTTGTACCGGAGCTGAAGTAGATGGCGCCGTAGTCGTCATCCTTTATCTCGATGTTGGGGGATGTGCCGGAATAGTCGGCAGTCAGCACCCTGTAGTCCTCTGCAAAGGTGGGGCATGTCTCACCAACGAATATAAGTGCTCTGTTCTTGCGGAGCTCCGCCTCGATGTTCTCCACTCTGCCGATGAACTCGGGACCGAAGAAAAGGATATCGAGTTCCGCCAGATCCGAACAGTAGAGGATCTCGTCGGAAGTATATCTGAAGTTTAAGGGTACGGCGATGGCACCGGTCTTAAGGATACCGAAATAGATGGGGAGCCACTCAAGGCAGTTCATCATCAGTATACCGATCTTGTTGCCCTTCTTTATGCCTCTGGAAAGGAGCATGTTTGCCAGACGGTTCGCCTTCTCGTCGAAGACCTTCCAGGTGATCTCCCTTCTGTATGCCTGGGGATCGGTGGGCTGGATAAGTTCATACTCCTTCCAGGTCACGCGACCCAACTCCTGCTGCTCGGGATTAAGTTCCACAAGAGCGACCTCATCTCCGTACAGCTTAGCGTTTCTTTCCAGATATTCCGTAATAGGCATAAGCCCCTCCTTAAACACATAAAAGTTGCCTATAAGAGTATATCAGATATATAAAAAAAAGACAGAGCCATAAATCTTGTCAAAAATGGGCATCACCTATATAATTTCTGCGTAACGAGGTGTGGCGCAGGGGTAGCGTGTCTGCTTTGGGAGCAGAATGTCGCAGGTTCAAATCCTGTCACCTCGACCAACAAAAACAACCGGACAGTTATCCGGTTGTTTTTTGTTTCCCTTACTGCAGGTAGAGCGACATACTGTTATAATCATGTCGGATAGGGAGGTATTGATTATGGCATTCATGGGTATGTTCATGATATTTTTTGCAGTTATCCTGGTTGTCCTGGGGGTATCTGCATTTATAGTTTTTGTCTGTTTTCTTTCTTCGGGATTGATAATGCTCGGGATACGGAAAAAGAACAAGGGGATCAAAGACATAAGGAGACCCTGGTACGTAATAGTGCTGCGGGTCATCGGAAGTATAGCTTCTTTGCCCATAGTCCTTGCGATCGGTATTTGCATATATGCAGGGATCGCCAATATCGTCGATAAAAATACAAACCTTCCAAGGGCTGTAATGTCTAATGACTATGTGCGGGCTGAACGCATCCTGCGTCGCGGAGCCGATCCGGATATCAGGGACAGAGACGGAAAAACGCTTCTCATGTGCATAGTCGCCCACGATGCCTTTACCCCCGACGAAGGCTACGACAGATACGAGTATATAAACGATGATTCAAGAAGCGACGAAGACGACATTGAAATGATGGAGCTTCTCCTTGAATACGGGGCAGATATCAATGCGACAGTAACCGACTGCGGAGATGAGTCCAATCATGAATACGATGAAAACGGATGGAACAGCATATATGCAAATTCCGATCATCCCTGTGGCAATACGCCTCTGATCTACGCGGTCAGACTCAACAATGCGGATATAGTGGAATTCCTGATCGATAACGGAGCAGATGTTAATGCGGCCAATGCATGCGGCTTTACTCCGATCCTGATGTGTGCGGATCTGCGTCTCGACGATAACGGCGGACCTGAGATCGCCAGGATCCTTCTGAACGAAGGCGCCGATCCCCATGCCGTCACCAATTTCCACCAGGATATAACCTGGCTTCTTATGAGAAACAACCCAAATGGTAATGAACTGTTGGAAGCTTGTATTGACTCTGCGCTTTAATCGATAAAAACAGCTGTTTCTTGCCAATGAGCTTGCCACAGGCGGTACGGCTGCCGGCAACCGCCGCTCTTTAATTTGCCAAATACACATCTCTGAAGGATAATTGTCTTGATGAGTACGGTAAGAAGAAAGAGTAACGGCGAATATATGGTATTATCGTTTCTTGCGATAATAATGGTGGTGGACGCTCACTGCGGTTCACCGCTTCGTCTGTTTACGCATATATTCCCTTACAACTCATTTTTTATGCCGCTGTTTGTTTTCATATCAGGTTATTTCTTTTCACCGGATAAGCTCTCGGACCTCGGCGGGTATATCAAGGGGAAGTTCAAGCGGCTCATTATCCCCTACTACATCTATATGTTCATCTACTGCGGGATCCTTTTTATCCTCAAGCACACTACCCCCTTCTGCTACGGATCGAGGATCACCCTCTATAACTTCTTCGTATCCCCCTGGACCGACGGAGAACGTTTCACCATAACGAATCCTTCCTGGTTCGTTCCCACCCTCTTTCTCATAACGGTCCTTTATGCGGTCTTAAGGAAGATCTTGGGAAAGGTCTGGAATGACCCGGCGGCATTTATCGTCTTTCTCGTTATCGGCATCTTCGCCGTATATGTGAGCCTCAGGGGCATCCCCGACGCTTACCGTGAATACATCCTGCAGCCCCTTCGTGTGGCCTTCCTTATGCCCTTCTATCAGGGGGCATTCTGCTATAGGAAATATATCGAGAAAAAAGCCCGCGAAAAGGTCCCTTTCATCCTCGTGTTATCGGTTACGGTGCTTATTAATTTCATCCTCATTCACAGGATCGGAAATATCAAGTTCGCGGTCAACTACATGACCTCCGAAAGCCTTGCGGGGAACACCTCTTTCCCGGCTTTGCTGATCCCATACGTCGTTGCCTTGACCGGCATATTCTTCTGGATAAGGATATCGAGGATATTGACCCCCGCCCTCGAGAATAACCCCTTCGTGAACTTCGTATCCGATAAGACCTTCGACATCATGATGCATCATGTCTTCTTCATGACGGTGACCAACTGGGTATTGTTGCTGATAAACGGCTTCTTCCCCCTTCAGGGTCTCGAGACCGAGCGCATCTATATCGATTGCTGGTACAGATATACCGGAAGCTCCGGCATCTTTAATCTTATATACTTCGTAACCGGATTCTTCTTGTCGGTGCTCCTGTCTTATCTCACCTCCCGTCTTATCCTCCGTATCCGAAACAGACATTGATTAATGCAACCTCTTTCTATACAATGGTTCTGTTATTTTATAAGCGGAGGAATAGGATAAATGAATAAGATCATGCGTTTTTTAAGAGCCGGCCTTGTAATCTTCGCCGGTATCGTGATCCTTATAATGGGAGCCCGGCAGGGCAAGTCCATGAGCAAGGATCCCATCGACCTCAGCGATCCCGATGTTGACTGGAGCGAGCTTGAGGTGGGCGATCACGTTAAGATGAAGATCGAATACACCCTCGGTGAGTTCTCCAACACTACGGACGACGGTAAGGAAGTATCCAGAAAGTACTCTTATCCCCGTATAGAGAACGATATGATCGTCGATGTCATCGGCATCCACGTAAACGCTGCAGACTTCGCAAAGTATGATGCACTTTATGATGCTACGGTGGATTGGTGGGAAGGAACCACAAACAGCGTCGAGGCTGATCCCATTGAGATCGACGGTGTCATCAAGAAGCTCGATAATGATGAGATCGGATTCCACGAGGAATACCTGGACGGACTTTTCTCATCCTCTGAGCTTGAGGATTCCAAGTACGAGCTTGCCGTCTATCCCAACATGGATAACAATATCCTCACTGTGGTGATCGGTGCCGTCATTACCCTCGCAGGTCTCGGATACGCCGCTTACGTATTCATTAAGAAGTAATAGGATAAAAGATCTTATGAAACAGAAAGGACTGCCGCATAAACGGCAGTCCTTTCTGTTTACTTAAGTAACGGCTCAGGCCTTCCAGAGACCGTGAAGATTGCAGTAAGCATAAGCTGCGATCACATCAACGCTGTCGAGCACCGCAAATACTGCCTTGGGATCGTCACCGGGATTGAGGCTGGCAAACTGTACGCCGGCAGTGGTCTCGAGAACCACAAGGGAGATGTAGTGTTCCTCGGCCATGGGATGGGCAACTGAACCAACGGATACGGTAACGAGACCGCCTTCCCTGACGATAACGGGGACGTGCTTTTCTACTGCTGCGTCAACGGAACCGGGAACGATCTCTTCCATCTTTGCTCCGCAGCACATTACGGGCACCTTGCTGTCAACGACCTTGACTACGATATTTCCGCAGTGGCTGCAACGATAAAACTTAACTTCCATGACAATAACCTCCGTCAGATGATGTACCGTTATTCTAACACAGATCAGCCGACCTTTTCGAGGGAAACGGTGCCGTCTGATAAGGGCGTGATCTTATAGAAGGAATTCTCCTCGAAGTCCATGTTGCCGTTGAACTCACGGAGGCCTTCGTTGAAGCCGTCGCAGGTATTGATCACATAGAGATAATCGTTCTTGGCAAGCTCCTCTACTATGAGCCTCTTATTGCCGGCATCGGAGTAGTCCACGGCGTAGGAACCGGGATAGTTCTCGCAGATATCCACTTGGTTGATGTAGTACTGTACAAAGAGCTGCATGGGGCTCCACCACTGGGGATGGGTGGATATGGCCTTGTCGTAGACGATGAACACCTTGGAATCCTCGGGAACGACGCGGGCTATCTCCCCTGCATAGTTCCTGTACATGGAATAGGGGTTCTCCTTACCCCTCTGGGGTACGATATTCGAAAGGTTTACGGAGTTGAGGATGATACTTGCCATGAGAGCTGCAGATACCAGGATGACCGCTCCTTTGCGGTTATCGATCCCCTTAAGCAGCAGCGGAAGCAACAGGGCAAACAATACCATGAGTTCACCCAGCACATAGGAATCCATATATCGCGTGAAACCCGCAAGGACCTCCTTCTCGTTGTCGGGGAAACAGAAAAGGTAAAGGATGGACATCATGAATGCGTATCCGAGGGTTCCCACAAGAAATGATATTCCGATCATGATCCCCGTTTTACGGTCGAGCTTCCTGAGGAACGCCACGGCGATGATGATGATCGCGATACAAAGGATAAACATGGACGCATAGGTCAGGGGAAGGAAGGGAACATTGTTGATCTTCTTAGTGAAGATCGCATCGATAAAATCCGCGAAGGTATCCCGGAGGATGCCCGTGGTCTTTCCCGTAACGGCATCAAGATACTCTCCCATGTCGATACGCCTCAGGTTGAACTGACCGTTCATGTAACTGAAGTCATCGTCTGATATGAACCTGGACTTATAGGCGGACCAGGAGGCGGTAAACGCCAGGGGGATTGCGAGCAGCGCGCAATCCACAAGGATATACTTCCATATGTTCCTGAGGGCATTTTTCTCCTTGAGGACAATGAGCTCCCTGATGAACAGCATCAGAAGAGCGACCATTATGAAGGCGATGCCCACCTGCTTGACCAGTACAAGGGAAGCGGAAACGATTCCGAAGGATACCATGGAAAGAACATCCTTTCCGTCCCATTCAGCGGCCTTGATGCAAAGGTAACAGAACATGAAGGACATCAGCACATCCGGGAGGATGGAATTGATGATCTTCTGATCCCAAAGATCCACGGAGTATTCCAGCATCAATACGGATACCAGGACCGAAAGGGAGATCAGGAATGCGGGGATGATGTCCTTCTTACTAAGGCCCTTCCTGCCCGTTATCCTCTCGCAGACGGAGGGAACGAAGAAAGACAGGGTGAACACCTGCATGGCGATCGTAACCTTGCCTTCGGAATATCCCGTCAGGGCAGTCCAGAAGAATTCATTGAGGCAGGAAAAGGGCGGATAGTCCTTATGCCACAACTGCCTTGATTCGGGGACGCAGTGGAAACGGTCGAGCCTTAAGGTCTCCTTTACCATGATGCCCCAGTGGGTATATTCATCCCAGTCGAGGAACTGCTTCCCCAGAAGGGTGAAACAGGCCACGAAGAACATTACTATGAACGCCACAAAGCCCACGGTAAATATGTTGTTCTTATTCTCCTTATCCTTCCGGCACATGAGCACCGTGACGATGAGGGAAACACCCGTCAGGATAAAGATAAGTGCAAACGAAACAGTAAAGGTTCCGAAGAGATATTGTCCGATATAAAGGATCAGCGATACGGCACACATAACGGGCGGCAGCACATGGCCGAAGCTCCTTTTTGTCAGTCCGGCGGCTCCGAAGGTCAGGAGCGTAAATATGATCAATGGCATCACCAGCCTGAATGCCGTCAATAATGTCGTCATGTATCCACCTCTGCTTCCGCTTCTACTGCGGGAATATTTTCCTCATATGTTACTCCGGATCCGGTGTTCGGGGAAAGGGCCGACCAGATAAGATCCAGGACGAAGAGCACCCCGAGGCTGATGCATAGGATCTTCCTTACATCGGGTCGTATCTTCCGGTAGAGATTATCCAGGAGCGGAGCAAAT
>AUXO012461563.1_pt1 | contig 10734 bp, 9 predicted proteins | sample 768731 | NCBI WGS metagenome assembly AUXO01 (sample SAMN02715735, study PRJNA202380) | gut metagenome | biome: sheep rumen | host: Ovis aries | place: New Zealand: Palmerston North
GCAAAAATTTTCGTAAATATCGAAACAATGCCACTTTTCCATGAGGCAAATACAGGTTCTCATACATCAACTCACCTTTATAAAAATCCTCATTCCTTTCATGTGTGTGCGCACCCGTATAAAAAACGAAAATCTTTTGCTCCTTAGCCAGTTCGTTAAACAAGTTGTTTTTGTAAAACGACGGTCCGGGTGTCAGTATAACTTTATCGTAGTGTGCCATTGATTCAATTTTCATTATCAAGATGCATATATGCTAACATTTCTTTTGTACGCTTTGTCCATGTACGGTTTTCAAGCATAAAAGCGCGCGCTCGGACGCCTTTTACGTACAACTCCTCCTTATTCATCTTCAGGATTCTATCCCAACAATCAGAGAGTCCCTTCCCGGACACATCTTTTAAGACATGTAGGTATTCACCGTAATCTCGTTCTGCATGTGCGATTGAAGTTGAAATCACATATTTACCCGTTGACATATATTCTAGCAACTTAGACGGGAAATGATAATCCACTGTGTCCTCGATTCTGAGATTCAAAAGAACATCAACTTTTTCATACAGCTTAAATAATTCATCTATATTTAACAGACCAGCATACTCAATACGACTGTCGTTCTTTGCCCGTTCTTTTATAAGTTCCACATCCTGACCATGCCCTGCAAAAACAACTCGGATCTTGGGCGATTTGTTCAACTCTAATGCGTCCAGAATTATGCGAGTGCCATTATTCTCCCATAGCATACCCGCCAAGGCAAAAACATAATTATCTCCTTCCGAAGGCTTAAGAGGGAAAAGATGGTTAATTACATGTTGACTTACCCCACCATCAATCAATAAAAAGTCTTTACTGGGAGCATAGTCACGTACCATTAGTTCATTTATAACAATACGACCGTCCAAACGCTTTATAGAGAACTTGGCAGTTTGATTCATATAACGATACGCCAAACGTGTAGCACCAGACAAATGCAGGTTCTCAGGAGGAATACCAAGGTCATAAAGCATTCCGTATAACTTAATATGGCATAATCTGCAAGCAAATAAGAGAGCCTCAATTGGAGGTGGATCATTGTTGTATGTAAGAAGGGTGCATTCCTCACGTAAGTGCTTCATACGCCACCAAAGAATTTTGAAAAAGCAATTGATTGCCCAAACAATATTCTTGATGAACTTTAGGTTAAGAGTGGGAACAAATTTAATAATCCGTCCATCGTCTAGTTTATATTTATGCCCTTTCAGCCATAGTTTTCCATTGGGATAGGAGGGCGAAGGCCGGCAACTCCACAACTCTACGTTCAAATCTTGTGGAAGGGCATCAACTATTCCTAAGAACACATTATTCCCTGCTCTAGTAAAAGCTTCGTTCCAATACTCTTCCCTATCAGGGACAATATTTGAGATAAATATCAGGTTCTTCATATGTCAAGTATGTAAAGCACGCTTTAGAATATGTTGATAATCCTTGTCAAAACTACTTGAGTACTTAAGAATAAAAGGATAAAAGCAGAAAATAAATAGCCAGTATTCCATACCTGACATATTTTTTAACAGTCCCAAAGCGATAAATCCTAGAAATATTAGTTTGTATATTACACGTTTATTCTGGGGCAGATATCTAATCACACATCCATATAAAAAATATAACATTAAGAAGAAAGGAATAACACCAACAACTCCATATAACGCAAATCTATCTATAAAAAAGTTGTGCCCACCGATAAAGCCTTGCGGATCGCCGAATAGCGGGTTTTCACCAAATACTTTAAGAGTAAGTACTGTTAACTCCATTCGCCCTTCAACTGAACCTTCCTCAGTCTCATTCCCTTGCCCATGTAAATTTGAACTAAAGTTGGCAAACTTATCACTCATTGCCGTTCCTTCAGTATATGGCGCTATAACATCTATGATTGAGCTACCAAATAGACCTATAACAAGAATAAACAACGCGGCACCAATAATAATGCTTTGAGATGTTGTCTCTTTTATAATGATAGAAATGAAAGCTAAGCTTATACATATTAATAACGTAGTCGTTACTTGCCCCATCCACATAAATACAAAACTTAATATAATTCCAACAATCGAATATAACCGGACCCTTTTGTTATTAGTTGTTTTGAAAACCGATACTAACACAGCAGGCAGACACATTATCATAGCTGCAAAAGCATATGAAGCTAATCCCTGCTTATTGTATTGTAATGCAGCTGCTGTGTCTCCCATTACTGTCATACCTTGTTGCTCTCTTAATGCTACAGGATTATTTGATATCACAACAATTGACATGATAATGGTTGTAAGAATAAATATTGTTGAAAACCTGGCTAAAGTTCTTACTGTTTTCTCATTATCGTCTTTTATTGCAGCTTGCAACAAGAAAACCGGTAATGCATAATCAACGAAATTCGCCACCCATGTAATTAAGTCAAATCCGTAACCATAAGCTACTGATTGAATTATTACATACATATAAAACAATGATAGACAAAAAAAAGCCTTATTTCTCATTAGATTTGGAACGAATAAAACTACGTATAGCAACACTGCTATTTTGGGAATGAATTTCCCGACTTGCGGCAGCCAGCCTAAGAACAGTGAGAATGTTATCATTAACACTGCAGCTAAAAGAATATATATCGTATTTTTCATTATGCAATTATAATACTTACATCCGTACCCTTCCTCATCATAGCCACTAATCTATTCCAAATTATCCAATAAAGTTTGAGTGATTGGTGTGCCATTGTGATAGTGAGCGATGACAGCTCTATACTGCTCTATCATTTCTTCCACATTATGTGCATTCTTTTCATCTACTTCCTTAATATACTGTGCGCCGTTTTCTTGCAATTTGGCCGCAAGCTCAGCATCTTCATATAATCGAATCATATTGGCGGCAAGAGCCTCATTATCATCGATGTCAGAAATCAATACCGTCTCTCTTTTTTTATTTAATGCTGGAGTACCAGAGGTTCTAAATGCCACGACCGGTAACCCCAAACGTAAAGCTTCCATCATTGCTCCTGAAACCACATCCATTTTAAATGGCAACAAAGCAAAACGTGCTTGTTTTACATAGCGAAGCATGTCAATATGTTGCGGAAATCGTGGATGGATAATCACATTATCTTCTATTCCCAACTCTTTTATTCTTGCTTTATACACCTTGTTCTGATCATCCCAATCTCCAATGCCTAAGAACTTAAGTTCAGGATGTTTTTTTGCTACAATAGCGACAGCTTCTATAGCATTATTAAAACCTTTGCTTTGATTAAAACCGCCTGCAAAATAAGCAAAATCATATTTCTTCGGCACATCAGGAATTTTTGGGAATTTTGAAACTGGCCATTTGCGGGGGAAAATGATAGATTCTAGATTATAGCCTTTAATTAAATCATAATACATTTGACCAGAACACGCCTTATATTTTATATGCTGGAAAAGCTTTAATTCAGTGTTCCAACGCGATTTGAGCACTACTCCAGTATTTTTCTTCCGCTCCGGATTTGCATATACTGTCTGGCAATGGAGAATGATAGGGATGTCTTTTATATCGAGAGCTGTTATTGAATAATCCAAATTTTCTGCACCAACCAAGTTTACAATATCAGGCTTTATTTCTCTAATAAACTTTTTGACATATTGTTTTCTTAAAAAGTAGCTCGGTGTACATAAGCAGTTTTTATAATATTCAAGCCAATACTCTATTCTACCTACCAGTCCATAAAACCAGGGGCGATAAAAATAATAGCTTACACCCTCTGACACAAATGTCTGAACAGACTTCCTTAGCCCATAGTGTGGGGATATCACATGCAATTCAATATCATCTCTGGTTTTTAGGCTATTAATAATATTAAGCATCCACAAACCGAAATCCGAATACGAAACATGATGTAGATCCAATTCTTTCCGAACTGAAGCATGAGAGAAATGACATATTATCGCAACCTTTAACTTTTTCATAAACGTAACCCCTTTACCGTAGAATGAAAAATATTTGTCCACCGAACTTTTTCTTCTTTAGAAATACCCATAATCCAGAAAAGAATAGAAAACAGAAGGATATTGACAACAAAAGTACTTGGTATCCTCCAAATATTTGCTGGGACAATTTGTATAAACATAAATGTTAATAACGTAGCTATTAATAAAGGAACCAAGGTAGATAATATACCATTCTTTATAAATTTCCAGATATTTAGCCCCGCTATTCTCTTTCCGAAATAAAGGCGAAAAAGAAATATAGGAATATTAAAGACCAGCCCCACAATATATGCTGCAACGGGAGATGCCCCTAATGAAAACATATAATATGATATCGGAAGAGGTAATATACATAAAAAGGTCTCTGTCAACTGAAATTCTCTTATTTCTCCAACAGCTTGAATTGCATGAGTAATTTGAAAGGAAAATTTTGACGCAAGCATACTAATTAAAGATAGTTGGCAAAAAATGACTGTATATTCAGGAACCTTATTCAGCCATAAATCTAAAATAGCCGGGAGTTCTATCATCAATGGGACTGCGACTAATCCAAATAAAAAACTTGAATATTTTGATGCGATTTCTGTAATATGTAACATCCTTTGTCTATCACCACCACCTTCGCTCTTCATCAGTTGCGGGTTTATCGCCTTGGTCATACTAACTGACACCAGGTTGACAGTTCCATTAACCTGACGAGAAATACCTTCTGCCGCATTCAAGCGAACCCCAAAGAAAACGTTGATAATGACCCCTCTTAGATGTTGACTAAATGAAGCTGCAATTGACCCCAAAAGGTTCCATCCCGTATATGACAAAATGGATTTCAAATACTCTTTATCATAATTCCTAAAAGATGTATTACGGCACTCTTCAAAACTGCGTTTGCTATAAGAACATTTCAATATACGCAAACAGATTTGAATCGCCATTATACCGAATCCATATATAATTAAGCGGTTACCATTGGTAAACAACAAAAAAACAGACAGTCCTAAAACAAGAATAGAACTCAAGATATCGATTATCGACAACAGCCATATTTTTTCATGCGCATTTATCACAGCATCGTAAGGAACAGCGATTACTGAGACAAACGTTGTGACTATCATAAACTGAAAGATCACATGCGCATCAAAGAACTTATCAGACGGAATATCTAAAATGTATTCTAAAAGGAAAAGGCCACATATCTCCATTACCAATGCAGTAATAATACCTACAGCATAATGGATGACCAAAGTTGAATTAAATGTTTTTTTAACGATGTCCAAATCTCCAGTCCCTAAGCTATGTGCCAAATATCGCATTGAAGTATTTGTCATATTAGCATTAAGAAAGTCCAATAATCCAATAATACCAGCCACTGCTATATAAACTCCATAGCTCGTTTCCCCTAAAGCTTGCAAAATAAAGCGGACGGAAAAAAGCCCCACCGCCATTTTTAAGATTAGGGACGAATATGTGACGGCTGTATTAAGTATTACCCTTTTTGAAGATTCCATTTATAACAATTCTTTATGATTAAAAGGTAAAGCTTTTGAACACGGTCCATCTGTAAATTCAATTTCTTTACCCAATAATATGCTTTCCGATAAAGAGACCAAACGTTCAGCTGCTAACTTGGCTGACCAGTCTGTTGTAATTGTTTCATAAGCACGTTTCCCGTATTGTTCACATAATGTAGGATTGTCATATAGTTTAATTACATTCTCGAACAAAGAGTCCACCGAACGTGACTCAAATATTAAACCATTTTCTTGATGCCTCAACAAATATGGTACAGAACCAATCTCATGGGAAGCAACACAGGCACAGCCTGTCCCCATTGCCTCGTTGAGAACGGCTCCCCATCCCTCATTTCGATCTGAAGTAAATATGAAAGTATTGCTGCCACGCATTGTTGATAACACCTCAGTATTGGAGATGCCACCAGTAAGTATTACGTGATTCTGCAATGACTTCTTTTCAATCAAAGATTTCATCTCCTTCCAAAGAGGTGTGGTATTAGCACCTATCATCTTTATTTCGAAATTTGGTCTGCCGCTCTTGAGAAGATTCTCTGCTAATGCAATTGCCAATTCAGGATGCTTCCAGTCTATAAAACGCGAACAATATACAATTTGGATTTTGTCGTGTTTTTTATTTCTTATTACATCATCAATCTTTAGCTGTGGTATCTGGGTAAAATATGCGAACTTGTAACATTTGCGTTCTATATCAACAAATGGCTTTAAATCTTGTGACAGGTAGGCGCTTTGACACAAGAAACGATAATTTGGATTTGATGGCAATGCAAACATTTTATATAGATACCATAAATAGTTAGGGCGATAACGCCAAATAGGCATTTTGAAAATCCTTTCTGAAGAACGGAATGTCAACTTCCCATCTATTATTCGCTGGCGAGTCATCTCTAAAGGCTCTCCTCCTGTGCGCAACGCATCCGCTTTTTCAATGAGTTCTATTGCCCTCTTACGATTATCATCCGACTCGTTCATTCTAAGAATATATGGCCGTTCTTTATAGTAATCAACGCCTTGGATTATGTTATCAGCACTACCGTATTGCAATTTCTTACCACCAAACTCTATGAAAACGAAGTTATTCCCCAGAATCTTGAATACTTCATCTGCGAATGCGGCCTGATGAGGACCAATTCCCTGGTTTAAGATGACAAACTTCATAAACTCTCTAAATCTTATTTTTTTTCATACAATAGCTGAAACGCTTCTGCATATACCACCCCAGCCCGACTTCCACGCACACGTGCAAGAGCATTTATTGAACTTAAACTACGTGGATACGGTTCTTTCATCACCTCTGTAGGGTACATCTGCATAATTTCTAACTTACGGTCCATAAAGTCCGTAATATCCACATAAACATTTGGAAGGAACGTATTAGCAGGTGTCGCCAAGGCAAATTCTGTTTCAGAAAGCGTTTCCATCATGTAGATTTTCTCAATAAATGGATAGCGGAAAGACTTAGTGCAACTATATACAGCATCGAAAGCCACACGATGATCGGAATGAACATCGTTTGCAAACATCGTATATAGAATGTTTGGTTGTATTCTCTTAATAACCTCGGAAATCTTCTGAATAATGTCTCTTAAGTCCAACGTATGCAGCAATTGCGTGGGAAATGCGAGATATTCCAATGAATCATAACCGTAAGCAGTGGCAACTCGATTCACCCTTTCCGCTCGCGCATCAATATGCTCTTGAGTAAAATTGCAGGGATGGTTTTCGGTTGGGCCTGTTAATAACAGCCAGTGGATTTCATCACCTTGCGCCTTATGTTTCAATATTGTGCCGCCACAACCTAACGTTTCATCATCAGCATGTACGGCTATACATAATACTTTATTCATTTTCATTCGAATTTAGATTTCACGATAACCTAATAGCATAACCTTATGTGCCTCGTAGCTTTCAGGGTATTTTTCTTTCCACTGTTCCACTACTTGGTCATAAATCTCCTGATTATGCACTCTCTTTCCAATCCAAAACTCGGATAGTGTTTTGGAGAAATTCATCTTATAATGTAGAAGAGAGTTTTCTGGATCTCCACTTGTGCCACCTCCGAAGTGTACATAGTGACACCCATGGGCCTTAGCGGACTTTATCATCGACCAATACATGAGTGTGTTCACGCCTGTACGGTTGTAATCAGTCAGCGAAGCACGGAGATAATTACCATAATACTCTTCCGACACAAGACCACTGTAACAAGCGATAGGAATATCACCCTGCCAGGCAATGAAAAACTCTATATTGCCCTGCTTGAACATATTGCGGAAGTGCTGGATGTTGAAGAACAAATAAGGGATGCTGTTCACATGCTCCATATTCTCTTTGTAGATACGATTGAATATCTGCACATTCTCTTCCGTACGCTCTGCCGGACGTATCTCAATGCTCTTTGCTGCCTTACGGATATGTTGACGAGTACCCTTATCGAAGCCTGCGAAAATATCCTCCTCACTTTGAGTAAGGTCGAGATAAACCGTATTGCGGTCGTGTATAAGCTTGTAATGACCTTCACCCAACAGATGATTTTTCATCAATGGGTGAAATCGCATGAACTCTGCCACGACGTTGTTCTGCTGGCACCATTCGTCGAAAGAAGCCCAGAACTGGTTCAAGAAATCCTTATCTGTATTATTCGTGATAAGTCCGTTATAGCCATAGGCTCCCTGAATGTCGTAATACTCTTGGTCTAACTGATAGCCCAAGGGCGTTATCGGATTCTTCAAAAATGGATAGAGAGCCAAGGAGTCATCCATTTTAAAAACAAAACACTGTGCCTCACCATCACCATATGCTTCATATAGCGAGTAGTATTCCGGAGTAAAATAGACATCGCGCCTTTCTTTTGGAAGTTGAGACAAAAGGTCATTCCACTCCTGAATGTTTTTTCCAAATAATACTTTATGCATTATGTTTTTTTTATTTCTACATATTCCGTTTTCAAAATACTTAATTGTAACTCATTATGATAATGGCCACGTTTATACACACTTTGACGTAATATACCTTCTTCCTTATACCCACACTTAGCATGCAGTTTCCTGCTTACTTTATTATGTTCAATTATTGTGGCATACACCCTGTGAAGATTCAACTCTTCGAAGGCATAGCCAAGCATTGTTATCAATGCATCAGTTGCAATTCCTTGTTGCTTCGGGGCACTTAAAGTCAATCGAATACCAGATTTAGCTCGACGATTTTTCCAATCAATGTCCGTTAGAGTCACCAAACCCACAAAAGAGTCGTTGAATTCAATTGCAAAACGTATATTATTCTTATCACCCAATATCCGTTGATACCAATCTTCTTGATGCTTTTTTGCAGCGGGCAAACTCCAACCACCTATCATATATTCCTGCTCTGAATCGTTTGACATTTCACGAATAGCTTCCAAATCATCGGGCTCTATGAATCGGAGCGTTACTTTATTACCTTTGATGTTCATACTCGTAGTTAATGTTAATATATTAAAGAAATGATCTGGTTCATATCATTTTTATTATACCGCTGATCAACGATCAATGACAACTCATGCTCAAACATATCCTTTCCCTTTTTTACATTCATCCCATCTAAAGGCCAATGAACGGGACAAAAGATTTCATATTCGAACATCCTTTTGCGTATTTCATCGCGGTTGTTGAGCGTAATCGGAAGGAAGAGTGGCAACTTATCGTCAAGAAGTGGGAGAAGCGGCTTGATGCCCATCTCGTCCAACTTACCAACAAGATATCGGGCATTGCTGATACGTTTTTGTTTTACGTCCTCAACATCCGTTACAGCATAGATTTTTTGCGATATCAAGCTCATGCCCATTTCTAACTCACTGTCAATCAACTTTGCGCCATGATGAGAAATATCCAAATAGATATTGTCATCAAAAAGGCCATCCCGCAAAGACTTCATAAGTCCGGCAGCTGCTTTATACTGACCGAAAGTGCAAGGCTGACAATCACAAGGAAGGGTGTGAAGAGTCTTTACCAACCCGCCATCAGGAATGGCAAAAGTCTTGCGCAAACTGGTGTATTTGAAATCCACATCGCCAAGAGGCTTGATGAATTCATAGTAGGCCTGAACGTCGTCTTCGATGATGATTGCTTCTTTATCAACACTTCTGATATAACTGATTTGAGATGTCAAGTCCTGCAAGCCGAAGTAATTGATAAGTAGAACCGCCGCATCCCTTCTGTAAGTCTCACTAAAGGTTTCTGACTCTAACTCCAGTTTTTCATTCAGAGGAAAGAAGCTATAACTTAAGCCTAACTTATGAATAGGAACTAAAATGGTGCTGCATAAGTAATCTGGGAGCAAGACATGTGTAATCTGTTTCTGCTCCTTCAGAAACTTCAGTATCTGATACAATGCAGCACGTCCAGACGAATATGAATACTCGTCAGGACCCAATGGACGACAATCCACTGCATTCTGAGCATCTGTTAATTTTATCGGAAATTCGCCACCTATCATGCTTTTATTCTTACACTACTAGGGATATTCACCACTCTATCTGCAAACCATATAGTGTTCTTCAGTCCGTCGTTTTCACACTTCTCGAACATAGGCAGACGGTTCATCAACTCCCAAATAGGACGTGTCATAACACCATTATCGTTAGTCTGCGTAAGGAACTCTATTTGGGCTTCCTTATCCTTCAATATGACTACATTGAGCCAATAATTAGAGAAGGTATCAGGAGAATCCACGAAGAACTCAATGTCAGGAATGTCCTTGAAGAACGCCTCGTATTCTGCAGCAACCTTGCGCTTGCTGGCAACATACTCATCCAGGTGCTCCAACTGAGCGCAACCAAGAGCCGCATTGATGTTAGGCATTCGGTAGTTGAAACCAATATGGTCGTGACGGAACTCCCATCGGTGGGGAATTTTAGCCTGTGTCGTGATATGCTTAGCGTATGCACCAAGTTCTTCATCATTGAAGAGCATCATACCACCACCACCGGTGGTGATGGTTTTGTTGCCATTAAAACTAATAGCGCCAATCTTTCCAAATGTACCTGTATGCTGGCCTTTGTACTTTGAACCAATACTTTCAGCTGCATCCTCAACCAGTTCAATATGCCACTCTTTGCATAGTGCAGCAATCTCCTCAATATGTACAGGATGACCAAAGGTATGCATAGGTACACATGCTTTGATTCTACGGCCAGTGTTCTTGTTGTAGCAAGCATACTCGTCTTCATGGAAAGCGAAATC
>AUXO015217868.1_pt1 | contig 10734 bp, 10 predicted proteins | sample 768731 | NCBI WGS metagenome assembly AUXO01 (sample SAMN02715735, study PRJNA202380) | gut metagenome | biome: sheep rumen | host: Ovis aries | place: New Zealand: Palmerston North
TGATATCCTTTTATAACTGTGGCTATATGTTTATATTCTCCCATATTAATACTCTCTTTATTAATCATTGTTTGTAAAAGCAAACATTATTTCTGCATCATATAGTTGCTTATATTTTAATTGTTGCATATTGCTTTCTGATTTATCTATTGTCTGAAGCTCAATCATATCCCAAATTGCTACCCACCATACTACACATATAAAGTTGGATAAAACTGAATTCCTAAAAAACTGATCAATTAGAAGATTGATTGCTAGTAATAAAACGCCTACTAATAGAAGTATTAGTGATTTACGGTTCGCATCTTTTTGATTATTGTATAAATCTTCTAATTCTAATCTATAATTATTTTGAATTGCTTTTATCATTTCCTGTTGTTCGTTGCCTTCTATTTCGGGGCAGTGAATTTCAATGATGATATCAATATCTAAATCTATCATGTTAGCAATTTTTTCAATATAATTACATACTGCTTCAGACAATCTAATTTTTTTATAATCGTGCTTCATATATAGATCTTTTGCATTTTCTAATTGAATCGGAATGACTGCTTTTTCACCTTTCATATAATTCTTTTTTATATAGTTTACTTCTACAGAATCTATTTTCTTCTTTGATTTTAAGTATTTATTCTTATAATTCATATGTTCTCCTACTATTTTTCTTTTATAATAATTATATATAACTTTTTATAAAAAATATATACTTACTTAAATTTTTATTAGTATAACACTTATTGTAATTAAAATCCCTGCCAATATTTTTTTTAAAAGATTGTTCTTTTCTCCTAAAATAAAATAGCCAATAAATACATTTAAAATAATTGTTAAGCTGCATAATGGAGCTATTACAATGACTTCTCCTAATTGATATGCTCTTAATTTTAAGATAACCATTAGAGCTCCTGATAGAGATACTAAAATCAGTGCTTTTTTGTCAATCATTGATAATTCTTGTTTTAATTCTTTTATTTTTATTCTTTCAAATAAAAATATTAATAAAGCTGGTAATGATAATGTGATACTAGAGTATAATGCTATATTAAACTGTTTTGAATAGTTAACATCTATTATTAAAGCTATTGTATTAAAAAAACTAGCTAACAATCCTAAACAGATACATTTTTTGTTTTGAAATGAATTTTTTTTATAAAAGACCAATATGTTACTTAATATAATTAGTATTCCACCTATTATCTTTGATAAAACAAATTTTTCTTTAAAAAAGACTATTCCTGCTATTATCATAAATACTGTGGTTGTTTGTTTAATAATACTAAAAACAGAAGACTCTAATTCTTTTCTAACATCAGTGGAAATTCTATCATTTAGTGCATAAAATATACAAGCAATTGTTAAGAATAGATAGACGTAGGGATTTGTTGGAAGTTTAAATTCGAAAAAAGGAATAAACAATAGAGCAATTATCCCTGCTATTGCTTCTGTTAAAACTGTTAATGCTCCTGCTTTCTTCATATTTTTGGTAAGAACTTTATATCCTTGATTGTAAGTTACTGCAAATATTATGTAAAAAATTACGGCTATTATCCAATTATTGATAAGCATTATATTTCTCCTCCCTTTTATTATTGCTTATTGAATATCTATATTTTGATGGTGCTACTTACTATTACTATAATAGTTTTCATCTATATATATAGAAAAAAGCTCATTATTACAGGATATCAGAATGTTTGTCAAGCCATATTCTTCAACATAATTGTAAGAATAGTATTCCCAACTGTCACTTGTATATATTAAATCATTTTTATATATGTACCTATATTTACCAAGTGATTCTATATCCTCTTGATTAAAATTTTCAACAATGTAGAAATCATAATCCTCGGCAATTGGATAGTATACTTTACTTTTAGATTGTTTTACGGAATAAATTCTATCATCACGATATTCTGTTGTAATACCATTTTCTTTGGTTTTTTCTATACTCCCATTTTGATAATATGAAATATAGCCAGTTGGGGTAATCATAAATTTTATTTCTCCTGTTTCATAATAAGAAGTTTTTACTTGATTGTTCTCTATTATACTTTTTACTTTACCAGAGATATAGTATGATTCTCCATTACCATTTACCTTTTGCTCTTCTAACTCACCGGACTCATAATATGCAGTACTTATCTTTTTATCATTTTCAGATTTTTCTAGCCTTTCTAATCTTCCAGATGGGTATAAAGAATAATTATCGTTTTGATTTAGTATATAAGTTTTTCCTGCTATTTTAACTTCAACATTATTTTTATAGCTTAAAAAGCTTTTTGTTGCTCCAGTCTCATAATAGGAAACACATTTTTCTTGATTATTTATTTCTTTGATTTTTCCACTAGGATAATATTCTGTATAAGAATCTTTTTCAATATCATGATAAGACAGTTTCGTCCCATCAGCATTATATTCTGTATAGTTTTCTCCATCATAAACGTGATATTTTTCGGTTTCGTGTTTCTCATTAAAAATATATACTATATTTCCTTTAAGAGCCATAACTTCATGGTTATTTACTATTTTTTGTTTTATTCTTCCATCTACTGTATAAGATGTGATAGTTTCGTTTGTGTTTTTATTTTGAAATTCTCTACTTGTTATTGTCATTTCCTGATTTTCATTACATTCAACGATATCTCTCTTTGTGATATGATTTGCTTCATCTCTATATATTATTGTTGCTTGAAAGGAACCGTCTCCTTGTATTGTTGCTTCAAAGTCTCTTCTTTCTTCGTGACTTTCGAATAATATAGAGTCGATACAACCACTAGTGGTATACTCTACATATATAGAGTCCACATCTCCAGTGAAATTTCTGTTAAGTTTGTAAAATGGTAATTTATCAATGACATCTGGCGGTAATTCTAAATGATATATCTCTTGTATTGTTCCATCTTTTCTTTTTTTTTGTACTATTTTACCATTTCTGAATTCTGAATATACATTAGGATTACCATCTTCATATATTTTTTTTGAAAAAGGTGTACTTTTTTCTTTTAACAGTCCTTTTTGGTCAAATTTGAAGGTTGCATCTCCATATCTATAGGAATAGGAATTGTCTTTATTTATTTTTAATTTTTCATTTGTAGTAGAAGACTTTTTTTCAATTATAATTGATTCGTCATTATCTTTGTCAATCTCATAGACATTTTTAGAATCTATATAAATTGTTATTTTGGACCCTGACTCAATTCGAACAGGTTGTTCATTAGAATCATAATATACTACTTTCCCATTTTCTTCCTTTTTTGTTGCGGCAATTATCGGTTGATTACCTGGAATTTCAAATTTATAATGCCATGTAAAAGCATTATAATTTACCCCTTCTTTAATACTGTGATATAAGCTTTCATAATACTCATAATCAGTTAAAGTCAAATCTTGTTCATTCATAAATAATTGTTGGTAATCATCCAAATATGTCTCTAGTGAATTCGCTCTCATTATATCCAAGCGTGGTGTATAGTTATTATCCTTTTTAGATGGCATTTTTAAACTTATTGTAAGTATTATTGCTGCTAGTCCTGTTATTATTACAATTTTCCTGTCTTTTTTCAAACTATCTCCACCCAACTTTTGTACTTACTGAGTAATTTAATGTTACATTGTAGTACTTCGTATCTTTATTATAAAATAAATTATAGTAATCGTCAAAGTTAACGACTTTGATAATGTAAAGACTGATATTAAAAAATTATTTTAATAAAAAGCTATGCACTACATAACACATAGTGATTTCTAGTGGTGCTCCCGACAAGAATTAAAATGATAATTATTGTTTAGGAAGATTTTTGTGACATTTTTATGATGCTTTTTTAGTTATAAGAGATATTAACATATAATTAATTATTATTTTTACTCTCTTCAATAATATTTTTCATTTGACATAAAATATCAATTTCGTGTAATGAGATAGAAGACTTTTCAATATTTTGAATCAAATTAATAACTTCAAGACTATCAATTGTAGAATCAATATTATCGCGATTAATCATGTCACTTGTAATAGTCAAATTTAATAATTTGTATTTTTCAGCAACCACTGAAACAATATCGTAATCAGCAAACACATTTATTTTTCTTAATAGACTATTACTTGGATTATAAATAAATTTAAAATACTTACTAAGGCTATCCTCTATAGTAGAGTCTTGAAAGTTTTCTTGATTTTTAAAGCTCTTTTCTAAGAAAGAAAATGAAGTAAGAGCACAAGTAAATAAATCATAAATACTAGCAGATTCACTTAACTCATTTAATGAATTAGTAATTTCTAAATCACGTAATTCTTCATATAAATTGTTTAATTTATGAATTTCTTCATTCATTTTTAACATCGAATTACTAATTTTATCATCATTTTTTATTGAAAAAAGGCCTTTACCAGTTGCTTTCAAATAGGCTTTATAAATAGCTTGTCTCCTTTTTTCTTCTTTATCTATTTCCTTCTTTTTACTAGCATATTGTCCTTTATAAGAATCTTTATTTTTATAGCGCAATAATAAATCCTTTAATAAAAATTCATAATCATAATACTTTTTTAATTCTTTTAAAGTTACATATAAGTCCATTACTGCAGAATTATAATTTTTCTTAGCTTCCTTACTTAAATCATTATAGTTATTATTACATGCAAACATATCATAAATTTTATTTCTAGTAGGAGAGCCTTCGACAAAATCACAGATTTTCTTTTCTCCAGTAAGAAATAACTTTGTATTATTGTATGAATCAGTAGCAATCACATGCCCTAAAGCCAAACGTATTTCTATATACTTTTTAACAACACTTAACTCATCTACACCATATTCTATAAACTTCTTTTTTTTCAGATATAAAACATATTTATCTAGCTTTGTTTTATATCGTTCAAGAATATAAATTAAATTCATTTTTAAATGTAAAATAATGTCAGGACATCTAAAATAAATTTTTTCAAAGATATTTTTCATTTCTTCAAAAGATGAATTTTTAAAAAAAGGCCTCATATATTGTTCTGTGAACATACTATAAGTAAAATCATTAATACTTAAATTGATTCCTAAAGCAGAAAATTCTTGAATAAACTTTTTTATTAATTGGTGAACATCTTCCAAGGATGTATCTTTTGTTATATCTGCAATAATATAGTCAAACTTCAATTTAAAACTACTAGAACAATTAGCATTTAAAAGCACAAGATTTAATAACTGTTGAATTTCTTTTCTAGCTTTTTCGTGTTTTTCAGAATTATTAATTGGCATTAATTTATTTACTCTTTCTACCATCTCGTTTTCAATGTCATTAAGATATTTCTTAAAAATATTAATCTGCCGATTTATATACTTATTTCGATCATTAACAGATTTTAAATAAAATTTTTCTTTATATCTTTTAGTGCCTTCTTCTGTTTTTAAAACAAAATTTTCAATATGGATTTTGTCAATGTCAATCAATTTCATAATAGAATGGTTATCTAAGTTATTCATTACTATCACCGCCAGTATTTTCTTCTTTCTCATCTTCTAATGTGATAATCTGTTCCCTTAAATATTTTATATGTTCTTGAATAGCCGAATGCAAGTTTAATAAGTCATCATTCGTTAATTCTTTCATATCTTTTATTTCTTGTTCCATAATCTCACCCCAAAATTAATAAAAGGTCTTCTCTTAAGAAGACCCCTTTTATATTAAATTATCCTAAGAACCAGCATTAGCATCAATACTGAATTGTAAGTTATATGTCAAAGCCCCTCCAGAAGCACGATCTTCACAATCAACATCCTGACCTTCAATCCACATATAAATACGAACCTTAGTAATTCCCTCTGCAACATCAAAGGCATTTAAATAAGTTGAAGTTGGAATTCCACTAGCTAAGCTACCAACCGTGGTCACATCTGCAAAATAATCAGTATTAGTACTATTCAATGGAATATCATTGGCCTTAGCAATTGGAGCTTTAACACCTTTATATGCTAATTTTGTTCCATTGGTTTGACCAGTAGTAATATTATAAACATTTAATGCATTATTAACAGCTGCTGCTGTATGTACATCATAATTAGGTTCCCAAATCCATTTTGCTTCCTCCCCTTTTATAGCTTGAGCAGCAGCAGGTGTAGAACCATACGCAACGCTTCCCTCAGTTATGAAAGCAACACGAGCAGCGTTTTGAATACCAGTAGATGTCCCTTTTGCAACAACATTTGAATTTGATGTTAGGTAAACTGTTTGAGCAACAGATGATTGAAAAAACAAATCGAATACTACAAAATCACCAGCAGTTCCAAGGGTTTCAGTAGATTTTTCAGTTATTAAAATATTACCTCCACCGGTTCCTGTATCTATCGTTCCTTTATACATATCCATTAAGCCAGTAGTAGCATTAACATTTCCTATTGTAGAAACAGGAACTGCAGTCTTACTACCAGATGGGATTTGGTTTAGTGCCCCTGTCCAACTAACTCCAGTAATATCACTATTGGTAACAATTGATTTCCAATTTGAAGCATCTGTAGAAATCTGTAAACCTTGAGAAGTAGATACTTGAACATCAATTGATTCTACAGTAACAGTTCTATTAGCAGTAAACCATGCATAAGTTGATGTTGTTAAAACAATACCAACAAATAAAATCATAATAATTGCTAAAAATATTTTTCTATCTTTTCTTTTTGATTTAGATCTAGATTTAGACTTTGCCATAACTATTTAACTCCTTTTTTTATTTTCTTTCTTATAGACATGTTCTTCAGTTATATCCATATGCATTTTTATTTCTCCGCCTAATAAATCATTATTACACTCAGGATCATCCCCTTCTATCCAAACTACAACTGTATAATGATCTTTCGTATTAGGTTTGAAATTTTTTCTTTGTTCCAAAATTGCTATTGATTTAGAAACAAATGGCTTAGTACCTTCTTCTTCTTTACCTGTTTCTTTACTTTTCTTTGCATAAACGATTTTTTCACCATTTCGAAGTATCATAATGCGAACTGCCTCGTCAACATTCTTTATCGTATCATCGATATCAATCTCATACCAATAATGAACTTGTTCCTTACCGGCATTCATTACATAAAACGAATAAGCAATATAATTATCACCATTATGAGAACCAATCCCTTGATCAATATCACTAGGTAACCATTTTATCGATATATTATCCATATATTGAATTGTTTGGGCTGATAACTTTAAACTCTTATCCTTTTTCATACCACTTTCTGATAAATAAACATTTTTTCTATTTAACAAGTTTTTATCTAAAGTAACAGTAAATTTTCCACCTTCATAAGCAATATATAGAACTAAGTAAATAATAGAAGAAACAAGAAAAAGAAATAAAAAAGAAAGTTTTACTATTTTTTTGACTAATTCACGCTTATAAATTTTTTGTGCCTTTATTCCAATTTTACTATCCATCATTTACCACCATCTGCCTATATATCTACTTAAATGTACTCCACCAATGCCACCTTTCCTACTATGTCTAAAGTAATTATATCGACATTTTTTTATAAAAGCAATACATAAGATTAAAATTAAAGTCAAAAAAATTACTTTACATTATTTTTTACAATTAGCAAAATCAGAAATATGCTCATATATTTAAAAAGAAAAATATACAACAATAATGATTATTATGTTAAAATTATAATAGGTGATAGAATGATGAAAAAAAAGGATATTCAATTTATAATAATTTTTACATTCATCGTCACAATATCTCTTCTATATTTATCAAAGGTTTCATATGCAAAGTATCGAAAGCAAGTAGAAGCAAATACAGCTGCAACCGTAGCTAGTTGGAATATTAAAGTAAATAACGAATCCATTAATAATAAATCTATTCTAACAAATTATATAATCCCTACTTTTGATACAAATCAATATGTGAAATCTGGAGTTTTAGCTCCTGGAACAACGGGATATTTTGATATTGTAATTGATGCTTTACTAGTAGATGTTGATTTTTCCTATGAAATATCAGGAAGTATTCATGAAGATACTCCTTTAAATGATTTAATTATTACTCAGTATGAACAAAATGGAATTCAATCAATTTATAATGATACTGACAAAATAACTGGAGAAGTTCAAAAAAACACTGCTAATACTTCTATTAGGGTTTTCTTCAAATGGAATGATGATGAGACGGAAACAATGAATAATCAGCAAGATACAGCCTATGCTATTAATCCAAATAATCAACAAACAAAAATAAAAGTTAATATTAAATTCAACCAAAAACAATAAGCAAATGCTTATTGTTTTTTATGTATTTCTTTGTCTCACTAGTAATTTAATTGTTAAAGACAAACAGGCATTTCCTGTGCTTTCTTCATATTCATGACATTTCATTCCAAAATAGCTATCAGCATCGTCTTTCTCCAGATATAAATTAGATTTTAAACTATTATAAGTACTAGAAGTGACGTTTGTTAAAGTATAAGTTTCATTCATTAACTGATAATATGGAAAAGAAGAATCGAATTGATAAACATCATCTTGTTTATAATAAATAGGAGTATTACTTTCATACGGCCAAACTAACCCAATATCAAAATTTACTGTGTCGGAAGGATTTAAAACTGTTTTACTAGCAGTAAAAGAAACACTAAATGGATAATTTGATTGCAAATAATTTATCATAGCTGTCTGATCATTAATTTGAATTGTGTGGCCCAATAATTGAAATTCAGAAATTTCATACATAAAGTCGGCAGTAACATCACTGTGATTATGAGCAAAAATTGTTTTGTTATAATTATTCATTCCTGGTTTCATCTTTGTAATGTCAATAACAAAAGTTTTGATATTCTCACCCGAATCATCTCTAAATTGAACATCCCAAGAAGCCACTGTAGCGTCCAAACCAGCTTGTGCCGTTGTTGAAAAAACAAACCAAGCAAAAATGTTAATCCCCAAAGTAAAAAGTGCTAAAAAGATACTAAAATATTTTCTCTTTAACAAGGCCTTTTTCAATAAAATAATTTTTTCATCCCTTATTTGTTTCTTCTTCATACAAATTCCTATAATTATTCTTGTTCTTCATTCTTTTCTATTTTTCTTATTTCATTCTTTTCTATTTTGATATCTGTAATTGTCTGCAACACCTCTAAAACAATCACTAATACCAAAGGAATAAAAATAAGTAAGAAAAAGCCAGCTTGACTTTTTACAACATGGTTAATTGTTGAAATAATGGGTAAAATTCCTACCACTTTTCCCAGTATTTGTGCCTCATCAATACTGGGATCCTCCACTTGAGAAGCAACACCCTTTGTTGTATAAATATACTTTCCATCAGATTTTTCTTCCTTTTTAATAATTCTATGCGTAACTAATTTTCCTTGCAAATCTCCTCTTATTCCTTGATATGCTATGTCATCACCAATCGTTAAACTTTTTGTATCACAGTCTTTTACAATAATAACATCATTAATATCATATACTCCAGCCATTGAACCAGTAGCAACAGTAAATAATCGATATCCAAAAATACTTTTATTACCAGATAAACGTTGAAGTATAATAAATGATAAATATAAAACAATCATCAAAATAAAGCAAATTTTAATTGTCATATAAATAATTTTAAAAATCTTATTATCAAAAACTTTCATTATTCTAAAACACCCTCTTTAAACAAAGCCAATAGTTCATTTATTTTATTATTTTCACGTACTAAACGATCTTTAAAAATACTATAAATGCTCTCTTCTCTTTCTTTATTTTTAGCTTTAATAGATTTAATTTGCTTATTAAAAATATCTTGCAATTTATCTTCAGTAATATTAGGATCTGTATCCAACAAATTATCTACTAAACGCTGTATCATTTGATTAATAACAGAACTTTCATTAGCTCTATCACTGCTATTAATATAGTTTTTATTGGCAATAAAAGCCATCAAAAAGGCTTGATCATATTCATTTTTTAAAACACCTTTATCAAAGAAATCACGTTTTTCTTTTTCTTTTTTATCCTTACTTTCAAATGACTGAATATAATTCCATAATTCCTCAGCCTTCCTAAAATTTGGATTTTTTAAAATAACGTTTGTTTTTCGAATAGGACTACGAACAGGCGAAACATGTAATCTTGATAAAGTAATCATCAGTTCAGTTCCAAAAAAACCACCTATTTGCATTTTTGCTTTTTGAATTCTCTCATCAAAGGAAAGATTATCTTTATTTCCACTACCTTCTTGAACTTTTTTAGAAACATCACTTAAATCTAAAGAAATCTTTAACTCTTCTCCAAAAACACTTGTATTTGCAACATATTGAAGTTTATTTTTATCTTGGCAATAGGAAGTTCCAGAAGTTTCTGATGTTCTTTTTTCAAAAAAATTACGTAAATTATTTAACAAAGTATAAATAAAACGGTTCTCATATGTATCTAAGCTCTCATCTTTATTAATGTTTAATATTTTAGATGGCTTAACATCCCCATTATCTTCAATCTTCTGTATCAAATTAGTATGTTGTGTCAAATGAATAACGGATTCTACAGTTACTTTTCGTGCTAATTCAACTTTAACGATTTCTTCATCATTAACAATAAATCTTTTAGGATTACGTAATATGTTATCAAGATATGGTAAAACTTCTTCAATTTTATCTAACCATTCGTAATTAAACTCCTTTAAATCATAATCCCTTTTAATAAATAATGTAGAATTTAAATTACTAATAAAAGTCTCATTTCTATCAAATTCCTCATCATTATTCATATTAA
>AUXO011920924.1_pt1 | contig 10732 bp, 10 predicted proteins | sample 768731 | NCBI WGS metagenome assembly AUXO01 (sample SAMN02715735, study PRJNA202380) | gut metagenome | biome: sheep rumen | host: Ovis aries | place: New Zealand: Palmerston North
GATTCAATCCCTTGACGTGCTGCTTCTTCTGTCATGTCATCTATGACAAACAAACCAGCACACTGTTCAGGATGAAAATACGAAAAAGGAATAAGGATTTTCATTCCGTCTCTATCTTTACAGCATCAATCAGACTCTCTGCCACTTTAACGGCATCACTTGCTGATTCTGCTGTCACAATTACATGCCCCGACCTGTCAAGACTTGACTTCACCTCCCGAACCTTATCACCTGGCTTAATGTAAATCTCTGCGTCATACACATCAGGACGTTTCAGCAGATTTTCTCCCACTATGCTTTTGACGACACCAGGCACTGGGGTAAAGTAACGTATTGCCACACCTTGCGGTTCTGCAACAGGCTTCAAATAAGGCTCAATGCCCAAAGCAACATTGATGGCAGCAGCAACCATATCAATGCCAGTACTTAGATGAGTTAATTCTGTGGAGATAAAATCGCCCCCCAACCGAGCACCTATCTCCATGATATAAGGTTTCCCATCTTGGTACTTCACTTCCGCATGGGCTGCACAATCATTCAACTGCAAGGCTTTTACGCCTTTTACAGCTGCATCCTTTACGGCATTAACCACCTCTGCAGGAAATAACGACGGCTGACTATGTCCCAACTCTACAAAGTATGGAGCCTCCGTCGTTTTCTTGTCCGTCACTTGGAGCACGTTCACCTTACCATCCCAAACAATAATTTCTACACTGAATTCCGGTCCTTCGATAAACTGCTCAATCATCACCGAAGCATCACGGCTCTCTTTCTTCGAGCGTTCAAACAACGGAGCAAATGCCTCAAACGAAAGTCCTGGTTCTATCTCAGCTATTCCACGGCTCCCGCTATTGCGCGATGGCTTCAGGATGGCCTTACCATTAATAGAGAGGAACATTCTGTATCCCTCCTCCACATTGTCTGTGCAGAATGATTTCGGACTTGGTGCCCCATATGCCTCAAATGCTTCACGCATCAAATGTTTGTTCGTGGCACGTACTGCTGTTTCGCGACAGATACCGTGCAGGTGCAACTCATCATTGATGCGCCCCATCACGTTCATTGCCACCTCCGAACAGGGATGAATCACACCATCTATCTGCTCTTCTTTGGCAATTGTCAGCAATTTGTTCTCGTTGATTAATCCACCTGGCACAATAGCCTTATCTGCCATTGCCATTCCCGGAGCATCGGGTTCGTCATCTACGGCTATGACATACACGCCCATTTCGTGGGCTTTTTTGATTACCGGGAGCTGTAACAGCCCTGCGGCAAGTACCATTAATTTCATCATATTATCAATGGTTGATGTTCTTTCGGAACAGAACCGTGTAAATTGTTCTAAACACTATTTTCACATCCATGATGAAGGTGAGGCTTTTGGCATAATAGTCGTCATTCTTCATCTTCTCACCACCGTCAATACTATTCCTAAAGTAGGCTTGGTTATACCCAGTAATACCAGGCTTAATTGTCAGAATAGTCGGATATTGCTCTTTATAAACATCTAAAAAATCCGGTGTATCGGGTCTTGGCCCAATAAAGCTCATATTACCGACGAGAACGTTCAGGAACTGGGGTACTTCATCCAAACTGGTTTTGCGGAGGAACTTACCCACCTTTGTTACTCGCGGGTCATCGTCGCCATTATAAGTGTCACCATTCTCCATTCGAATATCAGGGGCATTGACCTTCATGCTCCTGAACTTATACATATTGAAAATGCCACCACTCTTAGCTATACGCTTTGCTTTATAAAAAACAGGACCTTTATCATCCAGCCAGATAATCGGGCCAATGATAATTATGGCAATCAACACAAATGGCAAAGCCACAAGTGCAATAACCAAATCAAATACTCTTTTGAAAAAATATATGTACATATCTTCGTATGTTAAAATCATTTATTCTCAATTAGTTCTGCCCACCTACCACTATTCGTATAAATGTCAAATTCTCTTGAATAGGCATAAGCATTCTCACGCATCTTTGCATATCCATCATCATCCAACAACAACACTTTATCAACAGTCTCTGCCACTTGTTCCGGCTTAGCATTTATCCACCAACCAGCCCCCTTTTCATCCAATTGTTGCCAAGGCGTTCCTTTTGATGCAATCACTGGTGTCCCTTGAGAAAGAGACTCCACAATGACATTACCAAAGTTTTCTGACTTTGACATCAGTAGCAGACATTTTGCTCCTGCATAAAGCTTATTTTTATTATCACCTGTTACAAGCCCTAAGAAATCAACCTTGTCGGCAATCCCCAACTCCCTTACTTGAGCAACTAATGACTCATAATACTCGCCTTTCTTTTCCCCTGCTATTTTGAACTTACACGTCCCATTTTTAAATGCTGACGACTTTGCTAAACCTAATAGTATGATATCTATATTTTTTATCTGATTAAGACGCCCAACATATAATAGATATGGTTCAGCCTCTTGCTTTTCATCCACCCTCTCAGGGAGAATCATATAATTTGGAATATTCCAAACTGGTGCTTTCTGGCCGAAATATTTTACTACGGCATCTTCTTCCTCCTTGGATGTAACATGGAAACATACTTTATTCCTAAAGGTCACACGCATCAATCCAATAAACAACTTCTTAAATAAACCGTATAACTTACCTTTATGATTAATGGCAGACTCAAATAATTCGCCACGAGGTGAAAGCACAATCTTCTTGTGCTTCTTAAGTGCAGACAGAATCAACCTGTAATAAAGAACCTTGCATACTCCGTCAGTAAATAAAACATCGCAGTTCTCAAGCTCCTTGTATAACAAATCGTTACCTTTATCCAATGATTGATAAATAACATCAAACCCATTCAATTCATACCATTGGTTGATTGGCACAGAGTTCTCAAGTATATAGCGGTCTGTAGTTACCACTCTGAGATGATAACCTTCCTTAGCCAAACCAGATGCCAGCCAATATAAAGCATTCGATGGCCCGCCTTCCTGTGCAGGGAAAAAAGACCACGCCGTCATCAATATATTCATCTATTAACGTTTTTTGAGTACACTAATAGAATTATTAATATCTTGGGCATGAGACGGACGATTAGGATCCAAAACTTTTAACACAGTTTCTGTGGCTTGTTTGGCGAATATACCCATCTGATCATAATTGCCCATCGCAAACGTTAAAGCATCTATTATACTATTCACCGACCTTTCTTGTATTCGATAGCAATTATATCTATCTTTCATTAAACTCGGAATTCCAGAAACAAAGGTGGTAATAATTGGAGTACCGAATACCATAGCCTCATATAGTGTCCTGGGGAAGCCTTCTCTGTAATAGGTTGGTAGAATGTATATGTCAGAGGACATAAAGAACTCTTTCTTTTTCTTCTCATCATTTACCTGTCCTTTTATTGCAACATAGTCTTCCAACGACATTGATGAAACATGTTCCCTTACGGTCTGCAAATAGGCACCGTCACCCACAACTGTAATGTGAAAGTTTTTGATTTCTCTTTCAATGAGTGTTTTTGCTGCGGACAACAGCTCATCAATTCCTTTATCCTTATCAATCCTGCAAAGGAAAAGAATTTCATACTTATCTTTTCTCTTGTATAGTCTATCACAAAGTACATCACGATTTGTATATGAAATCATAGGACGTATCGTGTGACCATTATTCTTGTTGCTGGCCGCATTGACAATATCGGTAAAATACTGAGCGACAGTAAAAACGACATGTGCATTACGATAAAGCGTCAAGGAAAGTTTATTGTCAATATTATAATCGCCTCTAACATATAATCCATACTTCCTCCTAAAGAACTTGCAAATAAAAGGAAGATAGCAATAAGAAGTCGGGTAAAAGAAATAAACAAAATCAGAAGACAAAATATACTTAATAGCGTGTGTATAAAGTAATAAATAACTGAAGAGTTTACTTTTATATCTCCTTAAACCTGCCGTTTTAATACCATTCTCTTGGATATCGAACGAAGAAATGCTGTTGGGGTCTTCTATATGTTGCCCATACATAGTCACGTCGTGTCCCATATCCACCAATTCTTTGGCGAATCCACCAGTCATTGAAAAACAATAATACCTATTATTGCGTTTCACCATCTGCGAATTGTCGAATAACAATATTCTCATTTTGAAACGTATATTTGCGGTTTATACAATGGCAATACCCAAGAATCATTTATTCTTCAAGTATTGCAATACTTTATCTCTGTGAACATCACAATCAAAATACAGACGCAACAACGCCTTCTTCTTTTTACTTAGCAAGGAAGGGAACCAGCCTCGCAGAATCAAAGAAAAAAGGATGCGCCCTTCGAGGGGAGAAAGCGTAGCCTCTATTTCTTTGTACTTTGACTCATAGAAAGACTTTGTTGCCCGCTCAAATAGAGTATGGTTTGCAATAATTTCATTCAACTTGCCTATCTGCTGGTCAAAAGATAATGGTGAAACCATTTGAACAGAGCTATTCTGCTTTGTACATTGATAGTATGGCAATATCTCAAACGTTGTACCTTCTTTTTTGAAACTTAGGTTGACCAAATAGCCTGTTGTCCATTTCGCGTCTTCCTCTCTTCCTTTCCAGTCAAAGCAGAAATTTCCCAATCCATAAAAAATAGGTTTGCTTTTGTATAACTCATATCCGCTATAGCAATGCTGATGATGATTAACCACTGCATCTGCACCGGCATCTATGAAGAATCGGTAAGTCTCAATCATTTTGGGCGTCGGGAGCTGATAGTGTTCATGCCCACCATGAACAATTATTAGCACATAATCCGCTGAGGCACGTGCAGTCTGAATATCTTTAAATTGTTGCACAGGATTGAGAGGATTTGTCCCAACCGACTTTCCATCAGTTACCGAAAACTCATGTTCACAGCAATTAATGATGGCAATGACCTCATCATTTATCTTCTTATATAAGATACGCCCTGCCTCATCAAGGCCTTTTCCTGCCCCAATGGTATCCAAGCCTGCATTCTTGCATATATCAATCGTTTCAAGAAGACTGGCTTCACCATAATCCAATGTATGATTATTAGCAAGGGTGACGCACGAAAAGCCACTTTGTTTTAATAATCCTACTGCCTTAGAAGAACAAAACAAATGCGGTCCTGATTTGAGTATTTTCTTGGCGTTATTTGTTAAAACGGGGCATTCCAGATTGGCAATGGCATAATCATAATTTACGCCTATAGGCTCAGAAAAAAGCTTATAATTACCCTCACCTATCAGTTCTGACACTCTGTTTTGAGGACAGTAATCTCCTGCTACTAATACTTTCATAAAGCTAGTAATCTCTATATTTGATTATTCTTGCGGGATTCCCTGCAACGATAGCATTGGCAGGAACATCCTTTGTGACCACAGAACCGGCGCCAATAATTGAATTGTCACCAATCGTGTTAACATTTTGCAAGATAGATGATTTGGAACCAACAAAAACGTTCTTTCCTATGACTAATTTCTTTGGTATAGCAGCTGAACGATAGTCATATCCATGAGTATGTGTTAACACATACACATCACTACCCAAATGGCTTCCCTCACCAATCTCTAGATCGCCTGTAAAATCCAGAAAGACATTGTCTATCATAGAAACATTGTCTCTAATCGTCAAAGTTCCGGTAGTATTCTCTATACCCCATTCGTTTTTGCATCCGACAGTAACGTTATTTCCAATGGATATGTTTCTAGGACAGCGATACTTAAGACCACGGCCTAATGAGACACCCTTCCCACAATAGCCTAGGTTTGATTTATAAGCCATGGAGCACAGCTTGTTTACAATCCGGGACCATACTACCCCTAAAAATACACAAGAGGCATATGGGAATCCAAGGATACGCCCATTCCATATCTTGTTTAAAGCCATAGATCTCAGAATTTCAAATTTATATAATCACCAAGTATCTTGTCCCACTTCTCAGGAATAAACGGTACAAGGCCACCATCATGATGAAAAGTCATTTCACCAAAATATATTTTCCCATTCACTTTATACAAATCAACACGAATATGAGGAAAACCCTTTGAGAGCACCTTTGCCAGTTCCTTCATTTGATTAAACTCCGGGAATGGTTTCAGGTACTTCTCTGGTGTTGTATTAAGATTACCATAACTCTGTATGGGCAGGTGGTTTAATTCCATATCGTAATAGTCAAACTTTACGCCACCAGCACCAGGGGTGAATCTTTCTGAAGCATAAAACAACATTTTGGGTTCACCATCAAAACAGAAGAATTTGTAATCATTCAGTTCGTCATTCTCATCAACGGTGTATTGCTCAGCTATAATTCTTGGTGGCACATTCTTATATGGATACTCGCGTCCTCGCCAATAATAATTACGTCTTAGCCCTTTTTCTAGCTTTTTCCGAGCTTCTTTTTTATCTAGTTTGGATTTATCCCTACACACCACCACACTACCGCTGTCGTGCGTACATTTTAATACAAAACGATCCGGAAGACGGTCAAAATCAATGTCGTCGAAATGGTTCCATACCCCTAATAGCGGTATTAGATACTCTTCACCTATTGTCTCTTTTACAAATTCCCTAACGGCATACTTATCCACCAATTGAGTACAGAGACTTGATGTGTTGTGAAGTTTAAGCCACTGTAGCTTTTCCGTAAAAGTAACCGGGTTATCAAGGTGCAGCGTTTTTTTAGTGTACGCCTTGTAAAGAACTCGCAAATATGCACGGTCCGGAAACAGTCTCCCAAAAGGAGACATCATCAAATGGGCTAAAATAATCCCGGGATTATCCAATACTTTCTTAAGCATAGCTAATGTATGTGATTTATTATTTATTACATGGTAAATTCAACCAACTACCAAATTGATTATTCCATTCTTCTGGATAAAATGGCATTAAGCCTTCCCAATGGTATAGTGTAAGCTCTCCAAAAAATGGCTTACCATTAATATCATATAAGTCAACTCTCACGTGAGGAAATCCTTTAGAGAGCACTCGTGCAAGTTCCAGCATTTCAGCAAAAGAATCTGGTTTCTCTGGAGGAATATCAGCAAGAGGATGGCTACACCTTAAATCAAGGTGATTATAATCTGTATCAAAAAAATCAAAACATGGCTCATCACGTTTTTGTCTTTCTGATGCGACAAAGAGGGTTTTGGGTTCTCCATCAAAACAGAAAAACTTATAATCTCTTAATTCCCCTGTCTTTTTATCCTCCATATACTCTTCCGCAATAATTCTGCGAGGCACGTTCTTATATGGCCACTCACGAGAAACCAAATAAGCGTCTTTCTTCAGAGATTTATTCAGTTTATCCTTTGCAGCGGCTATATCGAATGTATTTTTATCTCTACATATCACCACACCTGTATTTCCACCGCCATGTGTTGTTTTCAAAACAAACTGTACAGGCAAAGCGTCAAAGTCAATCTCATCAAAATTATCCCAAACTCCTAAAGTTTTGATAACATACTGTTCTCCTATAAGTTTGCTGACATATTCTTTTACAGCAAATTTGTCCACAATGGTAGAATATATTGGATTATGATCATACAGCTTTAGCCACTGTAGCTTTTCATTGTATTTCTTAGGTTCTGCCAAATTAAGTTTTTCTCCCATTTGGACACGGTATGTTAACTTGGTGTATTGCTCATCGTTCAAAAAACGCATTAAGTTTAAATCTCGCAAGCCTACATATATCACCCAATAAATGCCATCTTTAGTCAGCAAGCGTTTTAACTGTTCTTTTCCTACGTTCATTATTCTTTGTTATTAACAATTAAATACTATCTGTTAAAATTATTTGAATATTACGTCAACCATCTTTTGGGTTTCAGTGAGGTAATTAAATTCTTTCTTTGCCACAATAGCCCCATTTTGTCCAATAATGTTTGCTTCCTCAGGGTGTTCTAACGCCCAATTTAACTTGCGTGAAAAACAATCTGCATCTGAAGGGTTGGCTAATAAAGCACTTACTCCATCTTCAAGGAATAAAGGAAAGTCTCCAACTTTTGTAACGACAACAGGTCGCTTTGACAGGAGGTATTCACCCATTTTCGTAGCAAAGCCATACTTTGCTTGAACATTATCAGGACGATCGAGGGCTAATACTTCTGCTCCACACAGATATGAAGGCATCTCTGTAGCGGGAATCAATCCAGTAAATACTATCTCATCAGTAAGACCTAAAGAATGAATCAATGCCAAATTACCAGATTTGTCTTCGTTAGATGGTGTCTGCCCTATAATATACAACTTTACTCCTGGATGTGTTTTTGAAGTTAGAGAAAACGCTTTAATAAGTTCATTGACCCCGTCTTTATTATTTGACACTGTTCCACAATAAGCAATGTATTTATCTTTTATAGGAAGTGGCTTCACATTTTCAAATCGCTTAGCATCGGCAACAATGTTAATAATGTGAATCTTTTCTGCTTCGATTCCTTTGTCTATATAATACTGCTTCAATGCTGTTGTTATTACAAACAATCCAGTTATTTTTTTATAATAAACAATCTCTTTTTGAGGACTCACCTTAAAAAAGCGATTGCCTTGTGCCACGATTTCCGGGTGTTCTGTATTCTCCACATAGATATCTACATCCTTCTTTTTTAATAATAGTGGAAGGATATCAGCCCCTCCCAATAAAAGCACTTTATCGCCTTTCCTCAAGTTGAAAATGAATGATAGGAAATACCATAGAATTGATAGATATTTGAACCCGCCTTTTTTGAGATATCTTTTCTCCCAATAATAATTATAATGAATATTTGGGAAAACGGATGTTACCCTATCGTAGTTTTCGTTTGGCGAAAAGAACACAACTTCTGCTTGTACTCCAAGCTCAGAAAAACCTTTCAAAAAAGCCAAAAAACGATTACCCTTGGCTGTATTAGGAATATAACGACGGTATAGAATATAGAACATAGCGATATAATTATAAACAGTGTCTGTAATGAAGCCAGTTAATTAAAAAATGTTCAGTGCCAGTGAAAATATAGAAATAGAATAAGAAATATATAAACAATCCAAAAATGAAAAAGCTCTTCATTGTTTTGTCCGGGAACTTGCTCACCACAATAGTAGAAGAAACAAAAAGAAGATAATCAGCATAGAAAAATAAGCGATCGCTCAGTCCAATGGACGGGAAGAAACGAACCAAGAACCACAAAAATGACAATTTTAAGAGAACGTTTTCTTTTGGAGTAATTGTTGACAATTGTGTGGTTTTTACGATAACGTACAAAAGGAAAATAGCTAAAATGAATGATGAACCCTGATCGTAACCGATTCTAGCATCTTCCATATATTCATGATATTTTGAAAATGAATCCATCTGCGACATAAAGGAATCAATCATATTTGCCCACGCTTCGGGGGTCAATGCCGAGACTAAGATGAAAACACCAAAAATAATAAATATAACAGTTGGTTTCAGATTTAACTTCCTATTAGTAACAAAGTACAATGGTAAAAATAAAAGGATACTTGTATGAAACAAACTACCGATTAATACTATTGCAACATAAACCCATTTTTTCCCTTGAATTAAATAATATATAGCTGCCAAGAAAAAGCAAACGGAGATTCCGTTTCGAATACCAGCAATATCTCCCAACAAGGCATATTTGTCAATAAAAGCCAACACAAAAACATAAGGCCAATATTTCTCGGGAATAAATTTATAGAAAAAAAAGTATATGCCGACACAAAGTATCACTGAAGTAAACACCAAGAGGTGTCGAAAAGTTGGCGATATAAAAACCAGAAAACGAAAACCAAGTTCATTACGATTATTTTCGGCCTCTGATTGACTCCATGTCATCCCATTGAAATAATTATACAAAGTCTCATAATTCTCATAATCCCCACCCCAGTTCATACGAAGAGCTATCATCACAAAAATTGGAATGATACATAATAACAACTTCCAACAAGAATGACCCTTGGGGTATATAAAGCATACTAAAAGTATGAAAGCTAAAACGCTAAAATAGACTGCCATGTTACTACATTAGTTTCACATTAAACAACTCAGAAAACAATAAATAACAACTTACGCCCACAATACCACCAACGATTAGTTGCGCAAGAGAATTAGAAAACAAGACCGTACATAAATAGGCAAAACCGCAACTAATCAAAGACACAATAAGAACAGACTTTAATGATCTGATTTGTTCTAATAGACCAAAGCCAAGTAGTTTTTTTGTATAATATGTATTAAATATAAGTTCAATTATAGATACTATTATCTGTGAAGCAATCAATACATATATTCCGTATCGTAAAGCTATAACAATTAATATAACACAAATAATTTTTTTTATAACTTCAAGCTTTAACGCCAAATCTGTGCGGTTCATCGCATTGAAAATATTTAAATTAAAGCTATTCAAGACATAGAAAATCCCTATCGGACACATTAACTGTAACATAAGCACACATGGTTCCCATTTCTCTGTAAGCAAAACCAAAACCATTGGCCGAGCTAATACCATCATTATCATCATAATAGGGAAAACCCACGAAGATGTTTTGACTATGAAACGTCTTAAAACATCTTTCATCTGATTAAGGTCATTCTGTTGTTCACATAATAAGGGGGTAGAAACACGTTGAACGATACCTACAATATTGCCTGACGGCAAACTTTGAAATGAATACGCACGATTATAAAAACCCAAATCTGCAGGAGATAAAAACTTTCCTATCAAAATTGGTGCAACCTCGTTATAGACAACGTTTATGAGACG
>AUXO015196890.1_pt1 | contig 10732 bp, 7 predicted proteins | sample 768731 | NCBI WGS metagenome assembly AUXO01 (sample SAMN02715735, study PRJNA202380) | gut metagenome | biome: sheep rumen | host: Ovis aries | place: New Zealand: Palmerston North
GGAACTGTGGCAATAACTGTAGTTGCCATCTTTACTGCTTTATCAGGCGGTGCACCATTCTGATCGTAATAATCCATCATTACATCACTGATTGCACTTGCCTTAAGTACTATGTTTCTCAGCATAATCTGAACTGTGTACTTACTTGGTGTCTGAAGGTAAATCATTGCGTTGAAGTAATCATTCCAGTATCCTACTGCGTAGAACAAGGATATTGACGCAAGAACAGGCTTGGAAAGTGGAAGTATAATTGTAAGGAATGTTCTAAACTCACTTGCACCATCCATATATGCTGCTTCCTCAAGTTCTGCAGGGAGCTCCTGGAAAAAGTTCTTTATAATGATCATATTGAAAGGGCTGATTGCTCCGATAAGGATAAGAGCCCAATATGAATCATAAAGACCATATGCTCTAAGTACCATGAAGGTAGGAATCATACCACCTGAGAACAACATTGTAACAATTACCATGTTAAGGAAAAAGTTTCTTCCCCTGAAATGCTTTTTTGAAAGCGGATAAGCAAAAGTTGTTGAAAGAATCATATTTACCATTGTTCCTAATATTGTCAGAACAATTGAGTTCTTTAAACCCAGAAGAATGTTACCGTTATTGATTGAATACTTATAAGCATTTAGTGACCAAACTCTAGGTATGATAAAGAAAGCTCTCTCTGTCAACTCTCTGTCTGTCGCAAAAGAACCGGCTGCAATATACAGAAAGGGAAGAAGTGTTATAATGCCAACGCAGCCCATGAGTGTATAAATAATAACATCAGTTATCCTATATCCAAGACTCATTTTTACGCCACGAGAATCTCTTTTTATTACTTTAGATGTTGCCATTTTTCCTCCTCCTTTCCTTAATATATTCCTGACTCGCCGGCCTTTTTAGCCGTATAGTTTGCACCGAGTACCATGATCATACCTACAACTGACTTAAACATACCTGCCGCAGTTGAGAACGAATACTGCGCATTCTGAATACCTCTTGTATAAATGAAGGTATCAAATACTTCTGCAAAAGCTACGTTAAGATCGTTTCTCATAAGGAAAATCTGTTCATAACCTGTATTAAGAATAGAACCAACTCTCAGGATGAGCATAATAATAACGGTGCTCTTAATTGCAGGAAGTGTTATATGCCACATCATCTGCCATCTTCCGGCTCCATCAACTCTTGCTGCCTCGTACATTTCCTGGTCTACACCAGCCAGAGCTGCAAGATAAATGATTGTTCCATATCCTGTCTCTTTCCAGATATCCTGACCTACGATCAATCCCCAGAAATGCTTGCCGCTTGTAAGAATCGGTATTGTACTGCCGCCCATCATCTTTATCATCATATTGATAAGACCATCATTAGTGTTAAAGAGCTGATATGATAAGCTGGCTACAATAACCCATGACACAAAGTGCGGAATGTAAATAAATGTCTGAACTGTTCTTTTATACCAACTATGTCTGATTTCATTTAAGAAAAGAGATAAAATAATTGGTGCCGGAAAATACAAAACCAACTGAAGTAATGAAATTCCCAGCGTATTTCTAAGCAAAATCAAAAAATCCTGATTAGAAAAGAATTGTTTAAAATTATCAAGTCCTACCCAAGGACTTCCCCAAATTCCCTGGAAAGGTGAATAGTTTTTAAATGCAATTACCAAACCTCCCATAGGTACGTAACGGAACATTATAAAATATATAAGTCCCGGAAGCAGCATCAGATATAACCCCTTATGACGCCACATGTAAGCAAGCAGCCCCGGATCTTTACTATAGAAAACTTTCCCATCCGTAGTAACAATCCTGCGGTAGCCCTTTCGCTTTTCACCGCTGTTACTCATACAAACCTCCTTAACCCGTTTTAGTAATGATTACGACTTTTTCGTTCTGCGACCACGTCGTTTATGTGCAAATTATATAAAAGCGACAGTCATAACGTCTATAATCATTTTCTTGCATTATAAAAAACGCCTAGATTTCTAGGCGTTTTTCAGGGGTTTGATTGTGCAGTATTTATATTCTCTATAAAATGATTATGTGTAGTATTGACACATCCATCGCTACTCAAATTACATTTTGGCATAGTAAATGAATAAGCATTAGAGGTTGTTTTTTGCTGCCTGTCTATATTTTCCCGGAGTAGTACCTACAACCTTATTAAAAAATCTTATAAAATTTTGAGCATTTGTATAATTTAATTTCTCAGCAATAGCTCCAACAGTCATGTCTGTCTCAGTAAGAAGCTTTTTGGCAAGCTTTATCTTGTATTGCTCTATATATTCAGAGAAAGTAAGATTCTTTTCTTCCTTAAGTATTCTCCATATATAACTTGTATGATAGCTCAGGATTTCCGAGCACTCATTTAGTGTAATATTTCCCTCTCTTGATTCCACGAGTTGTTCAATCGCAGCCATAATAGTGCCTGCCTGATTATCAATTAGTTCATTTTGTCTATAAATAACAGGGTCTATTAAATTAAATTTGATATATTTTCTGACTCTGTTTAAATCATGATAGTCCAAAATGACCGGATAAATCTGCCTGACATCATCCCTGAATACATCCATCCCAATGCCCGAGCTTTGAGCCTCGATAACTATTGAATTAACTATCTGAAGCAAAATTGGTATAACGTTATCTCTTGAGACCTCCTGATCAATCATTCCGGCAAAAATCTCGTTAATCACATCATAAGCAGTTTCTTTATCCCCAAGGCGAAGGGCTCTTTGAAGTTCTTCTTCCTTTTGAGTATCATATTTTACTGCTCCCATACCGGCTTCCTTATTGTAATAATTCAAAAAGCTGCCTGTATCTATCTTTCCGCGTTGAATTGCCTGAATACTCTCATTGTATGCTTCGTTTATCTCATGAATATCAGTATGAACCATGCTAATACCAACTCCGATATTCATTTGATAATCATTGTAAACATATTGTCTGATGTAATTATAGTGTTTTATCACATATTCTTTAAATTGCTCAGAATCATCTCCATTTAAAAAGACAACTATTGCTCTTGAATAATAAACTGCAGGTAAGAAATCATCTTTATCTCCAATACTTTGCGTTGCTCTTTTTATTATATCGGTACATATCCGCTTTTCGTCGTCCTCGGTAATTACCTTATCTTCCTGTGTCGTCTTAAGTACAAAGGTAAGAATCCTGAAACTTACCGGAATTTTATCTGAAAGTGAAAGCCTGTAAACATACTGGTCAATCTCATCATTTGTCAGCTCATTTCTATAGAGTCTCATTGCAAATAGATTGGCTGTATGCTTTATAAGCGCCTCATTTTTATTATCCAGACGTTTTACACTGTTCGTCAGGAATTTAAGCTCATCTTCCCCCGGACGTAAATGCTCCTCGCTGGAATTTGAGATCTCATTGACTGCCGTTTTAATTGGCGAATAGATACTTTTGAAAACAAGCATAGCGACAAAAAACATCAGCAATATCACAAGAATAAAGCCTAAAATCTGGTAAGTACCGGCATAAATATCCAGACTGTCATTAGCATATGATACAACAAGCACCAGACCTGCTACGGAAATTGTGCCTTTACTAAGATAAAGCTTTTTTTCGGCAGATTTTTGGGCTATAAATCCCTTTCCGCTCATCGATAATAAGTCAATTTTATCAATAACATCTACCAGATCATCATCTGTGGTATAAATAAGCTTTCCATCTGATGTATATAGTGCAGCCTGCTCGTTTTCACCAAGCTGTTTACGTAGTTCGCTTGTAATTTGATTTAAATTAACATTTATTACAACAAGTGAATACGGAGTAATCTCCGAATAAGGAGTAAACAGTACCAGATCCAAACCACTGATTGGCACAGTCATCCTGTATTCTCTGGAATATTTATCCGGAGCATCATCAGAGACATATATCCAAAGATTTTTGGTATAAGTCTCTTTGTAAGTATCATAAATCTCAATAAGCCGATCAAGATTTACAACTTCATCTGTTGAATATCTTCCACGGCTTCCAAGTACTGTACCTGTCTTAAAATTGACCAATGTATAAGCAGAAACATAGTCAGAAACTATATTATTGCCGGATAGAGTATCTGTCCCTTCCGTTATGGCACTAACCTGATTATAATCAACATCATTTTCAGTAATGTACCTGACTTCCTCATTTGACTCACTGGCAAGATAATACTTATGAAGTGTCATAAGCGTACTATCGATGCTTGATATCATGTTTTCAGTATCTTTAACCAGTTCTGAAGATCTTAGTTCTGAATTTCTGTCTATAAATCCTTTTATAAAAAGAGTACCGAATGCCACAACAGTCACTATAAGAAACAGTGTTATAGCCATCAGTACTCTATATTTGTAACCTATATTTTTAATTATTCCCAAAATAATTCTCCGCCCTAAAAATAATGAACTGACTCGTTCATTTAGAAAAAATGCGAAGTATATGAATGAGTCAGTCAACTTGATTTAATTTATCTTAAATCTATTATACAGCGTCAGATACTTGTAAGAAGGCATTTTGTATCACCTGTTATTGTAAAATCGCCACTGCCTGCGGTAATCAGAATGCTATCACCTTTCTTTAAGGAAATATTATCCTTGCCACAAGTCAGTTCTCCATTTCCTTCTATTACAAGTACATGCAAAAAACTTTTTTCATCTACTACCGAGCTGTAATCATTCTCAACTTTATCAACTGTAAAATATTTACACGATGCCAGATGTGGTGAACAATCCGGAATATCTTTTACCGGAAATCTGTCAGTAACCTCAAGTGCCTTGTCTATATGAAGTTCCCTTAGATTTCCATCCTTATCTCTTCTGCCGTAGTCATAGATTCTGTATGTTACATTTGAATTTTGCTGAATCTCAGCTAACATTATACCTTTTCCTATAGCATGAAGTGTACCCGATTTTATGAAATAAACCTCGCCTTTTTTGACAGGTTGAGCATTTAATACTTCCAAAAGTGTATTATTCTTTATTCTATCTTCAAATTCTTCTTTTGAAATTTCTTTTTTAAATCCATAGTAAAGAAAAGAACCTTCCTCAGCATCAATAATGTACCAAACTTCCGTCTTTCCGTATTGATTTTCGTTTTTTATCGCATATTCATCACTGGGATGAACCTGTATTGAGAGATCCTTGGCGGCATCAATAAATTTGATCAGAACAGGGAAAAACTGAAAATCACGGCAATTTGTACCAAGTACTTCTTTTCCGTTCTTCTCAATATAATCGGGAAGCGACATTCCTGCATATTCTCCCTCTGCAATTACAGAAGAAGAACCTGGATAACAGGACAATTCCCATGTCTCGGCAATTATTTCTTTGTCACTTTTTTTACCATATTCAGTTTTTAATCTGTTTCCACCCCAAAGATAATCTTTGGCTGGGGCTTCTAATCGTAAAAATGCCATATTTTATATCCTTTTTATATACAAACTAAATATTAACTTCTCACGAAACGCTCAGCTTAGTACGCATTTCTGTCTGATAAGTAACAATCAACCATTACAGCATTTACTACAAATCTCCGATCATCACTTGAAGTACATGTTGATAACGTAAGAATCTTGTCATAAGAGGTAACTTCAACTCCTGTCTGCTTGTATGAAGCAAGTGTGATGTAATCCATAAATTCATTAAAGCTGCTCTTACTAGCATAATTGGCAGTGAACACGATACTGTCACTTGCAACAGTATTATATGAAAATACCTCATATCGTTCTACTCTGTCAGGAAGGATTATCTGAAAATATTTATGACCTTCATAATAGCTTTCGTCATTCTTGTAAAGCCTAAGCTTGCCAAACATGCTCATGTTCTGCATGTTATGTCCGTAAAGAATGTTGTGATGATCCTGAAAACTGTCAAAGTTTCTGCCATCAAGGAAAATTGAACCGCTGTCAAGTTTCTTTCCGTTAAATGCAGTATCAAGATACTTGGTATTGTCTCCTGAATAGAGAATTGGATAGCTGATATCATCGTTTTCCCATACTATCCATCCGATAACCTCAGAATTAACATTCTTCAGAGAATTAAAATCTACAGAAAACATATTGTACCACTTAGAAGTATTTTCATTTTCAGTAAAATACTCAATTCCTGTATCTTCTGCGGAGAGCGGCTCAAGACTTCCTGTCACATCGCTTGTATTAGGTGCAAATGCGTACAAATCATCTGACTGTGAATTCTCAGATTTATTGCCTTCATCTTCCGATTTACTTTGAGTGCTGTCAGAATCTGCTTTTGCACTGTTTTGGGCAGATGCGGAATTTGATGCACCATTTGCATCAGAATCAGTATCATCATCTTTTTTCTCATCAGGGATAATTGAGTCTACAATATCCTGATCAGAACCGCCATTATTTTCTGCAGATGCATTATTTGTATTATTTGCAGAATTTACAGAATTATCAGTTGCATTGTCAGAATTTTTTGCGCTTTCAGATACATTTGTACTTGTAGTTGCTTCATTTACTGTATTTACAGAATTGTCAGTATTTTGCTTATTCTCATTTACAGTTTCCACATTAGATGTTGAATCAGCATAAACTTCAGCTGTTTCCTGACTTTTTGTCAAATCTGTATCCGAAGTTATATCTGTAATTTCACCTACGGTAGCTCCGGCATCATAAGATGAATTGTTTACATTATTTTTCTTTGTTACAACATTTCCGACAATACTTCCTGCAACAATGAGTGTAAGCAAGCCAAGAATAAAATAAATAAAGCCGCGCTGTCCTCCTCTTGGCGACAGCACTTTATATAAGGCCACAAATGGCTTTAATACTACTACTAATAAAGATGTTCTTGTATTCATAAACAGTTAGTCCCTTTCAAATTATTCCCCTTGCCCCTCAATTCATGTTCTCATGAAATACGCATAAAAATGCTCAAAACTCATTAACTAATCGAGTATACACTATTTCATATGTTATTAACAAGAGCAATATTATTGCCATTAGACAGTAACACCATAACCTGTTACTGTTCACTCGTATTCAGCTCGCTCAGGTAACTTATAGTATCAGCTTAGAGACTTCCTCTTTTAATTCCTGCTTTCTGTCGTTTAAAAGCAAAAGCTTATTATACTTGTAAAATGCCTCATTTCCTGTTTCACGTACAAATTTGAGACTATGATAAGCCCCCGATAACTCAGTCAGGAAAATAACTGTCTCCTGACTTCCCGTAAGGCTTTGCTCATCACCAAAAGTTTTTTCCAAAAACTCAAAACTGTGAGTTAGATGTTCACCTGTAAGCTTTATTTTATCCTGACGTGTTTTTTCTCTATCATTGAACCAGTTCTTAACTTTGGCAACTTCAGATTCATATGTCTTTTCGTTTAAAAGAATCTCAGTACATTTTTTTAGCTCATTCAAAGTGAGTTTTTCAATTTTTTCCTCACTGCGGCTACTCATACCAGATGTTATTTTATTCTGTATATCTACATCGATTGCAGAAGCTTCATTTTCCAGCCACTTCTTAAATGAGCTATTTTCATTAGAAGCTTCAGAACTTATTCCCTTACCGATTATCTCAAAAAGTCTTTTTTGAACTGCCTGTTCCTCAGAATAATCTCTGAATTCTTCCATCAGTTTGTCTGTTAAAAGACCTATGATACTAAGCTTTTCATCAAAAGAGCCTTTTCTTATAGTATCGGTATCTGCAGGAAAATCTCCTTTTAGAATATCCGGTATCTTATATAGCTCATTATAACGTCTGTAAAGTTCATAGTAAGTAGCAAAATCTCTTGAAATCGTGTCATTTTGAAGATATTGAGATGTCAGATTCTCATCAACACCTATTCCAAGCTTCTCATAAACCTTGATAATTCTGGACAAATCCTCCCAGCCTCTGGCTGTGACAAAGCTTCTTCCATTTACGTCAGTTTTTATGCTGTAGAAATTTTCCTTTTTTATCTCAAGATATGCAATAATTGCCCCATGTACTCCGGCTTTGTAGGCATAATCTTTCCAGGCTTCAAAGTTTTCTTCTATATTAATCTGCCTTACTCTGTCGAGAGTTACAATGTCAAAATCGCGAACAGATTTATTGTACTGCGGCGGATTTCCGGCAGTCACAATAATATAGCCCTCCGGAAGCTTGTGACTTCCAAAGGTTTTGTACTGCAGAAACTGTAACATAGTAGGTGCAAGAGTCTCGGAAACGCAGTTAATCTCATCAAGAAAAAGAATTCCCTCTTTCACACCTGTTTTTTCTATTTTGTCGTACACTGCTCCAATTATTTCACTCATGGTGTACTCGGTAACAGAATACATTTCGCCTCCGTAGCTCTTTTCAGAAATCTTAGGAAGACCTATTGCACTCTGTCTTGTATGATGAGTTATTGTATACGAAACAAGTCCAATTCCCAGTTCATGAGCTATTTGTTCCATAACAGCTGTTTTTCCAATTCCGGGCGGTCCCATGAGTAAAATAGGGCGCTGTCTCTCGACAGGAATCTCATATTGTCCCACTTCATCTTTTTCCAAATATGCCAAAACAGCATTCTTTATTTCCTGTCTTGCCTCATCTATAGTCATAACTTACTCCTCATTGTATATATAATTTCAATGCCCAATCCGGCACTTTTTCATCATCAAAATCTCCATCTTTTGGAAAAACAAAGGCTGTATCATATTCAACAGGCTTTTCGGGATATATTCCATATCCATCTGTAAAATACAAAAGCCCCTTAAGATTTATGATTTCTCCATTTTCCTTTAATTCCTGCAGTTTTTCAAAGACAGGTCTGAAGTCCGTTCCAAATCCACCCTCAACATGTATTCCATCGGAATACTTTTTCATATCATCCACCGACTCTATACGTTCTATACGCTGAACCTGATCATCACATTGCAAAATATGTATTCTGATCTTTTGAAAAAAATTCTCGCTTCTAAGCAGCATGGATGCTGTTTCATCAAGAAATTTCTGGACAAGCTCATCCTTGCAGGAAGCCGAAGTATCAATGGCAATCGCCAGTTCCTGAACCTTTTTGACCTCACGAAATTCATTTTCTTCTATAAGAGGCATATTCCCGTAATATTCCATACCAAAGCAGTACATTCCATAGTCGAAACTGTCCATGTCTATACCACCCTCTTCTCGAATGACCATGAACCTTTCAAGAAACTCTTTGTAGTCTCGCCTGTTTGTGTTCTGATATTTTAAAATCCATCCAAGCTTTCCAAGTCTGTCACTTGCCTGTCTTCCGATTGTCTCTATCTCAGTCTGCATGCGCTTAGCAGATTTATCCCAGTCTTTTTCTTTGCTTTGTATCTGCTTAAGACGCCTTGGACTTATATAATGGTCTTTCTTTTTTTGCTCATCATCTTTATTCTTATTATCAAATGGATTTTCATAATCATCAGAAATCGGAGGCTTATCTTTTTCATCAGGTTTTTCCTTAGACTCATCATCCTTAGGAACATCCTGAAGCCTTGTCCAGAATCCGTGATCATCCATAAAAAATTCGCGTTCAAGTTTTTCCAGCTCAAAAATATCTGGCTCTTTTTCCGAAAAATATTTGTAAAGCCTCTCAACAGTCAAAACTTTGACAGCATTCTCAAGTTCCTCATAGACACGATCTCTGTAATCTGAGGAAATGCGGTAAATGCACTGATAATCCATCCCGTCAAGAATCGACTCAACAACAATATCGGCGCAAAGATCATAAAGCCTCTCATTACTGAAAGAAGCTGAGGTATACATATGCCTGAATATGCAATGAAGTATCATATGAAGGTATGTTCTGTTTAATTTGCCGGGTTCTTCCACAAAAAGCTGCAAGACATATGAAGGATTAAATCTTATACTGACTGCATCAGTTCCCACACTGGTTGTAGTAAGGTCCATTTCATAGGACAGACTGCTAAGAGCCTCCCCCATAAACCTCATAGCAATATATAGTTCAGTTCTTGAGGCATCAAGCACTTTTTTGCCTGTATTCTCAAGTTCCTGTCTCATTCCAAGCTTTTCCATAATCAACAAAAAAACCTGCTTTCTACCTTCATTCTGATAGCAAGTATAACACAATTACCCAATATAAAAATCAAAAAACTAAAATTTGTTTCTACTATACCTTTTTACATATTTAAAAATAGAAAAAAATTTTGTATATTGTATTAAATGCTTAAAATCTTTAAACGAAATTCGAGGAGAAATTATGAATCAATCTGTATCGACACCTGTAAAGACACTTCGTGAAAAAAACAAAGTAAGATGGATTGCTGTGACAGCACTTTTTATGGCTTTGAATATAATTGTTTCAAGCTTTGGAATACCCGTTCCGGGCGGACATTTGTATCTGTGTGATGTTTTTATCTGCACAGCGGCTCTTTTACTCGACCCACTTGCAGCATTTATTGTTGGAGGAATCGGTTCTTTCCTTGGAGATATGCTATTTTATCCTGCTCCAATGTTCGTATCTCTCGTAACACATGGTCTTCAGGCAATTGTAATTTCTGTTATCGCCGGTAAATATGCACAAACTGATAAAAAGAAGCACTTTACAGCTTCTCTCATAGGAACCCTGATAGGAGCTGTTATCATGGTAGTCGGCTATACTCTTGGAAAAACCTATGTATACAGTACCTTTGAATACGCAATGATAAAGCTTCCATATGAGATATCCCAGGCGCTCCTTGGTGTAATCGGCTCTTTATTCCTATATTTCAAAGCAGGCCTGGGCAACATTTTTAACAAAATGGAAATGAATTCTTAATTCAAGACTCATCA
>AUXO015636048.1_pt1 | contig 10732 bp, 4 predicted proteins | sample 768731 | NCBI WGS metagenome assembly AUXO01 (sample SAMN02715735, study PRJNA202380) | gut metagenome | biome: sheep rumen | host: Ovis aries | place: New Zealand: Palmerston North
AGTAATTTTTGTAATTGTTCTGGAGTCATCAAGTTTTAACATAGTTAATAAATCTGACTTTTAGAATAATATTTTTGGTTCATCTTTCAAGTATAACTTGCAAAAAAAAGGATGGTATTTCTACCACCCTTTATATAAGAATTTAGATTCTGAACTAAGCTTCAACTACAGTACTTTCTTCTTTTCCTTGATATTTTGAGCTTCCAAATCCAAGGATTAAGATACAGATTGGATAGAATAATACGAACAAAATAGATGTAAATACTCCCCATCCGAATTTTCTAGCAAACTTGAATGTTACTACGATGTATATGATTCAAACAATAGCACTTCCTATATTTGTAAGTAATTGTTGCTGATCTGGAATGAATGCAGCAATAATTCACATAACAACTGCAATTAGTATACCATACCAGAACCAATTTTTCATTCCTGCTATCTTATATTCGATATAGAAATGATAAATAGGGATTATAGCTTTCCATCCAGCTTCTCCAGCTTTAGTAAATGCTTTCCATAAAGCTATAGTTTTAATTAACCACCAAACAAAACCAATTATACAAGCGATTAAACCAAAACCTGCAAAAATTGCAGCTAAACCAATTGCTGCAGCTGCTTTTTCTTCATCAGTAGTGAATTGAGCATTAAATTCATCTGTAATACCAGGGTTCTCCTCTTCAAGAGCTCACAAAACTTCATTCAATCCAGCATTTAAATCGTTTACCATTTCTGGATTCTCTGCAAAAATTTGTTCTAATGACTGTTCGTCACTCGCAACTTCTTCTGCAATAGGAGTTTCTTCCTCTACAGCAACTTCTTCTGCAACGATTGGTTCTTCGTCAATTGCAACAGCATTTTCTTCTTGGGCATAAATAGGTGTAGCAACAAATGCTAATAACCCAAGAGCAGCGAATAAAGATAATAATTTTTTCATGAAAATAATGTATTAAAATATAAAAAAATAATATACAAGATGTATTATGTAATATAATTAACTGTAATTTCAATAGAAAATAAAGATTTTTATAATATTTAATTAATTTTTCAAAAAGAAAAAAGCTGAAATGGCATTACAAATCAGCTTCTTCTCCCACTTTTCTTCTAAAAATGAAGAAATAAAATGGAATAAGAAGAGTAAATTATACACAAACAACATAATGTTGTTACCTGAGAAAATTAATCAGGCAATCCTGAAACAATCTCTGGAATGAATTATATTACTTAACCTTTCAATTTCTCGATGTACTTTTGAAAAGCATAACCGATCCCTTTATTTTTTCCAAAGCTACCGATGTCGAAAAAATGGAAATTCAGCAAGCAAATAACTGAATGAGTAGGTAAAATAACTAATCCAAATTGAAGTGAATTATTCAAATCCCTATAAAAAGCACAACTTAGGTGAAAGGGATGATAGCGTTTTGTTTTTGTTTAGTGTACTTTTTTTATCACTTATCATGTATTCATAATGAATCATCAGATAAGGATTCAGATTTAATAAAAATCTGACATGGAATAAAAATAATACATTCAATAAAATCAATTCTTTGATTCTATACTATAAATAGCAAAGAATCACCAGTCATTCTGTATAATTTGAAAGAACTCTTCTGCCAATAAGACACTTGATATAAAACAAAAAATGTTTTATTGACGATGTAAGTATACTCCAATCATCCTTTTTTGTCAAATTTTTCTGAACTTTTTTTCTTTTAATTTTGTTAACTGATATTTCCTTGGGAAATTTATCAATTTTAAATAGTTGACATTTATTGTAAAATAATTATTCTATATATGTAGGTATATGAATTTTAATTATATTGAAATCATAAATTTAAGCTTTAAAAAATAAATTAAATACTAAAAAACAAATAATTAAACAAATAGAAAAGGTAAAATTATGAAACAGCAAACTGTTGAGAAGATTCTGATATTGGTTTGTGTAGCCGGTATCATCTTGTTGGCGAAACATTTTGTCAACAAACAGATGCATCTTGATGAGCAGAGAAAAGCTCACGTAGACTCTCTGGAAATGGTTGCCTTGAAAGTCGACTCTCTCGAGAAGGTCATTTCATTCTTTGAGATTCAGCATCCTGACTGGGAGCTGGAAATCAATGCCAACTGCAAAGATTTTGCTAAGGATTTCGAGAAGGGATTCAGCAAAGACTCTCTCGTCAAAGTTGTTATCGTAGGTACAACGAATGGTGATGGTAGTCTAAAATGGCTAATCAGGACTCGACAGAATTAAATCCAATTGCGATTAAAAGTTTATCACTAGCAGGCTTTATAAGTCTGCTAGTTTTTTATGAAAGATTTATTGTTTGCTTTTTAAGGATAGATTGATATTATGAACGTTAGTTAAATTTTATGAATAAAATTTCAATCTTTATGAAAAAATATAAGTTTAAAATGGCAATAAGGTGGATATTTTGGATACTTGTAATTATAATAGTTTGCTGTATAGCATTTTATAGATGTTATTTCTTACGTCAACCTTATCGTAAAGTACCAAATGATGAAAATTTGTTTGTAAGCCCAGCTAATGGAGAGATTATTGCGATTATAGAAAATCCTACAGAAGATACTGTAATATACAAAGATAATAATCACGTATTAGATCATTTTATAGATGGAATTGGTAGCTGAGCAACTATGGTTTCGATTATGATGACTCCCCTAGATGTTCACTATCAACGTTCTCCAAATAATGCAACTTTGATTGAAGAAAAATATGTCCGTGGAAGAAGACGTAATGCAATGAAAACTGATCCAACGATGAAATCTACTCTCCAAAATGAATATAATGCAATGCTTTTTGAGGCAGATAATTGAGTACGTTATAGAATAGTTCAAATTGCGTGAACTATGGCTAGAAGAATCGTTTCTTTCGTAGATATTGATGATGAAGTCGATCAGTGAGAAGTTATTTGATTAATCAGATTTGGATCTCAGGTTACAATTATATTTGATAGTAATGTGGAAGTTATTGCTAAAATATGAGATAAAGTAGTAGATGGAGAAACTGTTTTGGCAAAAATGAAAGCAGTTGGAAAATCTGATGAGATTGAAGTTTCTGATGTAAAATAGTAATTTGAATTTAATTTTCGATCAAATAAAAAGTCTGGCTCAAAAAAAAAGTCAGATTTTTTTGCTTTTTTTGATATTTTTGAATATCATTAGTATGTTTTATCTTTTGATAAAATTTTATGGGTTTAGACTCAAAAAACTGTACAGAATCTAAGGAAATAAAATACATAGAACCTGGGCGAACAAGAATTCAGGAAGTCTTTTGTGAAAAGAAATATACTGATAAGTTTTGATTTCTTCAAAGACATGTTTATAATATTTTTTCAAAATTATATAATAGACGAACCTTATCTTCCCAAAAAAAAGAAGTAATTTTTGATAAAGAATTTATTCAAACTGTCCATGATGATACTACTCTTATAGACAAATTCATAAAAAATTCAGAATGAGACAAATGGTATGATTTTGCAATCATTATTGGATTAAGTGAAAATTTAAAAAAGAAGTTGAATAAATTTTTAGAAAATAAAAATGAAAAATTGGAAGGTGAAAAGAAAAAATTGAAATATGAAAGAATCAGAATAATTCAAGATGAATTTGAATGAGACACTAAATTTTCAGAAGAATTATATAAAATTTTAGATAAGACTTGTGAAGTTAAATTAAATTGAAAAAAATATTCTTTAAATAAAGACGAAAAAGAACAAGAAAATAATAGAAAGTTAATATTTTCTCGCGAGTTTATGCAAAGAATACATAACAATCATGAAATTGAAGGGTATATTAGAAAGAATGGTGGTAAATTAGACAAAAAGATAACAGATTTAATAAGAAATGAAGCAATAAACTATTTACAAGAAGCAGAAAATATTTCGACAGAAAGGGAAACACAGAATATGAGGGAAGCTGAAAATAGAGTAGTAAGTTTAAGCAAATCCATATCAGAAGAATTTAAGTGAATGAGCATTGTTCCATCGCTCGATTCAATCGAACCTGCTGCCCAACGTCTCAATATCAACATCCATCCTGGCATGGAAAAATATAATGGTGATAAATTTTCACAATTATTTTTGGGTAATAAACAAGCAACTGAAAGACTTAATGAAATTAAATGAATTCTAAGCAAGAAATGATTACTTATTATTAAGGATGATTATATATTGTCATACATTTTATACCAAAAAGCAAAAAATAACGAAGTACTTGATAGTGCTGAAAAATCACAGTTAGTTGCTTATTGAAAGGAAATAGAAAAACGTTCAAACATAGTTGAAAAATATTTAACTGACAACTTAAAGCATGATATTAGTTATCTTAATTGAATATGAAATATTTCTGAAGAAGATAAAAATAAATTTTCAGATAATATAGATGAGTATATCAACCAATCACATGAGTTAGGTAAAAGATTTTCTAATATTTCTATACTGGAGGAATCTCAACTTATAGAATTTGATAAAATAGTTGATCAAATACAAAAAGATATGTCATCTTTAGGGAAAACTGATTCTTGAATACTTCATTTAACAAGTAGACTTGAAAACTATTTAAAAACCGAAGCTATAGATAAAAATGATAAAATATGAGTTGCTATACTATTTGCTCGTATATTACAATGGGATGATGTAAGAACGAAAGAAGACATACAAGAATTTATCAACACTATTAAGTGAAAAAATACTAAGTATAAGGAAAGATATGATATTTTTGTAGATGAACGTACAGAGAGAGATTATGAGCAAAGAACTGAATATGTTGTTAAAACTCTTACTGAAAGATATGAAAGAGCACAAAAATTAGCTGAAGCTAAAAAACATTATGAATCTGATTATTCTATAATTTTAAAAACGGATACAGATTCTCAAAATCCATCATGACTACAAATCGCTAATTGAATAGGCAATATCCAAGATAAACTTAATCATTATAAAATCAAATCTGATAGAACTGAGCGTGAGAATGCTGCATTAAAATATACGGCATTTGATATCACTTTTAATAATGCATTCAATTTAAATGACCCTATTATTCAAAAGCTAGCAGATCTAAAAATAGATTTACGTTCTGAATTATCTAATTACTGAATTTATAATCCAGATAATAATTCATACAATAAAAGCTCTCGAGATAGATTTATTGCCGACAAACTGTTAAATAAATGATTAACTACTGAAGAAATTGAAAGTTTATGAAAGACTATGGAATCTCTACCTTCTGAAGTTGAAAAAAATTATGAAATTTTATGTGGAGATTTTGATGCAAATCAAAATAGTTTTGAAAAAATTACTAAAATATACGCTTTAGGTGAAATTATTGATAAAATCAAATCACTTTTCTCTAATATAAACAGCAGAAAACTCTGAAATTTTATGGGTATTCAATTAGATGAAAGCGAACCAGCTAATGTAGTAGGTGATTGTTTATTCTTAAAATGAAAGATAAACTGAACTGAAACTAATATTAAGTATGATTTGCGTACTTGAAAACTTTATATGAATTCCTTCACTGAGCAAACATCCAACCCTCCTATGATTGTAGTTTGAAATACTAAACCCAGTAGAGAAATCTGAGAACTTGGTTCTTTTGAAGATGCTATTTCTAATATAGATTCCATATTTCATATGCAAAATGAGGATGAAAATACTGAAAATTTATGAAATAGTGATTTATGAGACTCTCCTAAAAATGACACAAATGCTAATGAAAATCCAGATGTATTAATAAAGAAAAAACTTACAAATGATCTTGGAAATATATGAAAAATTGTAAAAGAAAAAGCATGAGAGCAGTGAAAAGAAAATAATGTTATCAATGATTTACTGAAAACTTTTAATATTTTGCCCGATTATTGAGAGCTTAAAGATATAGAGTTTATGTGATGATCCAAATTATTTATTCTATTGGAAAGTATAAAGAATACCAATAATGAAAGTGATTTGGTAAAATTTTCCAATCAGATGAAAGAACTTATGTCTATGTGTGAATTATCCCGATGAAAAAATAATGATTCCCCTCACAAGTCAGAATTTAGTTCTATTACTATTTTCGATATAGATGAAAACAATGCCTCTACCGATATTATTTCTCTTCAAAAAGCCAATAAAAATTTTTTCTTAAATGATTCTTGAGAAAAAAAGAAGTTAGAAAGTAGCAAGTCTCATTTTGATTCATCTGTACAATTATCTTTTGCTGATATAATTGTTCAAAAATGTTGTAAAAGCACATGAAATTGACGAAAGATTTCTACTGCTGAAATGGAAACTTTTATTAATTCAATAAAATATAACATCTCTGATGGAAAAGACTTGGCAGCTTGTGAAAAAATGTTTGAAGATGATTATATGCTCACGTAAATTTATTACTTTCTTTGGCAAATATTAATATTTATTCAAATAAAAAAGTCTGATTTTTTTTGCATTTTTTGATATTTTTGAGTATTATTAGTGTGTATTTTATATACCCATCAAAGCAATGCCCGAAAGTCATGAAATGATTGGAATTAGTGATAAGGAAAAGATTATTGAAAATACTCAATTAGAATTAAAAGTATTAAAAGAATCTTTTACAGCAGAAGAACAGTTAAAACATGAAGTAAAACTTAGATGATTTTATAATTTAGATGAAAATTGAGAAAATATTAGTTTCAATATACGTAAAGTTAAAGAATACTTAGAATCAATTAAGGATAAGAGTTGGACAGATTTAGATGTAAAATCATCCGAACTTGAAAAATGAGTACGAACTATGGCTATACAAATAGCTATAAATTATATTAATATGCAAAACTGAGAATCTACTAATAATATAGATTGGATTGATGGTATTCGTGGGAATAAAACTTGGAAATGAATAAAAGAATTTCAAACAAAATATGAATTAAAAAATAAAGATGGATTACCCTGACGTGAAACTATAAATAAAATATTAGAATTACTTGGAAGTAATGTACCCAAAACTAACACTCCTGAAACTCAAAATTGATGAATCAGTACTTGAAGAACTAATATACCAGCAACTGACACACCAGAAACTAAGATATCAGGAATCAATACTTGAAAAATCAATACTTGAAGAATTCTAACACCTAGTGGAATAACTTTTTGAAGATTTAATAGCTGAGCACCCACCAGAATTAATGTTTTTAATATTTGAAATAATTTAACTTTAAACACAAATATTGATAGTAAAAAATATGTTAAATTATTATGAAATGTAAAATTTAACACTATTCCATGAGGTATAAATACTGTATGAAATACTAAGTGAAGAACAATTGTTGCCTGAAATGTTACTTGAATGGAATCTGCTGATTGAACTAATTTTAAATATAGATTAAACACTAAAACCAATAATAAATGATGAATAGAATGAATTATTTTTAAAAATTCTGAAGTACAAACGCTTTTGACTACTATCGTAGACCGTCAATGACAACAGATAAATACTAGCAAAAAACTATATCAAAAAAAAATAGAAGAGGAAAATTTGAAAGCAAAATGACAAACGGCCGAAAGTTTAGATCAAAATAAAGAAGCCGTAAAATCATTTGAAGATTATAAACACGAAAAATTTTCTCAAAAAAGCTTTGAAGAATTTGTACTCAGCGATGAATGAGTTGCTATAATAACAAATGAAATACAATGACATATAGATACTTCTCATCAGAACGAAAATGGTGAATATGATAAGTTTTATGAGAATTATCCTGTTTCTGGAGCAAATCTAGAGATAAAACTAAGAGCTGCTTGGGAAACTAAAATATTGAAGAATTATCATAAAGAAATTAATTGAGACGATAATCAACTTTCTGAAGAAGAAAGACAAGCAAAGGAAGAAGAAATGGAAAAATTAGATGTTATATCCAACAAGATTACGTGATATGTGGATAAAATCGTATGAAATTATATGATATCTGGTAAGGAAAACTTTAATCAGGATATAATGTGAGATTTAGAATCATTATTGTCTAAATGAACTCATTGAGCAAGTATTGATGATTTATTCTCTGATCAAAAATATAAAGATACGTTTAAAGTTGTATTATGAGGAAAAATTAAAAACTATGGAATGCTTGTTCGTGAAGGTAATAACATTGATATAAACACATGAGATAAACAAATAGATTTACAGTTAAAATCTTACTTATATATTTACTGAAGAATTTTCTATTCTAATTATTTTACTTCAAACAAAAATCCTAATTATTACGAAGAAATTCTTCCTGATATAATGAGAGTTATTATGTCAGGTGATGATGTATCTCTAAAAGATACAATTAAACATAAAGAACTTTTAGAACTTGAAAAAAGATTAGAAGAACAAAGAAAGGAAAGAGATCTTAAGAGAAGACAAGAAGCAGCAAGAAGAAATAGGGAAAGAAATAGCTACTCATATAATAGAGGGAAATTTTGAAGAAGATTAAATGTGGAGAAAATTAGTCCTGATGATATAGATAAAGCAACCTGAGCAGAAATTGTAGAAAATTCTGATATAGATTTATCGGATATTAAACCTAAATGAAATATTTGAGAAACAATTTTAAACAGCTGATTAGCTAAACAAAAAGCATTCTGAATTGCCTGGGCGAACTTCAAAAAATCTAATATTTGAATAGAAAATATTGTTACTCCTGAAAATATGAGAGATTTATATAATATTGAGAGTAAAGATATCGATGAAAATGCCTGGAAAAATTTTCTTAATAGTGATATTATGCAGTGAAGATCACAAGAAGATATAAATAAAATTCATAACGTTTTAAAATCATTCTCTAATGAGTTTTCGAAAGCTACTGAGATTATAACGTCATGAGCACATAAGCAAGAAGAAGCAGCAAATGAAGAAACTAAAATACATGCCCTTTGAGAAATAATCGATAATGTCAGGGATATTTTTGATATTATAGTAGAAAAACGGAAATGAGATTCAGAATTTGAATGATTTAAATTTGATAAAAATGAGCCTGTAAAAAGGGAATGAGACAATATTATAATGTCTGGAACTTTTAATTGAAGTAATATAAATATACGCTACGATCTCAAATCTTGAAAATTATTTATGAACCCATTTCTTCAAACAGCTCCTTGAATAATTATCATTTGAAATAATACCGATGCAAATATCAAAATATGAGAATTAGATTCCTTTGATACAATTTTGAATAAGCATTACAATGCACCTAATATCACATTAAATAGAGTAACTCCAGCGAGATATATGTGAAATCAAAACATTCCAAATCAGAATCCAAAAATCAATCAATGACCTACACCATCCAATTTATCAGAAAATTCACGTGATAATAGTACCAGGATATGATCACAATCTCATTATCAACCTCAAGCATCTAGGATTATTGATAAACATAAGAAAAGAATTGAAGATATTAAACAAAAATACGAAGACATGTTATATAAAAAAATCGATATGATTGGAAATAATATTATGGAAAACACAAAAAGACAAAGTGCCGTAAACTCTACTGTAACAAAATTTATGAAAACTTTCAATATAATTACTGAATGACAAGAAGGTAAAACTATAGAATTCAATGATTGATGAAATTGATCTGATTTGTTTGATTTATTGGAAATTATAAACAATTCTCCTTCCGAAACTTTGGATAAATTTCAGTTAATTATGAAAGAACTCGCAGAATATTCATGATTGAATTGGTGAAGTAACAATATATCTTGACCTCAAAAGAATTCAGAATATAAAGATATATTTGAAAAAAATAATGATAATGAAAATATATCATTAATAAAAACGTGTAAAGATGATTTTTCGGCTAAGTTTGAATCTTTAGCAGGTAAGTCTAGTTTTGAATCTGGATATAAACTTTGATTTGCTCAAATGATAAAAGAAAGATTTACCAATAAGGATAGTAAGCCAAATTGGAAACTAGATGAAACAGAAATGCGTAAATTCTTTACAAAAGCCTGACTTAATTGTCCGATTTAGTCGGTTTAATTAAATCAATATTTATAATTTAACAAAAACAAATAAAATGAATGAAAAGCATATAAACATCCAAGAAAATAAAGAAATATTTAGTGCAAAAATAGTATCTTTTGATATTCAGAATTGAAGTGGCCATATTGTAATGATTAATTCAGAACAGGCTGCTGAATATGGAATAAAAGATGATGATAAAATTTCATTAATCAGAAGGAATGAAGAATTTGTGGTAGATGTATCTCTTACGGATAGTTATGTACAAGCTAACGAAATCTGAGTAACTAAAGATTTTATGGATGAATATCCTGTAATGGAATGAGATACTGTGATTGTAAGTTTCGTAAAAAATAATCCTCTTTCAATGCAGGCAATTAGAAAGAAAATGCTCTGAAAAAAAATAACTGATGAAGAAATTGATGCAATTATTGAGGATATTAAAGATAATAAAATTCATGATTTAGTATTAGCTTATTATGTAGCGACTAGTTTTTTCTATAAATCTGATGTACATGAATTAGCATATACAACTAAAGCAACGGCATATACATGAGACATGTATCGTTTTCCATGAATAGTAGCCGGAAAATATTGTATCTGATGAGTACCAGGAAATGAGACGACTATGATTGTAGTTCCAATCCTAGCATCTTTATGAATCACCATGCCAAAAACTTTTTCAAAAGCAATCACCTCTCCTGCTGCAACTGGAGAATGTGTAAATGTTTTGATGGATATTGAATTTGATAAA
>AUXO012943577.1_pt1 | contig 10731 bp, 2 predicted proteins | sample 768731 | NCBI WGS metagenome assembly AUXO01 (sample SAMN02715735, study PRJNA202380) | gut metagenome | biome: sheep rumen | host: Ovis aries | place: New Zealand: Palmerston North
TTGCATGGAAATCAAAAGATTTCGCATTTCCTCAGCCGCACTCAAAATTTCCTTGTATTCTTTTTGAGGACAAGCCTTATAAAGAATATTACTTTTTCCTTTGAAAGCGTACCATAATGCAGATTTAACGGTATAGTCCATCTGTGAATGAAGAAGTATATCATACATTCTGTCTATTGCAACGGAATTGTCGGTTATAATCCTCTTGCCTTTAATTTCAACGATGATTTCGCTGTTTACAGATATGTTTTTAAGTATTAACGATGTTGTATTCGTGTTCTTTTCAAATTCTATGCTACAAGGTATTTCTTTCCCTGCAATTTTTACCTTGACATCAATTTCTTTTGCAAATCCTCGAAGTTTAATATCCCAATTCCTGCAATCAGGTATTATTTTAGTATCGCCGTATGCAGGTTTTATTGTAAAGACCGCATTTTCGCTCCAATTGAGGTTAAATACCGTTATTGCATATTGTCCGTCTTTGTAAGTGTTTCCGTCACCTGTATCTTCATAAAGTCTGAAAGTATTATCAGCACCTGCAAAAACATATACTGTCATATCTTCGCTGTTGCCAAGCAGGTTGTTTTCTACTTTACTTGTCATGGGAATTATTGCTCCGGCTTTGGCAAATATAGGATATTCCTCAAGACTTCTATGTACCTTTTCCGTTCTATTGCCTTTGTAGCAAAGCCCACTGAAGAAATCAAACCATAATCCTTCGGGGAACCAAACATCAACACTTCCAAGCATTGAGTTCTTATCGTTGGGCGATGTTATTGGTGCCACGAAAAACTCACTGCCGAAGAAATACTGATTTCTGAAACTGTATGCATTATCACATTCAGGATAGTTATAATACATAGGCAATACCAAAGGTGTCAGTTCGTTATGAGTTAAGTAATTCATCGTATATATATACGGGAAAAGTTTATGCCTTAATCTCAACCAATCTTTATATATTTCGCAACAGTCCTTGCGTAAATTCCAAGGCTCTTTTCCGGCAAAAATATCCTTAGTTGAGTGCAGGCGATTTATAGGTGATAAAACACCTAATTGAAGCCATCTGATTTGTAATTCATCATCACGGTATCCGAGCATGTGTCCGCCTATATCGTGGCTCCACCAACAATATCCTACATTTGAGGCATTGGCGGTAAAATAGGGCTGAAAATTCAAAGACTCCCAAGTTACTACTGTATCTCCCGAAAAACCGACAGAATATCTATGTGACCCTATTCCTGCATAACGCGAAAAGAACATAGGCCTTTTTCCGTTACGCATTATATCAAGAATATGTAAATGATTTAACATCCATAGCGGTGTTATGCCCTCTAATTCAGAAACCGGATGCTCATCATCATGTACCCACCAATAATCATCGCCCTGTTGCCAATCCATCCACCAGAAATCCACACCATCCTCTTCGTAAGGATGATGAAGAATATCAAAATACTTTTCCATAAAATCGGGATTAAGTAAATCCAATTTGATTAGTTTACGGCTGTTTGGATCAATTCTCAAGGCTTTAGCCATCTCTTCATACATATCTTCTTGGTAACCTACTCCGTTTGACGGATGTAAATTAAGCGAGGTTTTAAGACCCTTCTCTCTTAAAAAGTGCAAGAACGCCTTATAATCGGGAAACAGTTCTTTATTCCAAGAATATCCTGTCCAACCGTTCCAAAAGCGAGGGTCGTCAATTTGACTCTCTTTCGGAGTTTCTGTGGTATGCCAATCCATATCAATAACAGCTACTGAAAAAGGAATATTCTCTTTTATAAACTTGTTTATTAAATTACAGTATTCTTCTTGTGTATAACTATAATATCTACTCCACCAATTGCCAAAAGCATAATCGGGAAGCATTGGTGGCTCACCTGTCAGACGATAAAAGTCTTTAATGCAGTCAAGATAATCGTGGCCGTATCCAAAGAAATAAATATCTACTGCATCTGGCTCTCTTTTCTCAAACCATCCGTTTTCCGATAGAAGATAACTTTTGCTATCATCTACTATCGTATATCCGTTTCTTGAGCAAACACCATCATCCAAAGATGTTTCTCCATTAACTTTGTCCAAAGTGGAAACTGTGCCTTTTAACTGCTCTGCAACACTGCCCCACTCCCATTTATTTCCAAATTTTTTAAGTTCAATGGAAACAGTATCTTGATTAAAAAGACTTCCCTTAAGATATTTAAGTTTCAAATACTTTGTTTCAATACTTAAATACTCATCCTCAAAAACAGAATACTCGGTTTTTGGAAAATCACGGTTAAAAACGGTTTGAGATGCCTTATCCGTAAACTTACCCGACAAGGAATATTCTAATCTGACAAGTCTTTCCGTCAAAACAGTAAATCGGGCATTTCCGGAAATAACAATGTTTTCTTTTCTTGCCTCTCCGTTTGTTTTCCATTTAAAACGACTATACTCCATAAATAACTCCTATAAAACCGCAAGTGATTACTGCTTTATAATAAATCTGCCGATTTTTACATTATCAGAAAATTCAAAATTGAAAACATAACTTCTCCCTGTCAATTTTAACTGACGAATAATTTTCCCGGTATCATTGCTGCTGACAGAAAGCGAAACACAACGGTTTCCGCCAACCGACATAGTAATAGGATACTGAGCGAGAGAATCGGAAATACATTGCGGTTCAAAAACGAAAACACACTTTTTATCAGGGTTATAATTTAATTCATAATTTTTCCCTGGCACTATATTTTCTAAAACAGATACTGTTTCAAGTTTTGAATCATCTAATGTATCAAATTTGGGCTTTTGGCAACCGTTTAGTACAAACTTTTTGAAGGTAGGCGATTTCAAAATATAATTAAGCAAATTCTCTGCACAATACTGCAAATCGCCTCTTGTAATATATCCTTCTTCTATTCCTTTAAATAGATTATGAGGTTTTTCTTCTACATTACCCCAAACCATATATATATCATTATGTGCCCGTACCATAGCCTTGGTATTGTTTTTATTGCCCTCTTTGTCTTTGCAGTTACACAATGCCCACCAATCGGTCATAACAAAGCCTTTATATCCCCACTCTTTTCTGAGTACGGTCGTTGTAAGGTCATAGTTTGACGCACTGTAATAATTGTTTATACGATTATATGAAGTCATAATAGCAGTAGCATTTCCTTCTTTAACTGCTATTTCATAGCCTTTTAGATATATTTCTCTGAGTGCCCTTTCTGATACAACTGCATTACAAGAAGTTCGTCCAAATTCCTGATTATTACAACTAAAATGTTTTATTGTAGTTGTGCATCCTGATTTAGCAATTCCGCGACTTTGTGCAGCTGCCATTTTACCGGAAAGCAGTGGGTCTTCCGAAAAATACTCAAAATTTCTACCACATAACGGATGCCTGTGTATATTCATACCCGGACCTAAAATTGCATCTATATTATATGAAAAAAGTTCAATTCCTTCAAGTTCAAATATTTGCTCTGCAAGTTCATCATCAAAACTTGAAGCAAAAACATATCCATTTGGAAGCGATGTACTCTTTAAATCGCCACCTATTCTGATGCCTGAGGGTCCGTCTGTAACACAACAGACAGGAATACCTAAATTAAGCAGAGAATCGGTTACACCGCCAAAAGCACCACCCGTACCAACAGTTACTTTAGGACTATTCATTCCTTCTCCGCAGACGATAGCCGCTAAATCATTATCGCTCATTTGGGCAATAAATTCTTTTATAGTATTCTTGCCGTCAGCAACGTCTATAAGTTTTATTCCTTTATCACCTGTAAAAGGTGTTTCTTGCGGTCTACGCTCCTCTACTCTCTTGTCAAGGTCAAATTTTCTAATCGGTGCAGATACTTTTGTCAATACCCTGTTGCCAACCGAATTTAAAATAGCATTGTATCGCTCAAAAGTTTTTTCAGGCGGCATAATTTGTTCAAGTTTTTTTGTAACAATCGTTTCTTCAACACTATATGTAAAAATACATTCGCTGCTTCTTACATCCGTACCGCAATAAATATTATAGTCTCCGGCTTCTAACACATAACAAAATTCATTGCCGGTAACACCGCTATCATCGTACGATGCCATATCGGTAATATCAAAAGAGATTTCTATAATTTGAGTTTCTTTGGGTTTTAATTCTTTAGTCTTTTTATAAGCAATAAGTTGTTTTGCAGGAGTGCCTAAATTGCCACAGGGTGCTCCGAAATAGACCTGCACTACCTCTTTGGAAGCAAAGTTTCCGACATTTTTTACCTTTGCAGTAACCTCTATTTTGTTATTCTCCGATTTGACAGCATATTCGCTTTCAAATCGAGTATATGTAAGACCAAAGCCAAAAGGATAGCGAACTTTATCCTTTGCAAAAGTTTCAAAATATCTATATCCTACATAAATATCTTCTTCGTAAATGCTTTCTTTTTCATCACCGAAGTTATCGAAATACGGATAATCGTCAGCCCTTTTTGTTTGCGTATCGGGAAGTTTTCCGCAAGGACTTATTTTTCCGCTTAATATATCTGCAAGAGCATTGGCACCTTCGCCACCGCCCTGCCAAACATAAAGCAAAGCTGAAATATTATATTTATCTGCAAATGACAAATCTATCAGGTTACCGACATTAAGAACTATTACGGTTTTTTCAAAAAACGCAGTAACTTTTTCTATCATTTGAATTTCCTCAGACGATAGACAATAACTGCCTTCGGTGTAAGAATTGTCCCTATCCTCACCGGCAGTTCTACCTAATATAACAACTGCAACATCATTGCGATTGGCTACAGTTTTTACATAATCAATACTTAACGGCATTTCTTTTTGCGACCAAGGTTCAGTCGCCCATCCGTGGCCGTTATCATAAGGGTTTTCCTCTATCCATTCTTTATAGGTATTAACCAATTCTTCATCAATTTCAAAAATGCCATTTTCACGAAATGACTTTAAAATGCAAGGCTTATTTTCAACTCGCACAAGTCCGCCTGACCCTGTTCCGCTTTTTATATATGTTTCCTGAGTTCTGCCGAAAACAGCAACTTTGGTACCTTTATTAAATGGCAAAACTCCATTGTTTTCAAGCAAAACACTACCCTCTGCCGCAAGTCTTCTGCAAAGTGGCAGTAGTTCTTTTACAGGTCCCGGTTGTGTTTCCCAAAGTTTTTTGCCTTGTATCACTGTATTTTTATCAATAACCATAATTTCTCGATTTGTCCTTTTATATTCTGTAAATTGCTACCTCATAAGCAGAATAGTTATTTGAAGCATCTTTTCTATCAATATTATTAGAGAGCAACAACTTTGCGTTTTTGTAAGGAATGATTATGTTGTTTTCCTCTTCAAAGTTACAGCAAACAACAATCTTTCCGCCATTATAACTACGCTCAAAAACCCAATATGTATCTTCCGGTCTTGACAAGATTTTTAATTCACCATAAACAATCTCATCGTTTTCTTTACGCAGTTTTAAAATGGACTTATAAAACTTGAAAATAGATTTTTCACTTTCACAGTCTTTTTTCAGATTAATTTCTTTATTATTACTGCTAAGAGGAATCCACGGCTCGACATCAGAAAAACCGTTAAACTCACTGCCGTCCCATGCAACGGGATGCCTTGCATTGTCCCTGCTTCCGAAATTAAGTTGTTGCAATACCTTTTCTTTGCCAAACTCTTCAAGATAATCATTATAATAGTTTATTGCACCTATATCTCTGAAATCATCAATAGAATCAAACTCAGATGCCAAAGAACCGAATTCCTGACCCTGATAAATAAACGGTATTCCTCTTAATGTGTAAAACATCGTGGCGATACAAGTTGCCAATTCATACCGCTTATTCTTTGTATCTCCCGCACGGGAAATAAAGTAAGGTTGATCGTGATTATCTGTAAACAAAGTATAAAGCAAATCGTTCTTGTAAGATACACTTTGCCAATGCGACAAAATATCTCTAAGTTCAGTAAGACTTTGCGGTTTCGGTGTATATTTTCCGTCCCTGCCGAAACTTATATGCTGGAACTGAAACATTGTTGAAAGTTCTTTTCTTTCTTCTTTAGTCAACTTACAGAAAGATTCTTCATTCCAAACCCAACATTCGCCTACCGTAAATAAGTGCTCAACCTCAGGCCGTCCGAAAAGTCCGTTTATGTATTCGTGAATGTGCGGACCCATACTCATAATATTATTTTTGAGGTCTTTAGAGATTTCGTGAATAACATCACACCTGAAACCGTCAACACCGAAATTCGACCAGAAATCGACAATCTTGTTGAATTCTTCTCTTACTTTTGGATTATCCCAATTAAGATCCGGCATTGTTATATCATAATGATGCAGATAATACTGGTTTCTCTCATTGCTGTATTCCCAAGCACTCCCGCCCCACATTGCTTGCCAATCTGTCTGCGGTTCATCGTACCAATAATAATAATCGCTATAAGGATTATTCTTAGATTTTTTCGACTCCTTAAACCATTTATGCTCAGAAGATGTATGGTTTGCCACCAGATCCATCAAAACTTTTATGTTACGATTATGTGCTTCATTGATAAGTTCTTTAATGTCTTCCATATTACCGAATTCCGGATCAATATCGCAATAATCTGAAATATCATATCCGTTATCTGCCTGAGGACTCTTGAAACAAGGACAAATCCAAATAGCATTTATTCCAAGTTCTTTCAAATAATCAAGTTTTTCTATAATACCTCGCAAATCTCCGATTCCATCACCGTTGGCATCCTTGAAACTGCGTGGGTATATCTGATAAACAACCATCTTTAAAAAATCGTTATACTTTTTTCCGAACATCTTACAACCTCTTTATTTATTGTTTAGATTATCCAAAACAACAATAAACTTGCTGATTTGGATAATCCATCAAGGCGACGGAAAACCACCGCCTTGATGAACTGAATTTATAACAATCTACTCAACAGAACTGATTATTTTACAACATATCCTGTTTCATTCTTTTGCCATACTCTTACCCAGTCTACAAAAGCTTCATCAGAATCTGCCGTAGGTGTAACATACTTACCTGCACTGAATGTCAATCTGATTCTTGTTACCATATCGAAGACCTCATATTCAGATAACTTTGTGCAGTCGAATGAATAGTATTTTACACCGTCAAGGTAGAAATAAATATAATCGTCTGTCCACTTCATTGCGAAGTTATGGTACTTTGTACCAATATTTGAAACATTTTTATACGGCTGATCTGCCGAAAGACCCTGGAGATAATTCTTTGAATAAGTTTCATCTCCTGCATAATGATTATGCAAGTTCGGTTTTAACACACCTGAAGCCGCATACATTTCAAGAATGTCGAACTCTCCGTAATAGTTGCCGGTTCTTCCATCTATATAATCAGCCGTTCCGCCGATTGTGCTTCCCCAGAAACCGTTCATATAACCTGTTTCATTGAACGATTTTATTCTTGCTTCAAAATATCCGTATTTGATAAGTTTATTGTATCCTGTATCAAGTGATACACCAACAGTATCATTAGAATCGGCAACTTTACTTGCAGTAGCTTTTAATGCTCCATTTTCAAGCGTGGCATTGTTATTATCCCAAATAACCTGACCACCGGCTTGGGTTGCATAATTCAAATCTAATTTTTGCCATGTATTGCTTAAAGCAGTACCGTTAAATTCATCAGACCAAGTAAGTTTAAATCCATTTGTAAGAGAAAATCTTCCGTCATAGTTACCCGTATATGTACCTACTGCTAATGAGCCGGTTAAAATTCTGCTTGTAAAGTCAATAACACCTGCATTTACTGCCGAGTTTGTTCCGCCTGTAATAATAGTCCTGTTTTCTTCAACTGTTATAGTGTAACTATTATCTGCGGTTGCATCGGCGGTTTCCGCATAGGTATCACCGTCAGTACGGTTTGTATGACCGATTAGGATTTCATAATCTTGTACCGCTGCACTATCATTTACAATACTCATAGGAGCTTTGCCGTTTGCTTTAAGCACATTAGCGGCAAGATATTTAGCCGCATCAACCTCTAAAACCGTAGCCGTTTCAGGATATACTATTCTGTATTGACTAATATCCGTATCGGCAAGTGTAATAGTTTTAAGTGAACTATTTGATATGTAGTCTAAATTATTTGGAACGGTTTTATTACCGTTTATGCAGTACTCATCTATAAAGTAATCACAAGCAAACTGTAAAGCATAATCATTAAGTGCATTTATATAAATTCTTCTGCCGTTTGATTTAATGCCAAAATCACCGTAATGGTCATCTCTTGCGGTTGCTATGTTATTATTTATAGTTGTCGATTCACCGGCATTTGTACTGCCTACAAAGATATAATTTGTAGTATCATTCAATGTATTTGTATCTTTGTGCAATTCAACACGAGCACCTAAAACATCTGAAAGTTCATTTCTGAACTCATTGATTAAATCATAGGTTTCGTTTGAATAAGTCCCACTTGACAAAGAAGCACGATAAAGAATTTTAACATTTGCCTTAGTATCATTTAAGGTGTAATCCTTAACAAGTGCGATTTTATCAGGTACAAAAGACGAACTATAGCGTTTTGCAAAATCAAATGCTTTTACATTAAGACCATCGGTTATAATGATTTGGGTTGCACCCTCAGGTATTGCAAAGTGCGAATCCATTGCATAATTTACGGTTTGACCCGCCTTTATTTCTGTTGTACCTATATAGTTATTACCTTCAATAGGTTGACCGTTTGAACCCCAGTAAATATCTACAAAATTATCTGTTGCTTCGGTTGAGGCAAGTGTTATTGTTCCTTCTGCCGAACCTGCAGTTTCATTAGCGAATACATATTCCGCATTTATTTGAAAGTCTTCTGAATTTACAGCAATGCCTAAAAGTTTATTACAGATGATTGTAAGGTCTTGTGCATTTATAATTCCGTCTGCTTCCAAATCTGCATTCAAAAGATAACTTCCGGATATTGCATAATTCATTGTAGCAAATTTCTTTAATACTACTAAGTCTATAAGATTGAACTTGCCGTCGAGATTTACATCGCCTTTTGAAACAGAAGGAGTGAATGTGTCTATATTCAAATCGGAAAGCAGAACTTCCTCATTTACAACCGCACTGTCATTTTTGTAAACTGAAATAACAACATTACCTGATATAGGTGCCTTAAATGTTGCAAGACAGGTCTTTTCGCCTGAATTTTCAGAAAAATCAAACAAGGATACATTTTCTTCTTCATTGTCGCCTACGATATGTGCAACAGCATAACTGTTTTCAGGGGCAGAACTGAGATTGAAACTTACCTTCGCATAATCGCCCTCGTTAACCTCAAACCATTTGCCGTCTTTAATGGCAGTTAAACCGCTTGTATTTCCTTCGGCAGGAGCAATACTGTTGATAACACCGCTATTATATTCCTTCAAGCCGACAACTTTAATATTATCAATATACGGCCAAAGATTGGCATTGGAACTTTCGTCTGATTCTATTGTTAATGCTAAGGCATCATACTTAGTGTCTTCGGTATAAATGTAAACCTGTGCCTGATTCCATTGATAACTGCTATAATACGGATCTCCTGAGTTTAAAACAACTGCCGTGCCTAAAACATCACTGAATTGTCCGTCCTTTTTTCCTCTGATATTAAAGGAAATATTGCTGCTTTCAGAGGCTTTTACCCTGAAATCAAAACTTATTTTATAAACAGAATTTGCCAAAGGACTGAAAGACGGGAGTCTATCACTTGTTGTAATGTTACTGTTGTTCGGGTCATAAATCTCTATATGAGTAATATCACCGTTTTGGATTCTGTTTTGACCGTAAACATTATTGAACTGAATAACATTGGTTGCATTCGGTGCGAGTTCCGTTGTCCTTTTTCCATAGAATGTTACGCAGTTGCCTATAGCCTGTAATTTTGCAAGTGTAGGACCTGCTATATCGTAACTATTAACAAAAGTGCTTATATCTTTCCATTTTGCATAAACCTTGGTAGTACCGTAAATGATACCTGTTGCAGGTGTTGTATAATCACTATCTAAATACAAACCTACAAATTTTGCAATGCCGGTGTTTTCAAATGTAATATCAGAAAAATCAGTTATATTCTTTGCAGTAATAACATCATTGTCTTTGCCGGAGATTTCATCATGATAAACGGTAAGTGTTGTATCGCCGGTTGAATCAATTTCCTCAAGAACTATATTATCAAAGTAAGGATATAATCCGGCATTACCGTCCGCTGATGTTTCTACAGTAATTGCAAGGGTTTCGTAATCTTTACCGGCGGTATTTATAACCGCTGATGCATAACCCCATGAAGCCTCGGCAAAATTAGCATTATTTGAAGTTACAGTAGCGGCAGTATCTATAACATCTCCTAATGTGTTTCCGGTTTTTCCTCTGACATTAAAACTTATCGTTTCGTTTTCCCTGCGTTGTACTTTAAAATCAAAACTGAGTTTATAATATGTATTCGCCTTAGGTACAAAACCTGCAAAATTGCTATCATACGGGTTATAGATTTCCGCATATGTATAATTGCCTGTAGCAATAGCAGTTTGACCGGTAATTCTTTGGAATTGCAATACACGGCTTACATTTGGTGTTGCAGCCGTCTTTGTACCCAAATGGAATAAGTTTGCACCGGTAATTTTAGTGTTTGCCATAGTATCGGCATTAGTACCGCTTCCGAGTGCTAATTGTTCATAATCGTTTATAATTGTATTTGCATTATATTTTTCTACAACAACATTATC
>AUXO018249091.1_pt1 | contig 10731 bp, 8 predicted proteins | sample 768731 | NCBI WGS metagenome assembly AUXO01 (sample SAMN02715735, study PRJNA202380) | gut metagenome | biome: sheep rumen | host: Ovis aries | place: New Zealand: Palmerston North
GTGACAGGCTCGGGCAAGACATTTACCGTAGCCAACGTGATACAAAACATCCAAAAGCCAACACTCATCCTTAGTCACAACAAGACGCTGGCAGCTCAGCTGTATGAAGAGATGCGTGGATTTTTCCCCGAAAATGCGGTGGAATACTACGTGAGTTACTATGACTACTACCAACCAGAAGCTTATCTGCCATCAAGCGATACGTATATAGAGAAGGATTTGGCGATAAACGAGGAGATCGACCGCCTGAGACTATCGGCAGTCTCATCGTTATTGTCGGGCAGAAAGGATGTAGTGGTGGTGTCGTCAGTATCATGTATCTATGGTATGGGCGGACCAGCCAGCATGTCGTCGAGCGTCATTCATCTGGCTAAGGGTCAGATACTCGACCGCAATATGTTCCTACGCAAACTTGTAGACGCACTATATGTACGTAACGACGTTGACTTGCAACGTGGTGGATTTAGAGTTAAGGGCGACACCGTAGACGTAGCAATGGCATATAGCGACTATATATTGCGTATCACTTGGTGGGACAATGAGATAGACAGCATCGAGGAGTTAGACTCTATAAGTTATCATCGGATGGGTTCATTTGAACAATATGAGATATATCCAGCCAACCTCTTCGTCACCTCTAAGGAACAGACCGAGCACGCCATCCACGACATTCAGGACGACCTTATGATGCAGATTGAGTTTTTCAAAGATATGGGCGACAACATCAAGGCTCAACGCATCAAGGAACGTGTAGAATACGATATGGAGATGATTAAGGAGCTGGGCCATTGCTCGGGAATAGAGAACTATTCCAGATATTTTGATGGGCGAAAGCCTGGCGAACGACCTTATTGCCTACTGGACTTCTTCCCGAAAGACTATCTGATGGTTATTGACGAGAGTCATGTCACCGTACCTCAGATCAATGCGATGTATGGTGGCGACCGAGCCCGTAAGACTAACCTCGTAGAATATGGATTTCGCCTACCGGCAGCCTTCGACAATCGTCCGCTACGCTTTGAGGAGTTCCAAGAGATGACCAATCAGGTGATTTACGTCTCGGCTACCCCTGCCGACTTCGAACTGGCTGAAGCCGAAGGTGTTGTAGTAGAACAAATAATACGCCCAACTGGACTACTCGACCCAGAAATTGTGGTACGTCCAAGCGAAAACCAGATAGACGACCTGCTGGAAGAAATCCAGACAAGATGCGAACGAGAAGAGCGTGTATTGGTGACAACGCTGACTAAACGTATGGCTGAGGAACTGACCGAATACCTCTTGCAACACGACATTCGCGCTAATTACATCCATAGCGATGTGGCAACACTCGACCGAGTACAGATAATGACCGATCTGAGAGCAGGACTCTACGACGTATTGGTGGGAGTCAACCTATTGCGCGAAGGTCTCGATCTGCCTGAAGTGTCGCTCGTTGCCATTCTCGATGCCGACAAAGAGGGATTCCTGAGAAGCCATCGTAGTCTGACCCAGACCGCAGGACGCGCCGCTCGAAATGTCAACGGAAAAGTAATCATGTATGCCGACACTATCACCGAGAGTATGCAGAAGACCATTGACGAGACCAACCGACGGAGAATCAAACAGTTGAGATATAACGAGGAGCATCATATCACTCCCCAACAAATCAAAAAGGCGGTGGGTACTTCGCTCGCATCGAAGGGCGAAAGAAAAGAAGCCGCCACCATCATCCAGCACCCAACAGCCCTCAACCAAAAGGCTTCCTCCTATGGAGTGGACGGGAAAGGTACTCTTTCGTCCAATACCGAGGGTGCCTTCGCCGCCGATCCTATCATTCGTCAGATGACTCGGGAACAACTGGAGAAGAGTATTGCCAACACTACGGCTCTGATGAAGCAGGCTGCCAAAGACCTCGACTTCATACAAGCTGCACAATATCGCGACGAGATAATAAGACTGCAAGACTTGTTGGAAAGCAAATAAAATGGTTAAATTATCCTTAAATCAACGATAATCATTTACAATTTACTACTTTTGCGCATTGAAGGTCGAAAGACACATAACGACAATAGCTAATTACAACAAAACAAAAGCATGAAAAAATTTCTTATCATACTCTTATTGGCAATGCCGTTGATAGCATCGGCACAGTCAAACGTGACCGCCAATGAGCGCATCGCCGCTCTGAAGGCTGAGGCAGAAGCTAAAGCAAAAGCTGCACAAGAAGCGCTGAAGGCGGCTCAGGAAGCTGAAGAAGCAGCAAGACTGGCACTGGAACAAGCCGAAAAGGAAGCGGCTGAGGCCGAAGCAAAAGCAAAGGCAGAGGCAGAGCGCAAAGCCAAAGAAGAGGCCGAACGTAAGGCAAGAGAAGAGGCTGAGCGCATAGCCAGAGAAGAAGCCGAGGCTCAGGCTGCCATCGCTGAGGCTGAACGCATAGCTAAGGAGGCTGAAGAACAAGCAGCTGCGGCAAAGGCTCGTGCCGAGGAGATGAAGGCTCGTGCAGCACAACTGAAACAACAGAGTGCCGCAACGACAACTCCAGTTCCAGCAACGACAACTCCAAAACCAACTCCTGCTCCGGCTCTGGCGACCACCCCTGCTCCGGCTCCAGCGACAAAGGAAGTAGTAAAGGAGTCTCCTGCCCCTCTCTGGTCGTCGACTATCAACTCTGAGAAGAAACCAGAGATGACTAAGGAAGAGATGCAGAACATATACCTTGCACCAAACGCCGTTCCAGAGGTTAATGGTGAGATACAGTGGACTTGCGACATCGACGTAGCTGGGAAAACAGCCCAGCAGATATACGAGCGCACGCTTGCCATCCTCGACAACATCATCAAGGAGCCTATCCAACTGGAGCGAAGCAAAATAGCCATTACCAACGAAAAGGAGCACAGCATTGTCGCAACAATGCAGGAGTGGCTCACATTCACATCTAACGCACTGGTGCTCGACCGTACCAAGATGAACTATGTTCTGCAAGCCCTGTGTAGTGACGGCCATCTGAAGCTCATCCTTGACCGCATCACATATAACTATGAGGTGCAGGGTAAGAAGGAGTTCTACAAGGCTGAGGAATGGATCAACGACAAGAACGCCGTCAACAAGAAGCGCACTCGTCTATACCCCAGCAGCGGAAAGTTCCGTCGTAAGACTATCGACCGAAAGAACGAGTTGTTTGAGATCTTCCAGTCGCAACTGAAATAAAAATGCAAAAGTGCAAAGTGCATTAGGAAAGGTAAATGGGTGAAAAAGTAAAAGAATAAAAAGTAAAAAAATGACCGAAGAAAATACAGAACAACTGGCAAAGAAACCAACTCGCGAGCATCTGAGACCTGAGCGTGAGAAAGACCCATATATGAAACTACGCCAGTGGCTCAACATCATCTTTATGGTAGGAGCCGTAGTCGGTATGGCGGTCTATTTTCTTGTCAATAACACTACCGGAACATACATCATACTCGCCTCAATGATCTTCAAGATAGTAGAGTGTGTTCTTCGCTTTCTAAAATAAGACATGAAGAAGTTTTTCTCCATCATCACATTATTTATATTAGTATGCTGCACTGCCTATGCCCAGCAGTATAACGAGATTACTGACGACGGAACATTCACTGCAGCCACCGACCGAGACAAGAACTTCGGACGGTCGGATAGCATACAGAGTCAACATAAAGAAGTGCCCAAGGGACTGAAAACGTGGACCATAGACCCACTCTTTGGCGACCGTATTGAGGTGGAACCCGACACCCTCCAACACATGTTCATGAACTCCATCTTCACCACAGGACTTCGTGGTGAGTACAATTCTTTGGGCAATGCTGGTTCGCCTCGCATCAATCGTATCTTCATAGACCGCAGAGATACTGACGACGATTATCCATTCCTGACACCCTACGACTTCTTTATCACACCCGTAGATGAGCTCCACTTCACCAACACGCTCTCGCCTATCACCAATGTCTCGTTCAACACCTGTGGCAATCGTACTAATGGTGAGGACCACTTCAAGGCTCTCTTTGCCGTCAATGCAGGCAAAAAACTCGGACTGGGCATGAAGTTCGACTATCTGTATGGCCGTGGTTACTACTCCAATCAGAGCACATCCCACTTCAACTACACCCTCTACGGCTCATATCTCGGCGACCGTTACCAAGCTCATTTTGTGGCTTCTACCTATCATCAGAAGGTTGCGGAGAATGGCGGTGTGACCAATGATGACTATATCAGCCATCCTGAGCGATTCAATGAGAAATACACAGAAGAGGAGATTCCCGTAGCTCTGGAGAAGACATGGAACCGTAACGACCATCATCACCTATACTTCAACCAGCGATACAGCCTCGGATTCAGCCGTAAGGTGCCGATGACCCCAGAGGAGATTGAGGCTCGTAAGTTTGCCATAAAGTCGCAACAGGAGCAAGAGGCTCAGAAGCGCCGACAGGAAGCCCAGAAACGAGCCAAAGAGAATGGTGAGGAATGGGACGAGGAGGAATACCAGAACGAGGTGCGCTCGAAGGGACGACCTGACAACGCCCGTATCATCAGCGACTCTCCTAAGCGTGAGGTTGCAGCCAATTCAGACACCACACGTATCGTTGTAGACAGCAAGGAGGTGCGTGACAGCTTGATAGCTGCAGAACAGAAAGCTAAGGAGGACACCACGTGGATGAAGGACGAGTATGTACCAGTGACAAGCTTCATCCATACAGCTAATTTTGATTATGGCAGACATATATTTCAGTCTTACTCCGTGCCCGACAACTACTTCCTCAACACATACGAGACCATAGGCAAGTATGAGGGTGACTCCATCTACGACCGTACCAACTGCTGGCGACTACAGAACACATTCGCCGTAGCACTGCTCGAGGGCTTCAACAAATGGGCTAAGGCTGGACTGAAGGCATACGTCACTCACGAATTGATACACTACAAAATACCTGCTCTGGATAGACTCTATGAGTCGTTCAACGACAACAACTTCTACGTAGGCGGACAACTGAGCAAACAGCAGGGACGTGTGCTCCACTATAACGTCTTGGGCGAGGTGGCTGTGGCTGGCGATGCCGCTGGCGACATATGGGTAGAGGGCGACGCTGACGTCAACTTCCGACTCCTCGGCGACACCATACAGCTTGCTGCCAAGGGATTCTTCCGTAGCCTGGCTCCGTCGTTCTATATGGACACCTACCGTTCTAAGCACACTATGATAGAAAACGAGATGGACAAATTCATCCACACTCGAATCGAGGGTATGTTCTCGCTACAACGTACCAAAACACGACTCCGCGTGGCTATCGACGAACTCAAGAACTATCCATACTTAGGAGTGACATACGACATTACTCCCCACGACAACGACCAACTACATACAGGCAACAATATCACCGCCCTGCAAAGCAAGGACCCCATCAATGTGCTCACCCTACAACTACAACAAGACTTTGCGTGGAAGATTTTCCGATGGGAGAACGTATTCACACTACAGAACTCAAGCAAGGAAGAAGTATTGGCGCTACCTAAGTATAACATCTACACCAACCTCTACCTACACTTCAAGATAGCACGAGTGCTCGACTGCGACTTAGGTGCCGACATGCGCTATTTTGCCAAATACTACGCACCTGAATACATACCATCAATGGGACAGTTCGGAGTTCAACAGAATACTGAGGTGAGGACAAAGACTGGCGGCTATCCGATATTCAATCTTTATGCCAACTTCAAGTTGAAGAATGCCCGATTCTTTGTTATGGCGAGTCACGTCAACTATAGAAGTGGTGGCGAATGCTTCCTCACACCCCACTACCCCATCAATCAGCGGCTTCTTAGATTTGGCGTCAGCTGGACGTTCTTCAATTAAGAAAAACCTTAAGGACTTTAAGGACTTTAAGGACTTTAATGACTTTAAGAACCTTAATTATGCGCTAAAAAAGCGTCCAGCAACACTCCCGCACAGAACAGAAGACCATAAAGAAACATGTTGCGGGCATTTTCCGCAAGGATGGCATTAAGCGCCTTTCCGTGCTTGATGGCTTTCATCTTTCTATATGCACGTGCATGTAGCATCAAGTATATCGAGGGCAGGAAGAAGGTGAAGTATTGCCCCTGAAAGAAGAAGGTGAGACCCATGTGGAAAGCCATCAGTCCGAGCAAGAAATAGAATATCTCGGAAGCTCTCTCGCCTATCATTACCACCAGTGTACGCTTGCCAACCCTGCGATCGTTGTCACGGTCACGATAGTTGTTCACCACCAGCAGCGTGTCTATCACCATTCCACACGCTATAGACGAGAGCAGCACCTCCCTTGTCACCGTATGACGCTGAAGAAAGTACGTAGCACAAACTGGCACCACACCAAAGAACACCAGCACCAGCAGGTCGCCAAGTCCGATGCGCGACAACAACGTGGTATACAGGAAGCAGAACACCACACACGCCGCTCCGACACCCACCATCCACCATCCACCATAATATATCAGAGGTAGACCCGTAAGACATGCCGCCAGCGTGGTCAACGCGATAGCCCATCGCATAGCCTTCGGAGTGACCCATCCCTGCTGACATGCTCGACGTGGCCCCAAACGATGCTCGTCGTCCATGCCGTCTTTCCAGTCGAAGTAGTCATTCACGAAGTTGGCATCTATCTGCATGAGCATAGCAAACACAATACACAACACCGCAGGCACCCAGTTCCAGTTGGGTACCGACAACGCCAGACCCATCATCACTGGTACGGCGGCACCCGTCAGCGTCTTCGGACGTGCTGCCAGCATCCAAGCCCTACAGCTGTTTTGTCGTATCTCCATTGGCAAGTCACCTTTTTTAGGGTGCAAAAATAACAAAAAAAACTCATTACGCACTAAAAATTACGAATTAAGCATTACGAATTACTCATTACTAATTAAAAAATACACATTAAGCGTTACGAATTACGCATTATTTTCGTACTTTTGTAGACAGAAACAACCTAAGCACACCGAGATATGATTGACACAAGAGTGAGCCTCGACCTTATGGAATTTATCGAGAAGCAGATACTGCCACGCTATGCTAGCTTTGACAAGGCACACAACCTGTCACATGCCAATAGTGTGATACGACGTTCGATAGCTCTCGCTCAGCGCTTAGGAACTAACGTGGATATGGCATACGCCATAGCCGCCTATCATGACCTCGGACTCTCTGGCCCGCGAGCAATCCATCATCTCACCAGCGGTAAGATACTCATGGCTGACGCACGTCTGCGTCGATGGTTTTCACCAGAACAAATCAAGATAATGAAGGAAGCAGTAGAGGACCATCGAGCCTCTGCCAGTCATGCTCCACGTAGCATATACGGCAAGATAGTGGCTGAGGCTGACCGCGACCTCGAGCCCGAAAGCGTCTTCATGCGCACCATACAATACGGACTGGACCACTATCCAGAGAAGAGCAGAGAAGAACATTGGCAACGGTTCTGCCAACACATGCAGGAGAAATACTCTGCCAACGGATACATCAAGTTGTGGCTGTCCAATTCGCCCAATGCCGAGAGCCTGCAGGAGATACGCCGCATCATAGCCCAGCCCGACCAACTGCGCCAAGTGTTCGAACGTCTCTTTCCCGATAGTTGACAAAGAACTGCACTTTTGCAACATGAATTGAAGTGCAAAAGTGCAGTCGAGATAAAAGGGAGAATCTGCGATTTCTGCGTGAGACATGAAAGCAAAAGGGGCGCTTTAGACCGTAAAAAGGGGCACTTTTTATCGTAAAAAGGGCCCGTTTTTAAGAACAAAGCAACCACGCTTGAAAATCAAAGTGCATTTTTCACTTTTCACTTTTCACTTTTCACTTTGATTTAACTTTCAACTTTCCGTCCCCTTCCTCTCACACATATCCCAGCATGCGCAGGCAGTAGGCGAGTACGACAAGGAGGATGATGCCCACGACGATGCGAAACAGGCAACTTGCCACCTTCTTTATCAGTATCACGCCAACGATGATGGCAATGAGTACGGCTATGTAATATTCTGTGTTCATAATTTCAATATTTCTTCATAATTGACTTAAACTGAGTGGGTACGGGAGTCTCAAACTCCATGCGTTCGTGAGTAATGGGATGATAGAAGCAGAGGAGGAAGGCATGCAGGCAGAGACGGTGGATGGGGTCGTCGCCATTACCGTATTTGATATCGCCACAAACGGGGTGACCGATGTCAGCCGAGTGGACACGAATCTGGTTCTTGCGTCCCGTCTCCAGCTTGTATTCCACCAGCGAGTGGTCGGTAGTGCGGTCAAGAGTAAAATAGTGGGTGACAGCATATTTACCACCATTGTCCACTGGCGACGAATAGGTGACATATGCACTGTTGTCCTTGAGCCAGCTGGCGATAGTACCTTGGTCTTGTTCCATCTCTCCGCTGACCACAGCCACATAGCGTCGGTCGTATACTATCTGGTGCCACTCATGCTCGAGTATCTGTTCGGTCTGCATGTCCTTGGCGTATACCATCAGTCCGCTGGTGTCGCGGTCGAGCCGATGTACCACATGAGCCCTACATCCCTGTCGGGTCTTCTGGAAGTAATCGTCGAGTACCGACTTCACATTCAGCGACTTATGACCTGCCGCCATCGACAGTATGCCTATGTTCTTCTCGATGACTACAAGGTATTGGTCCTCGTATACTATCTTCACATAGCGGCTCTTGAACTGGTCGTTGCGCTTAGTCTGACTAACGGCTATCTTCATCCCGTTGGTGAGCGGATAGTCAAACTGGGTCACCACCTTGCCATTGACTTTTATGCCCCTACCCTGCAGGATGGCCTTCACCTTAGAGCGGCTCTGTCCCAGATTGGCGAGCAGCCACTCCAGCAGCGGTCTTTCGTCTTGCACCACATAGTGGTCGTAGCGGTCTTCATTTCCGTTAAATCTACGCATAAATAGCGGTTTTTTTATTTCTAAATAAAAATTTTTGCAAAAGTAATAAAAAATAAAGAAAAAGTTTGTATATTTGCAAAATGATGAAGAAAAAAGTATTTTTTAGCATTATTCTTATCGCAGCGGTAGGATTTTGCATGACGGCAAGTGCGCAAAACGACTCTACAAAGCAGACCCGCTGGCAGCGCATCAATCAAAAGTTGAAGGAGAACTACGCAAAGGTCAACTATGACACAGAGTACATAGGCAGACCCGACCTTCTGTGGACCGTGAAGCTGAAAGGCAACATCGGTGGCTCCCAGTTTAATAACTACGGCAAGTATGCTGGAGAAAGCATGCGAGGCAAGCTCAAATCAGACGACATGAGAACCATCGGTGTCGAGGTGGGTTACAGCGGACTCTCGCTGGGTTTCAGCATCAATCCTACGAGCAACTCGAAAAAATACAAGGACGAGGAGTTCACCATGAACTACTACGACAACCACTTCGGATTTGACGTAGAATACCAGCACATCAAGAGCTTCCACGGATACCAGAACTCCGAGGGCGAACGCTACGAGGTAGAAAAGGGTGATATGAAGATGAACAACCTGAGAATCAACGGCTACTACGTCTTCAACGGTAAGAAATTCTCCTATCCTGCCGCCTTCAACTATACTTATCTGCAGAAGCGTTCGGCAGGTTCATGGCTCGCAGGTGCGACATTCCAGAACACCACGCTGAAAAACAATCCAGACCCCAATGATACATACAACGCACGCCTGCACTCCACCTTAGTCGCACTCGGTGGAGGATATGCCTACAACTGGGTGTTCCATCGCAACTGGCTGCTTCACGTATCCGCGCTGCCATCGCTGATAGTATATGCCCGCCACTCCACACGAGTAAGCTACGAAGGCGAAAATTATCAGGAGAAATCGCATGCCCACTTCCCCGACGCCATGACCACCGAGAGAGTGGCTCTCGTACGCAACTGGAGCAAGTTCTACGGAGGAGCAAGCTTTGTAATGACCAACACGCTGACTGGTGACAAGAACGGATCAATAACCTACAGCCATTGGAATGCTCAGATAGTTCTCGGCATGAGGTTCTAATATTACGTGTTTTCATACGCAAACTTATATTTAAGGGGAATAGCATCTTTGCTCTGTCAAGGATGCTATTCTTTTTTGTTTTTGAAAAGAAAACACACATGATTTTTTCTCTCACAGATTACACTGATTTCACAGATTTTTGCCTAAGAGAAAAAAATTACGCATTATGCATTACGCATTACGCATTTATTTTTGTACCTTTGCACCCCAATTATAAATATAATAAGGTATTAGAGGATTATGATAACAGTTACTAATCTGGCGATTCAGTTTGGAAAGCGAGTACTATACAAGGACGTGAACATCAAGTTTACGGCAGGCAATATCTATGGCATCATCGGTGCCAACGGTGCAGGAAAGTCGACTCTCCTGAAGGCTATCAGCGGCGAACTGGAGCCCAACAAGGGAACGGTGGAGCTGGCACCTGGCGAGCGACTCTCAGTGTTGGACCAGGACCACTTCAAGTTTGATGCCTTCACCGTGATGGACACAGTGCTTCAAGGCCATCAGCCCCTATGGGAGAACATGAAAGAGCGCGAGGCTCTGTATGCCAAGACCGAGATGACCGAGGAGGACGGCAATCGTGCCGCCGACCTCGAGTTGAAGTTTGCCGAGATGAATGGTTGGGAGGCCGAGAGCGAGGCTGCCCAGCTATTGCAGAACCTCGGAGTGAAGGAGACCGAGCACTATCGCATGATGTCCGAACTGTCCAACAATGAGAAGGTGCGCGT
>AUXO013405257.1_pt1 | contig 10730 bp, 12 predicted proteins | sample 768731 | NCBI WGS metagenome assembly AUXO01 (sample SAMN02715735, study PRJNA202380) | gut metagenome | biome: sheep rumen | host: Ovis aries | place: New Zealand: Palmerston North
TTAGTATATGGTTGACGATGTCCTTGAGTTCTACGGTATTTTTTCTTTTGTCTGTACTTATATACTTTGATTTTTTTACTCTTTCCTTGTTTTAATACCTTAGCTTCTACTTTCGCACCCTTAACTAAAGGTGTTCCAGTAACACCACCAATCATCAAAACTTCATCAAAAGTAACAGTAGAATTAGCATCTGCATCTAGTTTTTCAAGATATAAAACACTACCCTCTTCGACATAATATTGTTTGCCGCCAGTTTTAATTACTGCTTTCATATTAAACCTCCTTTATAAACTAAGACTCGCCATAAAGGTAATACCACCGTATTTTATATAACCTTTTCTGTGCGGTTGTAGAGGAGCTCTACACAACTAAAGATTTTACCATGTTTTTCTATGAAAGTCAAACCTTTTCTTAAGAATTTCTCTTTCAGTAACATACATTTTACCATCATAAAAAATATGATTAAAATCTCTTTTCATTTTACCTAAATTTACCGGCCTTATAATCTTACTTTTCTTAAACTTAAAATCTTTAATATAACGCTCTAATAAAAACCTATTAAATATACTATCATGATTTTTAAATTCCTCTAATACTTTTACTAATATAAAGCTAATAATTAAAAATAAAATCAGGTTAAAGGAAGACCTTATAATAAGAACTAAAATCGTAATTAAAGAAATATATATTGTAATTAAATGACTTTTTTTAAAACTTAAAAACTTATTTAAAAATATATTTAATATTTTAGAACCATCTAAAGGAAATATTGGAAGTAAATTAAAAACAAGTATAACTATACTATAATTTATAAATTCCTCTGAATAATTAAAATAATTATAAATAAACGTAAACACTATTTGAGTAAGCGGTCCCAAAACCAATATTAAAAACTCCTCAATTAAAGGTCTATTAATATCTTCATTAAATATTGTCAAAGCCCCAAACGGAAGTAAAATAACCTTTTCTATTTTCCATTTTAAAATTAAAGCTGTTATTACATGACCAAGCTCATGAATAACAATTATCACACTAAAAACTAAAAAATATTTAAAATTACCAGTAATAGATGAAATAAAAGCCGCCAAAAAATAAAAAGGATGAACCTTAAATATATTTCTTATAATCAAGAACCTTTCCATCCTTAGTAAATACTAATATAAAATTATCGCCATTTGCCTCCCCTACTATACTACCTTTTTTCAAATAATCATACATACTAACTTTTATATCTTTTAAATTAGAATACCATACTTCTACTTCGTCTGCCCCCTGAACAATTACCGTCTTTCCATAATTTTCTTTTTCACCAGCAAAAACCACAATTCCACTTTTAAGTATTGGAATTGCATAACTATCAGAAACCTTTAATTTTACCCCATCATTATATTTTTCTTTACTTTCATAATCTAGCTTTTCCGAAGAAACTATAGCCAAATTACTTTTATTGCCGGTAAGTGGCAAAGATGAACCAAAATACTTTTCATAAAGTTCGTTTATCTTCGCAAACTTCAGATTATTTTGAAACACATTCTTATACACAAAACTTCTCAAATTAGGATTTGATTTAAGTGTGATAAGTCCAACAAGTACTATAATGACACAAACCAAAAAACGACTGCACATTTTAGAAAACTTGCTTACTTTTTTTAGTTCCCTTTTTTTCATATGATCACCTATAATACCATATTCAATTAATTCTTATTTTAGAACATGAACAATATCACACTTCAATTTTCGATACATGTTTTCCTACAAAAAAGATACATAAAGTTAAACAAATTATCAATATTTTAAGTAAATAAAAACTTTTAAACATGCCAACTATCAAAAGAAATGCATAGCTTATAACTCTTCCTAACCCCAAAAATAACTCAAATAACACATAAGCTTCAGCCAAATTAGAACTATTTATAACTTTACTATTAGTTAATTTTAAAGTTTTAACATTTTTTATAACAATTATAGTTTGTATAAAAAATGCATATACAATATTATAACCAACCGTAGTGAATTTATTGGTGAAAAATAGTAAAAAAACAGTACTAATTAGCGGAATTATACATGAAAAACAAATAATAATTCCTGCTTTTTCACTTCCAATAATTCTCTTACAAATATAAGCGCCAAATATTGATAAAATCGACGCTATAGAAGTAACAACTCCCAAACTAAAATCATTACTAAAAGAAATTATTATAAGTAATGTTACCGCCGTATCAAGCGCACCTTCATATGACATTCCTTGAAAAAAATCAGCCATAAATAATTCTCTTACATTAACATCATTTTTTAATCTTTTATAAGTATCTGATAAATTAAAACTTTGAGACGTTGACTTTTCGCCACTTTTAAATTCAAGCCTAAAAGATATCAGTATTTGAACAAAAGAAAGGCAAAGAACAATCAGCGTTATTTTTTCAAAATTTTGAATAGATATTAAAGCTCCAAACAAAACAGGAATAATAACTTTCACAATATTAACAAACATCATTTTATAAATAACAAAATCTTTTTTTTCTTCATTTGAAATAATAACAGAAGAAAAAATATTAAGCGGAAAAGCCCATGTAATAATTGAAATTCCCGATATAATTCCCACAAGCCAAATATAATTTACTACATTTTTACCTAATATAACTAATATAATTAACTGAAAAAAATTAGATATCATCCCAAATCTAAACATCTGAATTTCATACTTATTTTTTATAATAATACCAACCATTAAAGAAATAGCAGCTACAACTAAATAAGAATAAATACCATATGTAGATATACTTACTACACTATCAGCCGATAACTTAAAAAAATATGCGGTTAAAAATGGGCCCAAAAATATATCGATAATTTTTTTAATAGTATTTATAATAATTAATCTTTTCGCATTACCTGACATTCCAACACCTACTTTAATTTTATTATAACAAATATTTAAAACAAATTCACTAATTAACTAAAATGAGAAAAACTAAAAACATATATTTTAAAAAAAGCATGCGCAAATTATCAAAAAAAAATCACTTCAAATAACGTGACTTTTTCCTTATATTAAATCTTGCACTTATAAATAAAAGGATTAAAGCATAAATTATATTTGCTAAAATAGAACTGTATATTCCTTTAAACCAAAGATGATAATTAAATGACACATTTCCTGTTATCACCATTAAAACATAAGTTATACTCCTAAAAATAACAATGCTAACTATTGTAATAATAACTATATTTAAATAATTATCATTAAGAACTAACATAAATTTCGTAATTATAAATGCCAAAAGTAAAAACAAAAACGCATAAAATATCATCGTATCAGTATAAATTAAATCATAAGCAAGGCCTAAGATAAACGCATACTTATAGTAACTACGTTTATCACCACTAAAATATGGATAAACTATAATTAACGAAACCAACGTAAATAAAGAGGCAAAAATTCCATTAACCGGCAAATAATTAGATATCACACCATCAAGTAAAAACGAAATAATTAAAATTAATTCTTTCATTTGTTTTCCCTTTTAAGTACAGTGACATAATCTAAATCATTAAAATCTACTGCAGCATTTACTTCAATAACTTTAGACAAATCAAAATTATCAGTTGCCGTTCCTTTAACATTGCCTATTAATAAACCACTAGGAAAAGTTGTTCCCATACCAGTCGTTACTACTGAAGCCCCTTCAGTAATAATAGTACTTTGACTAACCCCTTCTACTGTATAAGTATTAGTTTTAGAATCATACTTTGAAATTAAACCATAAACATAATCATCATTAGTCTTTATTTTAACACTTATTTTATTATCCATATTATCATTTGATAAAAGCTTAACAGTACTAAAATATTTACTAACTTTGGTTATTCTTCCAATTAATCCTTTAGGTGTAACTACAGCCATATCTTTTTTAATTCCATCCTTGCTTCCCTTATCTATTGTAACCTCTTCATACCAATAACCAACATTTCTCGACACTATAGTCGCATTACATGCTACTTTATCACTAAGCAAAGTATTAAGTTCTAAAGTATCTTGCAACTTTTTAACTTCACTTTTTAAATTGTCATTAGATGAAATAATAGAGTCAATTTTTTCACTTTTCTCTTTTAACTTCTTATACTTTCTATATAAGTTATCCTTTTCATGGGCTTCTTTTATCTTATCATCAACAAAATTAAAAGGCATTCGAACTACTTTAAGCACCGTCATTCCCGCATCCTTTATCACTCTTTCAACAGGGTTTAAATTACGGTCTTTCTTTAAAGCTATAGCCAAAACAACTAAAGCTAAAGCAATAACTACAATTATTACAATTAATAAATAACGTCTGTCAAACTGTTTCCTCTTGCCATACATGAAAATCACCTAATAAAATTATAATATATTTTTTTATTAAAACCAACTAAATTCTACCATTTTCTAAAAAACTATAATATTTAGTCTCCGAAACAATAACATGATCCAAAAGTTTAATTCCCATCAAATTTCCAACATCTTTTAATCTATTAGTTACATTATCGTCATCTTTACTAGGACTAACATCTCCACTAGGATGATTATGAACACACACAATAAAAGCCGCATTCAAGCTATAAGCTTCTTTAAATATATCTCTTGGATGAACTAAAGAATGATTAACTGTTCCTATAAACAAGAGCTTATCTTTAATTACACACTTTTTCGCATCTAAATATATACAGTAAACCTGCTCTTGATATTTAGAAATCCTACTTTTATAAAATTCAAAAACCTTTTTAGGATCATTTAATTTAACTCTATTAAAAGTGTCAATTGTTCTATTCATACGGACGCTAAGTTCAATTAAAGATAAAATAATACAAGCTTTTACGTTTCCAACACCCTTAATGCCAATCAAATCATGATAAGTCAAGATACTTAAATTATTAATGCCCCGAGTCTTGCTTAAAATAATAGAAGCCAAGTTTTTTACAGATGATCCCTTAGTCCCAGAATTTAAAACAATAGAAAGTAACTCTTCATTACTTAAACTTTTAGGTCCAAAATTTACAAGTCTTTCCCTAGGTCTATCATTAACCGGTATTTTTTTAATTTTTACGTTTTCCATTAACATACTCCTCATACTTTGAGAGTACCTGATTACATATAACCTTTATCGATTCTCCATCGTTAGTTTTAGCAAGCACACTATCATACTCTGACAAAACTTGAACAAAATCTCGGCTATCTGTTATTTTCTCTTTTACATATGTTTCAAATCCTATTTTTTTATAATATTCTTGAATTTTATCAGCATTTTCCTTTTGTGTGCTAATACCAATATAAGTATAATACATATTATCTTCAACATTATAAATATAATTAGTAAAATCCTTCATATTATTTTCCATATTTGCTTTATCAGAATATACCCCTCTTTGAACATAATATAACTTTGAAGCCATCTTAGAAACCGTTATACCATCATATGATTCATACTGATGAATAATAAAATATGCCATAAGTATTCCCAAACATAAAGAAATAGAAATAGGAAAAATATATTTTTTCATACTATCACCATAAATATATTACTATATTTGTAGAAACTTTTTTGTCGAGAAAATTACTCTCTATAATATATATACTACATAAACTCTTTATTTCCTTTTTACTTTTTAAAAAACAAAAAAAATCACCGCATTAACAGTGATTTAAAATTTTAATAATTGCTACTTCTTCTCCTAAGGAATGATGGTATAACTGTATCCTCATCATCTAAACCAGCAATTGGATCTAAATCATCATCTGATTTATTTTTTTCCTTTTCCTTATCAAAACCTGTAGCAATAACTGTTACAATAAGTTCATCAGTAAAGTTTTCATTGATAACAGCACCAAATATTGTATTGATATCTGTATTAGCTGATTTTCTAATCGCTTCAACCGCTTCCTCTACTTCAAATAGCGTTAAATTAGGTCCACCAGTTACATTAATAATTGCATCAGTTGCTCCATCAATACTCGTTTCTAACAGTGGGCTTAATACAGCTTGATTAGCTGCTTCAATAGCTCTATCTTCACCAACACCAGCACCGATTCCGATTAAAGCATTACCACGTTTTTCCATAACTGTTTTCACATCCGCAAAGTCCAAATTAATAAGTCCTGGACAAGCTATTAAATCAGATATAGATTGCACACCACGTCTTAAAACATTATCTACTTCTTTAAATGACTCAAGTAAAGGTGTAGATTTATCAATAATTTCTCTTAATCTATCATTTGGTACTACTATTAAAGTATCAACATGCTTTTTAAGTTCTTCGATACCAGCTAAAGCTTGTTCCATTCTTTTTTTACCTTCAAATGAGAATGGTTTTGTAACAATACCAATTGTCAAAGCACCAGCTTGTTGGGCAATATCAGCTATTACTGGAGCAGCTCCAGTACCAGTTCCACCACCCATTCCACAAGTAATGAATACCATATCTGCGCCCTTTAAAGCCTCTTCGAGTTGAGCTTTAGATTCCAAAGCTGCCTCTTTACCAATTTGTGGATTAGCCCCTGCACCTAGACCATGTGTAAGTTCTTCACCAATTTGAATCTTTTTCTCAGCCAAAGAATTATTAAGTACCTGTGAATCAGTATTAGCCACAATAAATTCTACTCCTTCTACTGATTCCGTCATTCTATTTACAGCGTTACAGCCACCGCCACCTACTCCTATTACTTTTATTTTTGCAAGTTGATCCATTTCTAATCCCATCATTTAAATTTCCTCCTATTCACCGAAAAAGTAACTAAATACCTTCCCTAAAACTGTTTCCTCATTATTAACTGATTTATTTGGTGAAGAAAGTTTTTCCATGTCATCTTCACTAAGCATCGAATAATCCATTCCTTTTAATTTTAATGTATTTAAGAAATAAATAATATTACCTATAGCTGTACTATATTTATTATTTCTAAGGCCAACTAATTTTACATTACCCTTAGTAGCCTGCGCCATTATATCGCTTAAGCAGTACTCAAAATCTAGCATATTACTTATTCCACCAGTTACTATTATATACTGAATTTGCTTATTTGTTAAGTCCCCAAGTTCAGTTTTTGCAGTATTTAATATTTCCTTTATCCTAGACATAACTATTTCTGATGCTTGAGACTGACTTATTTTTATCTTTTTACCTTCAATATCATTAATCTCATAAAATTCGCTCTTACTAGCATTTCTTTTATGAGCTAAAGCAAAATCCTCTTTTATTTTCCTAGCGTCTTCTATACTAATTCTATACATATATGATATATCTTTATCAATATCTTTACCACCAGAGCCAATAATTTTTGTACTAACAGGAATGCCTTTATTGTATAAAGATATAGTTGTCATATCTCCACCAATATTTATAATAGCACTAATACTATCGTCTGTTTCTTTATTTCTAAAACAGTTGATGTCTCCTATACTTCCTACTGAAATATCAACAAGTTCCACACCTATATTTTCTATTATACTAGCAACCGAATAAACATTTTTTTTAGGTGTAGTTACCATCATAGCTCTTCCCATTAATGTTTGACCAGGGAAATTTTTTGGATCCTTAATTATTGTTTTACCATTAATCTTAAAATCAATAGGTACAACCGTTACAAATTCCTCAGTTGGTGAAAGCTCTTTTTTTATACCATCTTTATAAGAATTTACCATATCATTTCCAGTTATTAAATCTGAAGCAACATTACATTCGCCTTTAATAATTCTATAATCTGAAAAATGACTAGGCACAGTTGCAATAACCTTTTTAATTCTAACGCCAAGCATCGCCTCAGCCTCTTTTAAAGCCTTAATAATGCTTTCTTTAGCAAGTTCTGGTTCTACAATTAAACCCTTTTTAATCCCCTTAGAAGGAACACTCGTTGCAGCAAGTAAATTTAAGTGATTTCTATAAAGTTCACAAACAACCACTTTAACGGAATCACTTCCGATATCAATACTCGCATATACATGCTCCATAAAGTCACCTCCTACGGTCTATCATTAATTATACTATAATTTTACTAAAATGAAAAGGAAATGTAAAGGAAATTAATTTTTTTTTATCAAAAAAGCCTATGAATAATTCATAAACTTTTAACCTTTCACTTCAAAATACTCTCCAGAATCCAAATAAAGAATTCCCTTTTTATTATCAAACGACTTAATTATTTCTAAATACTTGTCAATTTTATCAAATCTTTCCAATGTCAAATAAACATAATTACCATCATTCATCGTTAAGAAAAACCTTTCATCATCAACCTCATTAGGATCATATTTTATCTCGGATATTCTTTTAACAATGTCATAATTAATAAGGGATATTTTTTTTAAAAGTAAAGTATATATTTTATCAGGAACATAATTTATAACCGTTGGAACCGGGAAATTCTCCTCCGTTTCACGATTATCCATAAGTATCGTTTTTTTTGTCGGCAAATAATAGAACAATGGCAAGTTTTCTTCTACTTCAATAACAACTCTTGTAAGTCCTTTTTTATATACTTTAGCCTTCTTAATATAAATATTTTTTTCAAGCTTCTTTTCTATATTAAAAGACAAATTCTTTAAACTGCTTGGATAATTTTGAAGATGAGCTTTCTCAATAATCTCATAATCACTATAAAGAACATTCCCTTTAACAACTACATTATTTATTTTTACATCAGTAAAAAAAGACAAAGCAAGTAGTATTAAAATTATTACTAAAACAAAACCTAAAAGTTTTTTTGTTTTTAATTTTTTTTTCTTTTTTGCCATAATTTTCACCTTTTTATTTTACGATTTCTTGTTCAAGTATTAAATCAATATCATATTCATCTTTTATTTTTTTCTTAATAATATCTATTAGTTTTATAATGTCAGAAGCACTTGCATTGCCTTTATTAACAATAAAATTAGCATGTTTTAAAGATACCTCTGCATCCCCTACTTTAGTTCCCTTAAGGCCCGCTTTTTCAATAACTCTTCCAGCTGAATAACCATCACCATTTTTAAATACTGAGCCAGCTGAAGGATATTCTAAAGGCTGTTTAGATTTTCTTGTTTCAATTATACTTTTAATCTCTTCCAAAATCTTATCTTTATCGCCATATTCAAGTTGAAATTCGCCTTCTAGACAAACATATTTTTTATGTTTAAAAATAGAATCACGGTAACTAGCACTTAAATCTTCTTTGCTCAAAACTCTTATATTAAATTCATCATCAAGTATTGTAACACTTTTTAAAATATCACTAATTTCTTTTCCATAAGCTCCAGCATTCATGTAAATAGCCCCACCTATAGTTCCTGGAATGCCAGAAGCAAATTCTAAACCAGATAGCCCCCTATTTGCACACTCTAAAGCGAATTTAGGTAAACTATATCCGGCTCCAACTTTAACTATATTATCATTAAATTCAAGCCTATCAAAATACTTAAGATTTATCAAAACCCCATCATAACTTTCACTTAATATTAAATTAGATCCATTTCCAATCACTTTATATTTTTGACCATCTAAATCTTCCAATATCTCTTTAAGCTCTATTTCATTAAAAGGAAATAAAATTTCTCTTATCTTTCCATCTAACCTATAAGTTGTATAGTCTTTTATTAACGCATTATTTACTTTTTCCATCTACTAAACCTTTCAAACCTTTATATATAATATCCGCACTACCATCTACTTTTAAACTAGCTAAATTATTTTTCATTTTATTTAATTTCTTATCATCGAAAATTACATTATCAATAGCCTCTACTAAAGCCCCTTCTTTTAAATTTTTCTCTTCAATCATTAAAGCCGCATCTTTACTTACTAAATCTAGTGCATTTATATATTGATGATTATTGGCCACAAATGGTGAAGGAATTATTATAGAAGGAACGCCTAAAGCAATAACCTCTGATAATGTAGAAGCTCCCGCTCTAGTCACCATTAAATCAGTTTTTTTCATTATACTAGGTAGTCCCTCATAAAATGGTAATATTTTAACATTGCTTGGATACTTACCTTCCATTACCTTATTATAAGAACCTTTTCCTGTTATAAATAAAACTTCATAATCCTTGCTTTCAAAACCATTAAGCTCTTTTTTCATATATTCACTTACTCTTCCAGCCCCAAGTGAACCCATAACAATTAAAACAAGCTTCTTAGTAATAGATAACCCTAAATCACTTTTATTAATAGGCTCTTTTTTCAAAGCATCTTCACTGCAAGGATTTCCTGTCAAAATTGTCTTTTCTTTAGGAAGAAGCTTTAATGAAGAAGGGAAAGACGCCCCAATTAAATCACAGTACTTAATTAAAAATTTATTGCTCTTTCCAGGAAGACTATTCTGCTCATGTAAAAAAGTTTTATAGCCAAGCTTTTTCGCACTAACTATTACTGGAACAGTTACATATCCACCAACCCCAATAACAACATCAGGATTAAACTCTTTTATCATTTTTTTAGTATCGCTAAAAGCTTTAAACAAACATTTAATTGTTTTAAAATTTTTTAAAAGATTTTTCTTATTAAAACCATATATTTCAATAGACTTAAAAGGTATTCCTTTTTCTGGAATAATATCCTTCTCCATCCTATTATGAGTTCCGATATATAAAAACTCTGAATCGGGTTCCATTTCTTTAATTTTATTTATAATAGCTAAAGCTGGATAAATATGTCCTCCAGTTCCTCCAGCACTAATAACAACTCGCATTTTATCACCTATAATTAATTATATCATAAATATT
>AUXO013528789.1_pt1 | contig 10730 bp, 7 predicted proteins | sample 768731 | NCBI WGS metagenome assembly AUXO01 (sample SAMN02715735, study PRJNA202380) | gut metagenome | biome: sheep rumen | host: Ovis aries | place: New Zealand: Palmerston North
GGGAGTCCCGGCCAGTCGCTCGACAACATTGTTGAGGACATTGAATACATTGAGCAATTGGCTCCACACATGATAGGGCTTGGACCATTCCTGCCCCAGCACGACACACCGCTGGGAAACCATGCGCCGGGAAGCTCCGACCTCACCACACGGCTCTACTCAATATTCCGTCTCATGTTTCCCAAGGTGTTGATTCCCAGCACCACAGCGCTCAACACGCTGTGCCCCGGCGACGGGCGCTTGATGGGCATCATGGCGGGAGCCAATGTGGTGATGCCAAACCTGTCGCCAGCAAGCGTGCGCGACAGCTACGCCCTCTACGACGGCAAGGCAAGCTCCAACGCCGAGTCGGCCGAGGGCATAAAACAACTTGAACAACAACTTTCCACCATTGGCTACCACATCAATTGGGGGCGTGGTGATTACAATGACTGATTCACTTGACAACATTAAATATCAACGATAATAATTATGTATAACCCAAAATCACCTCATGCCGAGGAATTTATTGATCATGGCGAAATTCTGGAAACTCTGGAATATGCCGCCCGAAACCGAAGTAACCGTTCTTTAATCGAAGATATAATCAACAAGGCGGCTACTTGTAAGGGACTCACACATCGTGAAGCTGCAGTGCTGCTGGAATGTGACCAGCCCGACCTTGTTGAGCGTTTTGAGAACCTGGCTCGAGAAGTAAAGCAAAAGCTCTATGGCAACCGCATCGTGCTCTTTGCACCACTATATTTGTCAAACTACTGCATTAACGGGTGTGTGTATTGCCCCTATCATGGAAAGAACCGCACCATTCCCCGCAAGAAACTCACTCAAGATGAGATTCGCCAAGAGGTGATAGCCTTGCAGCAGATGGGCCACAAGCGACTTGCACTGGAGGCCGGCGAGCACCCGATTCTCAACCCCATTGAGTACATTCTTGAATCAATAAAGACAATTTATGACACGCGCGTGGGCAATGGAGCCATTCGTCGCGTGAACGTTAACATTGCAGCTACCACAGTAGAAAACTATGCAAAGCTGAAGGCCGCCGGCATTGGCACCTATATCCTGTTTCAGGAAACCTACAATAAGGAGAACTATGAGGCTTTACATCCCACTGGCCCCAAGAGCGACTACTGTTATCACACCGAAGCAATGGATCGTGCGATGGAAGGCGGTTGTGACGACGTGGGTATTGGTGTGCTTTATGGTCTCACCACCTATCGCTACGACCTGGTGGGACTACTCATGCATGCCGAGCATCTTGAGGCACGCATGGGAGTTGGGCCGCACACTATCAGCGTGCCACGCATCTGTCCGGCCGACGACATTTCTCTCGACGAGTTCCCCGACGTGTTGCCCGACGATATATTCTGCAAGATTGTGGCAATCATCAGGCTTGCAGCGCCCTACACGGGCATGATTATATCTACCCGTGAGTCACAACGAGTGCGTGAGCGTGTACTCGACCTGGGTATATCGCAGATTAGTGGTGGCTCTCGCACCAGTGTGGGCGGTTACACCACCGAGGAACGCCACGACGACACAGCACAATTTGATGTTAGCGATCAGCGGTCGCTCGACGAGGTGATTGCCTGGCTGCTCGACATCGACTACTTGCCAAGCTTCTGCACCGCTTGTTATCGTGAAGGACGCACTGGCGACCGCTTCATGTCGCTTGTCAAGCGTGGCAAAATCAGCTATTGCTGCACACCTAATGCCATGATTACCCTCAAGGAATATCTCGAGGACTATGCCAGTCCCATCACTCGCGAGAAAGGTGAGGCTCTCATCCGTCGTGAACTTGAGAAACTGCCCGACGACCGCATTCGCAACCTTGTGTCAAAGCGTCTCATCGATATTGCCGGTGGTGCGCGAGATTTCCGCTTCTAAACATATTTATTGAGAACTGATTATTAGTTGAGAGAGCATCAGCTCGTTTACTCGTCTACTGAAAAATTAAAAACTCTATGATATCTGCTCCCCAATCGCTGCGCCGGCACATCGCCATTTTTGGACGTCGCAATGTTGGTAAGTCATCGTTGCTCAATGCCTTGACTGGCCAGCAGGTTGCAATTGTGTCGCCTCTGGCAGGCACTACCACCGATCCTGTCAACAGAGCCATGGAGATAAATCCGTTGGGACCATGCCTGCTTATCGACACCGCGGGATTTGACGATGAGGGAGAGGTGGGTGAACTGCGCAACAGGCGCACCGGCAAAGTGCTTGATCAGACCGACCTGGCTATGCTGGTCGTGGATCAAGTCGACGACTTGTCGCTTGAGAAACAGTGGCTTGGTGAATTGAACAGATTGGAGATACCTGTTGTGGTGGTTCTTAACAAAATAGACGTTATTGAAGATATTAATGATGCGCTACGGCAGGTGACTGCGATTTTCGGTATCGAGCCGGTGGCAATCAGTGCAAGTAGAAAAGAGGGCATTGAAAGGCTGCGTGACGCTTTGGCTAAGGCAGCAGGACATGATGAGAGCACTAGTCTTACAGGCGATTTGGCAAATGCGGGAGATAGCGTGATGCTGGTAATGCCGCAAGACCCGCAGGCACCGAAGGGGCGTCTCATCTTGCCACAAGTGCAGACTATTCGTGACTTGCTCGACAAGCATTGCCTGGTCACCTGCTGCGATGTGAGCACGATGGTGGCAAGTCTTGATGCAATGAAAGAGCCGCCTGCACTCATTGTCACCGACTCACAAGTGTTTCGCCAGGTTTATGATAAAAAGCCATCAGTAAGTAAACTCACGTCATTCTCAGTGCTGATGGCTGCCAATAAAGGAAATGTTGAGGAACTCATTGCAGGTGCACAAGCCATCGACAGTCTCACACCACAATCGCGAGTTCTCATTGCCGAGGCCTGCACTCATGCACCCATGAGTGAGGATATCGGGCGCGTTAAGATTCCTCGTCTCATCAGGCAGCGCTATGGAGAATCTATCATCTTCGACATTCATGCCGGCAAAGATTATCCCACCGACCTGTCGAGCTACGACCTGATAATTCATTGTGGCGCTTGCATGTTCAACCGCAAACTCATGCTCTCGCGCATTGATCGTGCCAGGCAGCAAGGAGTTCCCATCACCAACTACGGTCTTGCCATAGCTCACCTTCAGGGCATTCTCGGCATGGTGGCTATACCAAAGTGAAAGTGGCGCTCTACTTTCTTCTCGAAGTAGAATTACTGGAGAATTGACTTGTCACGGAAGTGGGTGTGAAGTAGCTTGTGGGCTTTTTTCCCTAGTGGCTTGCCAAGGAATTCGTCATATACTTGTTTCACTGCCGGGCTCTCGTGACTCTTGCGCACAATCTTGGTTACATCGGTGGCATACATGGCACGCTGCCTAGCTTCGAGTACCGAAATATCGCCATAATGATAAGGTTGCCCCGTGCCACCAATGCAGCCGCCGGGACACGACATGACTTCTACCAAGTGATAGTCAAGCTCACCGGCACGCAGTTTGTCCATTATCACACGGGCATTGTTGAGAGTGTGTACTACGCACACTTTCAGTTCAAAACCGTCCAAGTCGATTGTGGCCTCGCGAATGCCGTCCATTCCACGCACCTCGGTAAATTCTATTTTAGGCAAGGCTTTCCCTGTAAAGTGCTCATAGGCGGTGCGTAATACAGCTTCGGTCACACCGCCGGTAGTTCCGAAGATGGATCCGGCACCGGTGGCGTTGCCCAATGGTAAATCAAATTGACTGTCGGGAAGATTTGCGAAATCAATACCTTGATTCTTTATCATCTCGGCAAGCTCAAGCGTTGTGATGCTACAGTCAACGTCGGGGATTCCGTCATAGATAAACTCATCACGCGCGCATTCATATTTTTTTGCGACACATGGCATTATTGAAATGACCGAGATGTTTTCCCGTGGAATGCCTATCTTTTCGGCCCAATAAGTTTTTGCGAGAGTCCCAAACATCTGCGCGGGCGACTTGCAGGTCGAGGGGTATTGGCGCAGGTCGGGATAATCATTTTCAAAGAAATTGACCCAAGCAGGGCAGCAAGAGGTGGTCATGGGCAACTTCACGTCGGGGTCACCGGCCTTGAGACGCTTAAGGCGGTCGATGAGTTCGGCGCTTTCCTCCATAATCGTGAAGTCGGCTCCGAAGTTGGTATCAAATACATAGTCAAACCCCAATTGCCGCAATGCGGTTACCATTTTACCGGTAACCACCGTGCCTGGAGAGAAATCAAACTCCTCGCCAAGGGCATAGCGCACAGCAGGCGCTGTTTGGGCTATAACGAGTTTGTCGGTGTTTTTTATATCGGCCAGAACGTCATTTATCGAGTTGCGTTCGTCAAGCACTCCAATGGGGCCATCAATAGCGTCGAACTTGCACTTCGACTTGCACTTGCCGCAGCAAGTACACTTGTAGGGGTTAATCGTGTGAGGTTGCTTAACATTGCCGGTGATGGCATTAACCGGGCAATTGCGCTTGCAGGCGGTGCATCCGCGGCACTTCTCGGGGTCGATGGCATAGGACAGCACATTCAAGAATGGAGTGCCACCTATCTCGTAGATGTAGTTGTTGAGCATTGAGTCGAGCGATACCGGGCGCTTGAACGAACTCCAATGCTGTGATTCCACTTCAATGTGCTGAGCTGCCACCTCGACATATCTCAATTCATCGACTAGTTCGCCTCGCACCACATGCTTCTCTACAATCACGTTCACATCTTCTGGCTTGACGTGAGTGTAGGTTATGTTATCGGGCAGGATGCGCACAATGGGACCCTTAGCGCAAAAACCAAAACATCCCGAGGTTACAACGTCAACAAGGTCGTCTACGCCATGGGCATGAAGTAGCACCTTGAACATGTTGATGATGCGCTCGCCATCATGTTTGCGGCAACCTTTGCCACCACAACACTGCACCTGCACGTATTCATTGCCATGCAGGCCATATTGCACACTTGTCGCAGCATTGGCATTTTTACTTGTTGCAGATGCTTTGTTCTCGCTATTTATATCTTGAGTTTTAGGTCCTGAATTATTCATTGTCTTCGGTCTGGATTTAGTGCAAAATTACTAATTCTGACTCTCTCCACCAAGAATATGCCTGTTTTTTTAATTTATACATGAAAGAAATTGACCACAATGCCGTTGTTGGGCATTGTGGTCAATTTAATATAATGTGTAAATGTCGACTTGATTAATCGCTCACTTCCTCCAGAATCTTGCTGATGTCCTTGGGCTGCAAGCGGCCATAGACCTTCTCGCCAATGGTAACCACTGGAGCGAGACCGCAGGCACCCACGCAACGCAGGCAGTCGAGCGAGAACTTGCCGTCGGGGGTCGTCTCGCCAACCTCAATGTTGAGGGTGCGCTTTATCTCATCGAGCAAGCGCTCCGAGCCACGCACGTAGCATGCGGTTCCCAAGCACACCGAGATGGGGTGCTTGCCCTTGGGGGTCATGGTGAAGAACGAGTAGAACGTAACCACGCCATACACCTTCGAGGCAGGTATGTTGAGCTTGCGGGCAATGATGCGCTGCATCTCCTCGGGGAGATAGCCGTGCAGCGACTGTGCCTCATGCAAGATGTTAATCAACTCGCCAGGCTTGTTGCCGTGCTTGTCGCAGATGGCTTCCACCTGCTCAATGACATTACATGCCAGTTTTATTTCTTTTGTCATAATTATCTAGGTTTTAGCCAATTTACTTAATTGATTTGTCAAAATAATGAGTGTGGAGCAGGTGATGCGACTTCTCGCTCAAGGGCTCACCCAGGAATTCCTTGTAGAGCTTCTTGATGTCGGGATTTTCGTGACTCTTGCGGATGGGCTTGCCCTCATCCTCGGCATAGAGTGCCTCGCAGCGGGCCTTGAGAACCTCGATATTGCCATGGTGATAGGGTTGACCGGCACCGCCAATGCAACCACTGGGGCATGCCATGACCTCAACCACGTGATAATCGAGCTCGCCTGCACGCAGTTTGTCCATAATGATGCGGGCATTGCTCAGAGTGTGGGCTACGCACACCTTCAACTCAAAGCCGTTGAGATCGATGGTGGCTTCGCGAATACCGTCGAAACCGCGAACCTCGTCGAAGTTGATGCGAGGCAGAGTCTTGCCGGTGTAAACCTCATAGACTGTGCGCAACGCTGCTTCCATCACACCACCGGTAACGCCAAAGATTGCGGCGGCACCAGTCGACTCTCCCAGTGGGCTGTCGAAGTTGCTCTCGGGAAGATTTGCGAAGTTGATGTTGGCGCGCTTGATGAGGCGAGCTAGCTCGCGAGTGGTGATGCTGTAGTCCACGTCGGGGTTGCCGTCAACCTTGAATTCCTCGCGTGTACACTCATATTTCTTGGCCAAGCAGGGCATGATTGATACAACCACCAGTTTCTCGCGTGGGATGCCCATCTTCTCGGCCCAGTAAGTCTTGGCAATAGCGCCAAACATCTGGGCGGGCGACTTGGCACTCGAGGGATAGTCAAGCAGGTCGGGGTAGTTGTGCTCATAGAAGTTAACCCAGGCGGGGCAGCAAGAGGTCATGATGGGGAGTTTCACACTCTTGTCGCCGGCAAGGAATTTCTTGAGGCGGTCAAGTATTTCAGCTCCCTCCTCCATGATGGTGAGGTCGGCACCGAAGTCGGTGTCAAACACGTAGTCGAAGCCCAGGTCGCGAAGTGCTGTGGCCAGCTTGCCGGTGACAATTGTGCCGGGCTTGAGGCCAAATTCCTCGCCAAGACCAAAGCGAACTGCTGGAGCAGGCTGGGCAATGACAATTTTGTCGGGGTTGGTAATGTCGGCCATCAACTGGTCGGTGTAGTCACGCTCGGTGAGAGCGCCCACGGGGCAAACCGCAACGCACTGACCGCAATAGGTGCAGTCGGTATCCTTAAACATTCGGTCAAATGTTGGAGCGATGGTCGTGTCAAAACCACGACGAATGGCGCCAAGCACACCCACACTCTGAACGTTGTTACAAACGCTCTCGCAACGGCGGCAATAGATGCACTTCTCCATGTTGCGGGTGATGGCGGCTGTGACCTCGTTTTTGCGCTCGCTCTTCTCGCCGTCGTTGTAGGGCATCTGGCGAATGTTCAGGCGCATTACCAGGCGCTGAAGTTCGCAATCGCTACACTTGGGGCAGGTGAGGCAATCGTTGGGGTGATCGCTCAAGATGAGCTCGGCAACGGTCTTGCGGGCACGAATCACGCGAGCCGAGTTGGTGTGTACCACCATGTCGGGCGTGCAGTTGGTCGCGCATGCGGGAGCCAGATTGCGGCGTCCTTCCACCTCTACTACACACAAGCGGCACGAGGCGGGTTTGTTTTTCACGCATGTGCCCTTGAGGTCGATGTGGCACAGTGTGGGAATTTCGATGCCGACGAGCTTGCCGGCCTCAAGCAGTGTAGTGCCTTGTGGTACTTCCACTACATGATTATCTATTGTTAATTTGATCAATTTCTCTTCCATGATGAATGATGTGTGATTTTAGAAAACATGAATAGCGTCGAAGCGGCAGCGTGACTGGCACATGCCACAACGGATGCACTTGAATGGATTAATCACATGTGGCTTGCGCACATCGCCCATGATAGCGTCGGCAGGACAATTGCGGGCACAAGCGCCGCAACCCTTACACTTCTCGGGGTTAACGGTGTAGGTCAGCAAGGCCTTGCACTGCTTAGCGCGGCAAGTGTGCTTCTTAACATGCTCAACATATTCATCGTAGAAGTTGTCGATGGTCGACAACACAGGGTTAGGAGAGGTCTGGCCAAGGCCACACAATGCGGTGTCCTTGATAGTGGCGGCGAGCGACTTCAAGTGCTCGATATCGTCCATTGTGCCCTTGCCCTCGGTGATGCGCGTGAGAATCTCAAGCATGCGCTTGTTACCGATGCGGCATGGGGTGCACTTTCCACACGACTCACCCACGGTGAACTCAAGGTAGAACTTGGCAACCGATACCATGCAGTCGTCCTCGTCCATTACAATCATACCACCCGAGCCCATCATGGAGCCGGCAGCGCCCAGACTCTCGTAGTCGATGGGGATGTCAAGGTGCTTCTCGGTCAAGCAACCGCCCGAGGGACCACCGGTCTGTACAGCCTTGAACTTCTTGCCGTTCTTCACGCCACCACCAATGTCGTAGATGATTTCGCGAAGGGTGGTGCCCATGGGTACCTCAATAAGGCCCACATTGTTGATTTTTCCTGCCAGGGCAAACACCTTGGTGCCTTTTGACTTCTCGGTGCCTATTGAGGCAAACCAGTCTGCGCCCTTGGTTAGGATGATTGGAACATTGGCAAGTGTCTCAACGTTGTTAACATTGGTGGGATAGCCGTTGTAACCGCTCTCGGCGGGGAAGGGGGGCTTTAGGGTAGGCTCGCCGCGCTTGCCTTCCATCGAGTGGATAAGGGCGGTCTCCTCACCGCATACAAAAGCGCCTGCGCCATAGCGAATCTCAATGTCAAAATCAAAGTCGCTGCCCATTATGCGCTTGCCAAGCATGCCGTACTCGCGAGCTTGCTCAATAGCAATCTTCAAGCGGTGAACGGCAAGGGGATACTCGGCACGGATGTAAATCAAACCCTCGCTGGCGCCAATGCAGTAACCGCACAGGGCCATTGCTTCAATAACCGAGTTGGGGTCGCCCTCCATGATTGAACGATCCATGAATGCGCCGGGGTCGCCCTCATCGGCATTACATACCACATACTTGTGCTCGGCTTGGTAGCCACGGGCAAAACCCCATTTCATGCCGGTGGGGAAGCCTGCGCCACCACGACCGCGAAGGCCCGACTTCTTGATGATGTCGATAACCTCCTCGGGAGTTTGATTTTGCAAGGCATTTGAGAGAGCCTTGTAACCATCGCGGGCAATGTACTCGGCGATATTCTCTGGATCGATAAAGCCGCAGTTACGCAGCGCTACACGCTTCTGCTTGCGGTAGAAATCCATGTGCTTCGAGTCGCTCACGGTGCCATTTGTCTTGGGGTCAACATAGAGCAGGCGCTCCACGCGACGGCCGGCAATGACATGCTCTTTCACGATTTCCTCGGCATCCTCGGGTTTAACTTGTGTGTAGAACGTGTTGTCGGGAATGACTTTTACAATAGGACCCTTCTCACAGAAACCAAAGCATCCGGTAACAATCACTTCCACCTTGTTGGCTATATCATTTGCTTCGATAGCAGCCTTAAGGTTGTCGACAATTTTAGCACTGCTCGAAGCTTTACAGCCTGTACCACCGCAGCACAACAACTGAATGTGCTCAGTTCCTGTGGCAAGTCCACACGCTTTTTCACTCACAGCAGCATAACTCAACTCGCGAACATTTAAGTCCGCTTGAGCTTTTTTCCTGAATTGAATCAAGTCTTCAAAGTTCAAGGTTTTCACGGAGTAAAATTGTTGTTTTAGTTATTAGTTATAAGTTGAATAAAATAGTAGTCTTAACTTTTTTATAGAAATCTGTTCCTATAAGCGATACAAAAATACATATATTTATTGAAACAACTATAATTGGCAATCTCTATTTAACAACTTTTTAATGTTTAGGCGGCAAGACGATGAAAAACTTGCCGTTATTTTTTGTAATTTGTTAAAGATGATGTAATTTTGCAACCACTAACCAGTGATGAATTTTTAACAAAAAGAAATAACTTAAAGATGAAATCAAGATTTTTACTCCTTATTGCTCTGGCCACTTTAGTCCTTGCCAGCTGCAACACTCAAAAGGACATTCCTTACATGATTGGTGCCAACCAGTTGCCAGCCGAGGTGCTGCAGTCGGCAGCTAAAGCTACCGACCCCGTGGTTATGCCTGGCGACATGCTGCAAATCAACGTTACTAGCCGCAACACCGAGGCTGTTAAGCCTTTCAACAAGAGCGACTATATCACCAACTTGGGCGGTAACACCAACATGAACAACAACAATGAGAACTCCATGTACTACTATCTGGTGGATGCCAATGGCAACATCGAGTTCCCTTATTTGGGCACGCTGCACATTGGTGGCATGAGCAAGAGTGCTACCGAGAACTACATCGCTTCGCAAATCTATCCACGTTATCTCACCGAGCGACCTGGAGTGGAAGTTAGATTCCAGAACTTCAAAGTCTATATTTTGGGTGAGGTTAAAAGTCCGGGTGAAATCAAGGCCACCAATGGCCGTCTCAACATCCTTGAGGCTCTTGCCAAGGCTGGTGATTTGACAATTCAGGGCCGCCGCGACAATGTGATGATTGTTCGCACCAACAGTGATGGTAGCCGTTCTGTTCAAACCGTGAACCTCAACGACAAGAACTTCATTGTTTCGCCCAATTTCAATCTGCAGCAAAACGATATTATCTATGTCGAGCCCAATAGCTCCCGTGCCCGTTCTTCATGGCAAGTGCCTCCTGCATTGACGCTGGGAATGTCGTCGGTGGGTACGTTAATCTCAATTGCAACATTAATCATTACGCTTACAAAATAATTCTACTTCCTCTAAGGAAAATAATAAAATAATTTGTGCCGCCACAATCAAGTGACGGCACTTTTATATTAGAGCAGATTAGCTTATAGTATTTTTTCCAAGTCCTTGGTGTATTTTTCGATTTCCTCAGCGCTCACGTTGTAGTTGGCCAGGTCGTTGGCAAAATAACGGTCATAGGCTGTCATGTCGATCAATCCATGACCCGACAGGTTGAACAGGATTGTCTTCTTCTCGCCTGAGATTTTGCACTTTAGCGCCTCGTTGATGGTGGCGGCAATGGC
>AUXO018072307.1_pt1 | contig 10730 bp, 4 predicted proteins | sample 768731 | NCBI WGS metagenome assembly AUXO01 (sample SAMN02715735, study PRJNA202380) | gut metagenome | biome: sheep rumen | host: Ovis aries | place: New Zealand: Palmerston North
CAAGTTCCCCAACACGTATCTTGGCTACCAGTACGCCTTCAGTACTGAAAATAGGGTTTAGTGGACTGCTTATCAACTAAAGGGAGTTGGTAGGCTGGTTCCGGGGCTGAAATGCCCTAGGTCGGTACAGCTAGTGTGTTCAAGTCCTGCTCTGCTCTCCACGCTCCAGCAACAGGCGACTGCATGCTTTACCTTTCTTTTGGGAGGGAAACTCTTCACACACTACGTTCAGGGATGCGGTGCTGTTCTGGCCCGGTGATTCTTATGCGGAGGAAAGGAATCACAATCACTGCTGATAACTGTTATAAGTAGTATGCAGGGAAAAGGAGCGGTATACCCATAGGGCAAAATAAAAAGCCGCCTCCCAATGGAAAGCGGCTTTTTCTATGTTAGCTATAAATTAGTTGAATTTATACTTCAAACCGAAGAGTACATGCCAAGTCTGGTTGGTATTGGTATAGTACTTATTGAATGTTTCTGTAGGATATGCATTGTTCACCTTGTTGAAGCTGAAGGTTGGCTGACCTGCGTCATTCTTACCTGCATATTTCAAAGGAGAAACTACGTTGATATCATTACTTGTTTGGTAGCAAGAGAACTTCTCTACACCCCACTTAGAGTTGATCATGTTCAGCACGTTCTGGAAGCTGCAGCTCAGCTCAATGGTGTGCTTAGTCTTACCAATCTGGAAAGTGAAGTCTTCTGATACACGAAGATCCAGCATGTGAACCCAAGGAGAACGGCCTACGTTAGCCTCTGCATACTCACCCTTGTGGCTGCTCAGATACTTATCCTGCTCCAGGAAGGTCCAGAATGCGTCACGGTCAGCATCAGAAGTGAAGACAAGCTCATTCTTATCCTTAGGAATGTACATCAAGTCTGCACTGTTGCCATCACCGTTCATATCATTAGAATAGATGTAGCTATATCCTCTTGGAGAATAAGCAGTGTAAATAGCATTGATGTGTACACCTTCACCCTTCAGAATATTCTGGAGAGGGAAGCCTATTGCATTCTTGAAAGGAATGAACCAGTTAAAGTTGAACAGTACCTTATCAGGAATAACATACTGTGAACGCTGCAAGCCTGTGAACTCTGCACCATTTACAGTGTAAAGACCAGTGTAGGTAGAGTTGGCAGCAGAACCTGGCATACCAGTGATTTCCTTAGACTCAGTCTTGGTGTAAGACAGCATCAAGTTCAGGTTTTCAGTAGGCTGTGCCTTCAAAGTGATGTTGGCATTCCAACCATAACCCTTCTTGGTGTTAGTCATTACGTAAGCACTAGTTGAACCATAAGTAGCGTTGGTTACACCACTATAATCGAAACGATTATCTGGACCGCTAAATCTTGAGCCAGATTTCTCTACTGCACTAGTGTTGATGTTCCAGTCAGATACGATAGTACCATAAATGGTCTTGTTGTACATGAACTCACCAGTCAGTGTCAATGGGAAGCTAGCAGGAATCTGATAATCGATAGCGATAGAGCTCTTCCAGATCTGTGGCATCTTGAAGTCTGGGTCTACACCAGAGATGTAAGACTGAGAACCTAATGCGGTGCTATTTGGATCATAAGAAGTAGGCAAGCCTAGGATGCGAATCATTTCATTGGTGTCGGTTACAACCTTACCGCCAGAAACAAGTTTGCTTAAAGTCTCGCGCTGTGCATCGGTATAAACTACCTGACCATTTTTAATGCTAGAGCTATAAATTCCTTTAGAAATACTACCTTGGATAGTACCACTGTACTGAGGCATATTGGTGAAGAATACCAATGGCAAACGGCCCATGAAAAGACCTGTACCACCACGCAGAACCAAAGTCTTGTCGCCACGGATATCCCAGTTGAAACCTATACGTGGAGAAATCTGTGGATGGGTAGATGGATACTTACCTGTATCAATAGAACGGCCACCCAGGTCATAGTTCTTGATAGCGTTGTTGGTAACAATCTTGTCATTGTCGAATACCAATGCATCGGCACGCAAACCATAGTTCAGTTTGAATCGTGGAGTAATGTTCCAGTCATCCTGAGCATATACACCATACTGGTTATAAGTAACTACACCTGCTGGGCTAGGATTGCCATCAAATCCGTAAGTCAATGCAAAGCTCAAAGGAGTATTTCCCTGCAAGAAATCGTCTACAGTAGCAAAACGGTAATAACCTGTACCATTACGCATGTAAGAGTTGGTAGCAGTCATATACTCATAGAGGAAACCTGCTGTAATCTTATGCTTGCCGTTATAGTAGGTAAAGTTGTCTGTAACATTAGTGGTCTTGTTGGTTACACCATTGTTGTAAGAGAACAACTCATAACCCAGAGATGCATAAGGAATAAAGTTTCCAGTACTGATGTCACCAGACATGATATCGATGTGTGGGAACAATGCAGAGTTAGAACCACGCTGATCATCAATGTTAGTGTGAGTTACAATCAGCTGGTTGGAAATCTTATCATTGAAACGGCTGTTTAATTCACCAGCGAATGAAGTCACATTGTTCTTCTGGGTGTACATGTTGTTAGAGAACGCTGTAGAAACCTCACTAGCACGGTTAAAGCCACGGTTACGGTAGTTGTCATCGCAAGAGTTGCCGTTTGGCGTATTCCATACGTCATTGTTCGTCTTGTTGAAGCGCAATGCCAATTTATGTCTGTCGGTGATGTTCCAGTCGATACGAGCCAGATACTTGGTATTTTCATTACCACCATTGTAGCTATCCCAAGAACCTGGGTCATAGCCATAATCATTAACCAGCTTATTCTTGATTTGCTGTAATACAGAAATCTTGTCTGCACTTGGACGATACTGGATAATTTCCTTAGGCTCCTTGTTTGACTCAAAGTTCACGAAGAAGAACAATTTGTTCTTGACAATAGGACCACCCAAGGTGAAACCATAAGTCTTCTTTGACTCCTTCTCACGTGCACCTAGGCTCTCATCATTAATTCTGTTACCACGGAAATTCTGATTGGTGTAATAGCCATAAGCAGTAGCTTTGAACGTATTGGTACCAGACTTGGTAACCGCATTGATACCACCACCTACGAAGTTGGACTGACGAACGTCATAAGGAGCTACTACAATCTGCATTTCCTCAATGGCATCGATGGAGATAGGAGTACCACCACCAGGAAGGTTAGAGGAAAGACCGAAGTTGTTGTTGAAGTTAGCACCATCGACAGTGAAGTTAGTAGAACGGCCGTCACCACCTGCGAAGCTCATACCATTTGAATAAGGAGAAAGCTTAGTCAAATCGGCAATGCTACGGTTAACAGTAGGCATGTTCATCATTTCAGAGTTGGAAATGTTTGTAGAAGCACCCGTCTTGATGTTTGTAAACTTACTACGAGTACCTGTTACAACTACTTCGTTCAACTCCACACCAGACTGCAGGGTTACATCCAGGTTCAAGGTTTCACCCAGTGAAAGCTGAACATCGGTGTAAACTACGGTCTGATAACCCACGTAAGAAACTTCCACGCGGTAAGGACCACCGGTACGCATACCTTGAATCATGAAACGACCATCCATGTTGGTGATGGTTCCATAATAAGTTCCAGAAGGAGTGTGCACTGCCTGGACAGTAGCACCGATAACATCCTCACCATCAGCCACAACCTTACCGCTGAGTGATGCTGTAGTTACCTGTGCGCTAACCAATGTAGCGAACATTGTCATAACTGAAACCAACAAAAATTTTACCTTTTTGAACATAGTGAATGTTGTTTAGTTAATAGTGTTTGTTTAATTTCGCCGCAAAGATAGATAATAATTGTGAAAATAAATAAAAAAAGCAACGAAAATTGTGTTCCGTTGCTTTTTTATAAAAAGGAATTTACCATTCCCAAAGATTTACATCCACTGTAGATTCTATTGCTTCTTCCACCTCATCGGACAGATTACAGAAAAAATCCAGACCTGTGAATTTTTCCAGTTCATCAATGCTTACTACCTTAGATTTCAGTTCACTGGTAGTAGGAGAGAGTGGTTGGTCGTCATCGTGTTCTACCAGGAACGCAATGGCCTGATATTTCCCATCCTTTTCTGCCAGAACTGCCGTAAAGTAATAGGCAGGAACAGCTATTTTGTGCCTGTTCAGACCTTCAGCATTGGTATATGGAGTTACGCCATCGTTGCCTGCATATTTGCCTATAAAGTTCTTTAGTAAGTTATTCAGTGTTCCACCTTTTGTAACGTAGACCTTATCGAAGGTAGTACTTACGGTAGAGCGTCCCCAATTGCGAACTCTCTCCTCTACACCGGTCCAGAAACCGCTGTTGAAACGGTGGGTCATCGGACTGATGTTACTATAGAAGAAGGTCTGGTCATTGGCTTCAGTGCTATACAGGCGGTCAGAGCTGGCACACAGGTGTCCCTTATCATAACCATCCATCTTGTGATCTGATTCTTGTACAGGATTCAGACTCGTAGGGATGACAGGGTCCCAAGCCCAGTTATCTCCTCGGGATACCCGAGAACGAGCCGTATTGCTGTCGAAGTAGAATGCCACCCAGTTGGCATGTCGAAGAGTAGAGTTCCATTCTACTGCCAGATTCATGTAGGTTTTACCCTCGAATTTCACGGTGTGAGGTGCATAGAAATTATTGTTGTCTAGGTGTGGTATCTCAAGTTCCCATGCCGTCTGGTCAGGATTCTCCATGTTGGAGTTACTGTTTGGACGGTCGGTGGTGTGTGAGCTAACCACATATTCTATACCCACATTATTTCCGTCAATATAAGCTACACGCAGTTTGATGTACTTGTAGACAGAACCACCATAGCGAGCCCAGTAAGTGGTTTTATCGTAGATGCCTGCCTCAGATTCCCAATTTCCACTTTCAGGGACAGTGGTCATGGCATCTAGTCTGGTATCGGAGGTTCTGATAAAGTCGAAGAACTTGCCATACAATTTACCATCCTTGATGTAGACTGGTGCAGCGAAACCAGAAGGCTGCAGTATAGAGAACCCCTGGGATGAACTGACGTATCCCTTGAGGACCATGGAAGAGGAGCCTTCTTCAGTCGTTTCAATATAGCCATTGACTGGAACCTCATCGTTGTCACAAGCTGTAAAAACGCTGAGGCCCATAGCCAATACTAGTAGTGATAATATTTTTTTCATATATTATCGGTTAAGGTTTAATTGCCTGCATAGGAAGCTTCTACCACCTTCACGTTCTTCACTTCCCAAGTAGCTGCAGCACTTGCATCACTTCTATAGCGGAATGCGATAACTGCTCTGCCACCAATGTATGGAGTCAAATCGATCTGGCCACTGTTCACGTAGTCCCAAGAACCATTAGACCATGCCTGTACACTGGAAGTAAGGTCACTCCAAGTACAAGTGGTAACATCTCCGTTATAATCGGTGGAAATCAGTATACCGAAATAATTAGTAGGAGAAGCTCCGTTCAAGTAGTTGTATGCTTCATCGAAGCTCAGCAATGGCTGAACGGCCTTCTTAAAGTTCATGGAAGGAGAAACAATCCATGCTTCTGTCTCATTGTTGGTCTTGTTTGCATAGCCTGATGCTCTCCAACCGTAGATAGCATCTGTTCTCCAGACATAGGTCATTCCATCGCCCAGTTTCACATTCTGTGCAGTGAAACCACCATCAGAACCGTCGGTCAAGGTATCATCAATATAGACACTCAAGTTGGCGCTGATACCATCTGCATCTACAGAGAATGTAGTGGTTTCAGTGGTGTAGGTAGGAGTAGCAATCCACTCTTTCAGCTCGCTGAGTGAGAACTCCTTCGCTACAATACCCTTTGAAGTGTTATAGATGACAGCAGCCTTGGTTCCAACTTCTGCATAAGGATAAACCTTAGCCAGATAAACAGGCATTACATAGTCTGGATTACTTACGACAGAACTTCCCAGTGCTTCATATTCAGCAGGACCGAATACGGCGATGTTTGCATCGCTGTTCTTGTATTCTTTCCAGTTTTCACCATCGAACTGGTAAAGAACAGCATCGGTAGATGCTACCTGACTGTTGGCACGGGTACCAGCTGCAGCAGTGCTATAGTCTGTAGATACCCAGTAAGTGATAGCTTCAGCAGCGTCAAAACGGAAAGTCTCATCCAAAGTGAAGTAAGGAGCTGCTGCATTATCTGCAATTTCGATGGCTGGAGACACCAGATAGCTCTCTGTAGCAAATCTTTCTTTTGTAGAACTGATATAAGCGGTAGCTACCCAACCGTAATTGTTGTTGTTCCAAAGATTAGTTGGCAGACCGCCCAAATCGATGTCGTATGCAGAGAAACCACCTTCATCGTTGATGAGTGTGTTGCTTACATACTCATAACCCTCAGTCTTGGATGCAGGCCAGTTACCAAATTCGATGGTACCATTATATACGGTACAGTGAAGAACGTTTTCACTTAGGGTATTAGTGATGATAAACTGGTCATTACTGTTGTTTACATTCACGATGGTCCATTCATAACCACTTTCACCAATTTCGTCGCTCACATTGAATGAATTGTAATAATAGCCGCTACTGTTTGCAGAGTTATAGAAATACTTTCCTATAGCATTCTGGAAGGTGAAAGTACCTTCTGTAGCTCCTGCTGCAATGGTAACCACATGGTCTGCAGCATCGGCTGCAGCGATGACACCATTTTCCTCAGCAATAGGTGCTGGAGTAACATAGCCATAGCCCTTATCACCGGCAATGCGTCCAAACGGATAAACCTTGCCATCAGACCAAAGTGCTGCTATCACATATTTGCCTTCACCCTTAAATTCAGACTTGCGCTGAATTTTCTTGAATGTGCCATCTTCCTGCTCTGCATAGAGTAATACATTAGTATAAGGTACAGAACCAACTTTGAAGTTCTGGAACTCATACGTAGCAGCAGCTGATGTGGTAGAGGTATAGCGGATACCTATGTTTACGGTCTGTCCCTTAAATTCAGACAGGTCAATAGGACCCACATTCACATAGTTGAACGATGCACCTAAAGCACGAGCTAAAGGCTGAACCTGCTGCCAAGTAGGTTCTACATCCTGGCCACCGCCACCACCGATAGAAGGTTCAGTGGTAGAGTAGGCATAGTTCACCACATAAAGATCACCTGCTTCAGCATCTTCCACGCTGCTGGAAAGTATTTCCGGCAACTTGCTGATGGAATTAGGAGAGAGGTAGTATGCCTTAACTGTACTTCCCCAAACTTCATCATAGTTCTCTGAAGTCAGTGTATAGCTCTTGATATCATTCAGTTCAGCGAGGTATGCAGAAGGAGAAACAAAGTTGTTGTATGTAATGTTGAACTTAGAACCTAGATCTGCATTGGGGTATTTGCTTGCCAGCAGTGCAGGGATATACTCATCTGCTGGAGCTGCATCGGTAAAATACTTGTTGGTACCCACAGCATTCAAGGCTATCACACCCGTTCTTCCTTCTGGGTCCTTAGCTAGTGCCAGTTCCTGGTTGGTGGAATTGGATGCAATGCTTGCATAGTCTGTGGAAGTCAGGGTATAGTTGATATTCTTTACATCGGTAGGTTCGTAATCGATATCGAACTTATCCACATAATCATCGTTACAGGCTGAAAGTAATCCAACCAGAGCGAATGCTGATAAATAAATATATTTTTTCATGTTGTTATACGCTATTGGGATTAGAATGCAACCTTAAGTCTCAAAGTATATGTACGTCCGGTGTTGAAGAAACAGTAGATGTTATTTTCATCAGCAGCGGTAGTCAGTGAACTTGGGTTCCAAGCCTTCAGAATGTACTGGTAGTTCAGCAGGTTATTGATGTTACCGCTGAAAGTAGCGTCCAGGTTACCAATCTTGAACTTGTAACGTCCGTTCAGGTCCACGGTGCAAGCAGCAGGAACTCTCCAAGGCTCTGCAATGGTCAACTCTTTACCGATGCTCAAGTTGCTACCTGAGAATGAATAGTAAGAGTAGTTACGTCCCATGAAGTTCCAGTCGGCACCGATGCTCAGGTGCTTGTCCAGCTTAACATCAGCTCCGAGGGCTGCAGTAGTCTGTGCTGAACCACCCACGCGTACACCATCCAGGTTAATGATAGCCCATGCATGGTCTGGTGCCATAACGTCGCTTGCAATCTCACCCTTAGCTGTCAGAGGCAGACCTTGGTCATTGTATGCATAACCTGTAGCATTGCTGTCCCATGTCCAGTCGCCCAAAGAGAACATACCGGTCAAGTCCAACCATGGAGTAGCCTTAATCTTGAACTCAAGTTCCACACCCTTGTGCAGAGCGTTCACACCTGTCATGTTCATGTAGTAAGTCTCCTGATTATCCAATGTACCGGTTTTGGTCATGGTCTTATCCAACCATCTAGTGTAGTAGGCATTCAGGTTTGCAGTGAACCAGTCGTTCTTGAAACCGTAACCAGCTTCTACAGAGAAGATCTTCTCATTCTTAGCATTTGGGTTGATAACGTTGCTAGTGGTTGAAGTCATGAATGCACCATAAGCAAACTTAGGAGCACGAGAGATATAACCCACGTTTACGAAGACATTGTGATTGTCGTTCAGGTTATAGTTGGCACCACCCTTAGCTGTGAAGCCCATATAACTGGTAGTCTTAGATTTAGCATGGTCTGCATCATAATACAGGCGGTCATAACGCCAGTATGTGGTGTTGCTTAAAGAACCAGATACAAAAGCTGAAAGTTTGTCTTTGTTGTACTCTGCCTGGAAGAATGCACCTTCCTGGACTACGTATGAGTCATAGTCGCGGTAAATGACATCACCTACACCCAGTTTTTCATAAATCCATGAACTGCTTGCTGCACTTCTGTTATTAGAAGGAGATACAGTGGCACGTGCCTCATCGATATAATACTCACCTCCGTAAAGGTCAAGGATGTCATTGGTATGAGTACCTTTGTAATAACGGAAGTCTACACCACCATAGAAATCAATGTGCTTACCAAAGCTTGTGGTGAAGGTAGAAAGAAGACCATACCAGTCGTGATAGTTCTTGGACTTTGACATCACGAGGAGTGAACCATACTGGCTGTTCTGATTGATTTCATTGATAGCTCCATAGTCGAAAGTACCATCAGCCTTACGGAAGGTATTGTACAGCTGACCATATCGGCCACCATACCAGCTCTGGTAAGTATAAGTGTTACCGTCTGCATCTGCAAAGTTGCTGTTTGCTTCACCAGCATAGCCGTATCCACGACCAATAGAAACGTAAGCAGAGGTACTCAGTGAAGACTTGTCGTTGATAGCCCACTGGTGGTTCAAGCTGATTTGTGGCTTGTGATATACATTGTAATCGGAACTCTTGCGCTGTCCGTTCTGGTCGAAGCCATAGGTTGCATTGTAGCGATAGTTCGTTACACCATATTTTTCTTCCACCATCTTCCAGTTTGCAATGGTCAAAGCGGAGTTGTTTCCACGCTTATAATGCTCCTGAGGTGCACCGAAAGCAGTTAAAGACAACTGATGAGCATCGTTGATTCTCTTAGCAATGTTGATGAAATAGTTGAAACCCTTGTATTCAAGGCCCTGAGCTGTACCATCACCTTCCTGTCTTGCTCCCAGTAAGGTGAGTGCCCATCCTGACTTGCTCATACCTGTGGAAACTGTGAACAAAATTTTGCTCATGTTGTTGCTTCCAATGGAGTAAGAGATGTTACCTCCGCGCTTGCTTTCCAAACCCTTGGTGATGATGTTGATGGTACCACCCACAGAAGGAGAGGAAACCTTGCTAGCTCCCAGACCACGCTGAGTTTGCATACTGCGGGTCACGTCGCTCAAACCAGCCCAGTTGGACCAATAGAGTGTACCATTCTCCATATCGTTCATAGGCACACCATTAATCATGGTAGCTACATTGGTGTTGTCGAAACCACGCATATAGATTTCGGAGTCACCGTAACCACCTCCCTGCTTGTTGGCATGCACACCTGGAGTAGATTTCAAGATTTCAGGGAATTCCTGTGAACCCAGTTTCTCCTCGATGTAGAGGGTAGGTACTTGAGACATGGCAACTGGAGTTTTGCGGGCTACAGCCACTGAAGAAGTGATGACCACGTCCTTCAGTACCACTGCATCGGATTCCATAGGAATGTTACCCAGATCCACAACGCTGCCGGTTTTTGAGATTTTCAGGGTTAAGTCTTTATAACCCACATACTTAAAAGTCAACGTGGCACTTCTGGTAACTGTCAGTTCGAAAGCTCCATCAATGTCAGTTGCTGTTCCATTTGTAGTGCCGTCTTCCATAACAGCTGCGCCTATCAGAGGCTCAGCGTTTTCGGCATCTACCACAATACCCCTCACGGTGGTCTGAGCCCATGCTGCAGTGCTAAGCACTGAAAGCACACAGACCATCAGGAACTGAATTAAATGCTTTTTCATATAATTCTTTTTGATAAGTAGATAGAGATTGTTAAAAATAGTTATTTTGTTATCGAACGCAAATATAATTAAAAAAAAGGGAAGAAACCCTAAAAAATGAGGAATTTTAAAGAAGTTGTTGATAAGTTCTCATGAAGAAGGTTGAAGATTCATGATAAAGTCTGATTATGGCAAGTTGAAGGCGGAACAAAAACGGGTAGAGGATGAGTGGAAATAGTATATTGCAAAAAAAGACTAAGAGATTTTCTCTTAGTCTTTTTCATAGAACAAGTTTTTTCTTTATATTTTGTCGGGGTGAGCAGACTCGAACTGCCGACCCCACGCCCCCCAGACGCGTACTCTAACCGGACTGAGCTACACCCCGA
>AUXO013502999.1_pt1 | contig 10729 bp, 10 predicted proteins | sample 768731 | NCBI WGS metagenome assembly AUXO01 (sample SAMN02715735, study PRJNA202380) | gut metagenome | biome: sheep rumen | host: Ovis aries | place: New Zealand: Palmerston North
TGGGCTAATTCTTTTTTAGGTGCATTTTCTGTAGGGGCTATAGTTTTGGCTTCTTTTTTCTTTTTTTCTTGTATGTTTTTATTTGTATCTTTCGTTTTGTTTTCACTTTTTTTAGGCTGTTCTTTTTTTACTTCGACTTTCTTTTCTGTTTTCTTATCTTCTTTTTTTGCATTTTTTTCTAGCTTACCTGTTTTTTCTATCTTTGTTTCTTTTTTTGTCTTAGCTTCTTTTTTCGTTTTTTTAGCTTTTAATTCTTTTTCAGTTTTTTCTTTTCCCACTTTTTACCCCTCCATTTTTTTCTTTGCGAGCCTGATTATAAGCTCATTTAGCTCTTCTTCTAGTTTTTTTGATTCTTCTTTAGGCAATTCTGGATTTTTTATCAGTTTTATTATCTCATTTTTTCTGTTTGTTAGTTTTTCTCTTGAATAAGCATTTATAACATCTTGTACACATTTTTCAGTGTCACTCACTTCTAGCTCTTCAGACATTATTCCTGTAACTTGACTTATGCATTCTTCATCATCTTCAAGTAAATCAAGAATATTCTCTATATTACTTTTTCCTTTTTCAAATTCTTCATACATCTTTTGAATTATTTTTTTATTCTGTTTTGACTTGAAATCTTCTACCTTTACTGTGTCTTTTATTTTGTCATATACTGTGCTGCCTTGACTTAGTAAAAGAGCAATTACCATATTTTCTTTTTTTATGTATTCCATATTTGCGTTTTCTTCTGTTTTTTTAATTATTGGCCTTTTAGTAAGTGTTTTTTCTGGATTTATATTTCCATATTTTATTTTGTTTATTTGTGCATAAATTGCTTCTTTTGAAATTTTATACTCTCCAGAAATTTTGTCTATATATACTTCTTGTTCTATTTTGTTGTCTATTGGAACTAATATTTTAGCAATTTCGTTTAAAAATTTAATTTTATCATTTGAAGAATTTAATGTTGAATTACTTTTCAAAATCTTAACTTTGTACTCTACAAGTGAAATCGCTTCATCCATAAGTTTTAAAAATCTTCCACTGCCAAATTTTATTATGTATTCATCTGGATCTTTAGCACCTTCCATTTGTAGTATTCTCACATCGCATCCTAAATTAGTTAATATATCTAATCCTCTTACTATTGCCGCTTGTCCTGCTCCATCTGAGTCATAACCTAATACTATTTGGTCAGCATGTTTTCTAAGTAATCTTCCTTGGCTTTCTGTAAGTGCTGTTCCTAATGATGCCACAACATTTGTAATTCCCCTTTGGTATAAAGAAATTGCATCCATGTAGCCTTCTACAATCAGTAATCTTGATGTGTCATATTTTTTTGCAATGTTTAAGCCAAATAGATTTCTTCCTTTACTGTATACAATATTTTCTGGGGAGTTTACGTATTTAGCATCTGGTGAATTTACAGCTTTGGGTTTGTACTCGTCAAGAACCCTGCCACCAAAAGCAATTACTTTACCCCTTACATCTTGAATAGGAATCATAAAGCGTCCTCTAAATCTATCAACGAAATCTCCTTTATCAGTTTTTATTACTAAACTTGATGCAAGTATTTGCTCATCTGTAAAGCCTTTTGCTTTCAAAAAATTATATAAATCACTGTAATTAGGATTTGAATATCCTAATCTAAATGCCTTTAATGTTTTGTTATCTAGCTTACGTTTTTTTACATAATTTTGGCATTCTTTTGAAGTAGGTTTATACAAATTTTCATGATAAAAAGTAGCTGTTTCTTCATTGATTTCGAACACTTTTGCTTTTAGTTCTTGCCTTTTGTTATCATCCCTGTTTGATTCTGTTGGCAAACTTATTCCTGCTCTTTCTGCAAGAGTTTCAAGTGCATCTCTGAAATCAAGTCCCTCTATTTTAGAAATAAAATGAATAACATTCCCTCCTGCTCCACATCCAAAACAGTGAAAAATTTGCTTGTCCGGTGAAACAGAAAAAGAAGGTGATTTCTCTCTATGAAATGGGCAAAGCCCAAAATAGTTTCTACCGCTTCTCTTTAAGGTTACATATTGTGATATAACATCAACGATGTCGTTAGAAGTTCTAATTTCATCAATTAATTCTTCATTATATCTAACCATTTTACTTCCTTTCCCTATACTATATAATATTCGACAACATTGCTCTAATTCCTTCTTATGGAAACTAGTTTGCATAATAAAAAGTCTTTTTGAAAATTTAGGGACGTTTCTAAAAATTATCATTAAAGATAATTTTTAGAAACGTCCCTAAATTTTCATTTAAGTATACTATGCTTCTGTTCCATTAAATGGAATAAATTTTTTTACAATATTCTCTGTATGAGTTCCTTTTACTGCTATATCTGGATTGAATTCAGCAAATGATGTACTAATTTTATTTTCAACTAAATTCTCTATGTAATCTTTAGAAGAATGCTCTGCTAGAACCAATTCACTAACTAAAATTTGTTTAGCATTTACTAGCATTTTCTTTTCTCCTGTAGATAATCCTTTTTCTTTTTGTTTGAAGCTCAAATTTCTTACTACATCTGCTATCTCGTATATGTCCCCACTCTTCATTTTTTCCATATTGTCTCTATATCTTTTACTCCAGTTCATAGACATCTCTGTGCTATTTTCTTCTAATACAGATATAACCTTTCCTGCTGTTTCTTTATCAATAATATTCCTTATACCTATATCTTCTGCCTTTGAAACTGGTACCATTGCTTTAACTTCTCCAGGCATCTTAAGTATATAATATGCTTGTTTCTCTCCTAAAATATCCTTCTCTTCAATTGCCTCGATTGTACCTGCTCCATGCATTGGATATACTATTTTGTCTCCAACATTAAACATATCATCACTCCTTAACTTATATTGCTCCCGACATTAATTATTATACAACAAAAATTACCAAAAGTCAAAACATTTGGTAAAAATTTTATGTGAATTTTAAAAATATTAGAACCTAAAAAAAGCTATTAGAAGTATTGTTTTTGCATTAATACTTCCAATAGCTTATTTCAAATTTTATATTTAATTATTTGCTTGTTGAGCCAAATCCACCAGTGCGTTCATTTGTTGCTGTATCATTGTCTACAATACCAAATTTATGGAAGATTGCTTGACCAATTGCATCTCCTTTTTTTATTAGAACGTCTTCTTCTTTGATATTATAGAATGCAAACATTATGTGGCCATCATTATCAGGGTTTCCATAGTAGTCCTTGTCAATTATTCCTACTCCATTTGCTAAAACTAATCCTTTTTTTCCAGGATTAGAACTGCGGTTTACTATCATTAGGTATTCATCTTCTGGCATATATGCTTTTATTCCCGTTTTTACAAGTGTTGGCTTTGCCCCAGGAGTAAAAGCTGGAATTACTGTGTCTTCTATAGCTTCTACATCATATCCTGCTGAATACTTTGTTTTTCTTACCGGTAAATTTATTTCCATGTTCTCAAATCCTTTTGCTATTTCAAATCCTCTTACTTTTTCCATGTTTAATACCTCTTTTCTATTTTGATGGATTTATTATATATAAATGTGTACATAATTTCAACTGTTTCTATTATTTTTGCATGTTCTTTTCTTTATAATAAATCCAAATTAGCATACCAATTAAAACGAGAATTCCTAAACCTATTATAATAACTGTGACAATTTTATTTACATCTATCTTCGGTTGAATATTTTCGTTTATGTCATCGGTCTGCAAATTCTTTTCAACATTTGCATTAGTATTTTCTAAAAGTTCCATTGTTTCTTCGTTTTCAGTTTTTTTGTAAACATCTACAATATATGTGCTTGTTTTGCTTTTATCTTTTGATGTAGTAGTAATATTTATCTTGTTACTGCCATATGCAAGATTTTCAGCACCTGTAATGCTAACTGTTGCTCCTTCAATTTGAGGTACTGCCAAAATGTTTAAACTTTCTATATTACTTCCTATTTCTGCCGTGTATTCAAAAACATCGAATCTGAATTCTGGCAGTAAAAAAACATTTTCAATTGCTAAATTTTCAAGATAACTGTTTGATAAATAGGCTGTGTCTGTCTTTGTTACAATTATTTTATATGTTTTTTTGTTTCCATTTTGAGAAGTAACTGTAACTAAAATCACGTTGTTTCCTAAATTTAAATTGTTATTTCCGCGTTATTGATATACTACTGGTTTGATCTTCTGGTACGGCTAAAACATCTACACCAGTTATAGTCTCATCAACAACTGCTGCATACTCTAAAACATCTGGCGAAAAATTGGGGACAATAGATGCTAAATCAAGCCTAAGTGATTTAAGATTTGTATTTGAATTTATTTTTTCATTATTGTTTTGTGATAGGTTAGATTGATTTTCTGGTATATCAATTGTTGTAGATGTATTAGGTATACTTAGTTCACTAGGAGAAGAAGGTAATGTCGGTTCAGAAATAAGTCCTTGTTCCCCAGGATTATCTATCTCTATTGGTTGTTCAGGTTGGTTTGGAATTTCTGGTTCTCCAGGGTTATCTGGCTCAATAGGCATATCAGGTTCTGGCTCATCTGGTATTTCTGGTTTGTCAGGTTCAGTTGTAACAGGCGGAATCTCTGGCTCTGGGTCTTTTATAGTAACAGTCGTTCCTGAAAAGCTTAAATTGATTGCTGTTTCTTGAGAAGTATAAAAGTCCCCGCTTATCGAAAAACCTGCAATACCTGCAGTCTTTGCCCTTAATTTAAAGGTAGCTAAAATTCCTCCTGTAAAAGGGGTTTCTCCTCCATTGGGGTCAGTCCATGTATAAATAATTCTCCCATTTCTAAAGTTACTGTTGCTAGGTCCTGAGACATATTCAACTTTGTTTGTATCAATTGTAACTCTAGCAGTAAGTGATGCTGCTTCTGCACCGTGAAAGGGAAATTGTCACATCAAATTCTTCACCAATATTTACACTTGATTTATTAGCAGAAAGGATTGCACTTCCTGTAGCATACACTTTAGGTGTCATTATTACCATTGCAAGAATACAAATACTTAAAAAATATTTTTTCATTTTGCCTCCTTTTTACTGTTCAATAAAACTGATTTCTAGTATATGCTTTTGGAGTTTTAGCATATCAAGTGCAGATGGTGAATTCCCGTTTTTGCTTAAATTTCCAGCTTTATAAAAAATCCCTTCTAACACTTTTATTTCTAAAATATGCTTTTGAAGCACCAATACATCCAAAGAATTTATAAGCCCATCTCCATTTAAATCACCATATATAAGGAATTCATATTCATTCATGACTTGCTCGTTTTCGTCTAATAAAACTAGTTTACTGCATGTTCCAATTTTGCTCTCACCAGTTATGCTTTCTCCATTTACATTTGTGAATTTTGTTTGTAAATTCGTGCTAATTAAGTTTTGTATATTATTTATTGCCAAGTTTTCTTGTGGTAGGTTGCTTATTATGCTTCCTTCTATTCTTAATCTTTTATCAAATTCTAATTGCCATTCGGGTTTAACAGTCTCTTTTAAATAACTTGCAAAGACATATCCTATAACTCCATTTTCTAATTGCACCTTGTCCCATGTTTCATCACTTCTTATGTCTTTTTTTAGTCTTGTAACAACTGTTTTGCTTGGAATTGAAGTTAAAATTTCATAATTAGTGCCTGGACCAGATCGAACATTTAGTGTTGTAGTAACATTTGCATACATTAATTTTACCTCATCTATATAATTAGAATCATCAATTCGTGGGCTCTCGGTCATTATTTCTGGCATATTATCATATATAGGAATTAAAAAGCCTATTGAGGAGTTAAGCATTTCGTTATTTTTATATGCATTATACATACCAACGCTTTCACTATATGGAGCTAAACAATTTGTCATGTATTGATGCCAATAAAGCTTGTTTGGATAATTTGTATTAACAGAAAATTTTTGCAGATATAATGTATTTTGTCCTACAGCGATATAGCTCTTCCCTATAAATACAGCTCCTCCTTTTATTGCCTTTTCTGGAGTGTCCCATGGTAGCAGGTAATTTTGCATGTCTTGAGTACTTGCTCCTTTACCATTTCTTGCAAACTCAAGTCCATTTTTGACCGCTCCCAGGCTTTCTGTTGAACTTGTAGCACCAATGTTATAAAAATTAAACAAACCTTCATATCCTGGAACAGTGCCACTGATTGACGGGTTAGATAAAAATGCTCCAAGCTCTTGCTTAATTCTTGAAGCTAAATGATATGGGCTTACTCCAGAATAAATTGCAGCATCCCATATTAAATCTGAATAAGTCTTTTCTGTTGTTACTATATTGCCATTTACTGTTTTATATGACACTTTTCTTTGATAAAATTCAGTTCCATATAATATTTTTTCTACACCTACTTTAGAATGTATAGATGGATCATATGATAGCTTTTCAAATTGAAAAATACGCACCTCATTTAAGAAGTTTCTTGGATCAATTGAGTACTCTACTGCCCTTTTTGATGCATTAACCCACCCCTTATCTATCTCAATATTATATAATCCGCTCATCTTTGCTTTTCCATCTGTCATTGTATGTTATAGGTACTAAGTTTCTGTTGTTTCCATATTCATTATTTATTACTTCATTATAGTCAAGCCCTGTATAAAAACTGTTAAATACCCAATTAGGATGTTTTTCATTTAGTAGCTCAAGGTATATTCTGTAATCTTCAGGAAAACTATCAATTCCTTGTTTTACCTCTGCGCCATAGCTCTTCGTTGCCATAACCAAAATAAAAAATACTAAAAAAATTATATTTCTTTTCATAAATTCCCCTAATCTTTTTATTTATAGTATTTTCAAAAAAAGACCTCTTATTCTTTATTTTGGGGTAATTTAATGCTGAAGCTTTATAATTATCAATAGTTGTTTTTTTAAGAAATTGTGATATAATTTTTTTGTTTAGAAAGAGAGTTGAGATTAATGTTGCTTTCATCTAGTGACAAAAACCTTGCTGAAGGTAAAGTTTTAATTTTATATATTTTAAAAAAAATAGGCAAGCCTGTTACTAATGATGAATTGCTTAAAGTTGTATCTGTTTTAACAGATATGAACTACTTTTATTTTCAACAGTTCTTGCTTGATTTAATGGATAATAAATATGTAGTTTATAATGAAAATGGAATGGTATATTCTTTAACAAAAGAAGGAGAAGAAACTTTAAGTCTTACTTCTGATTTAATTCCAGGAATTCATAAATTAAGAATTGATAGCAACTTAAAAGATAATATTAACCAAGTAGAAGAAGAAGTTTCAATAACATCTGATTTTATTCCTATAAATGAAAATGAATACAATGTAAAATGCAAAATAGTAGAAAATAACGTTACAATGTTTGAAATAACGACATATGCTGGTTCAAGAGAACATGCTAAGCAAATAGCTGATAACTGGAAAGAAAATGCGCAGGAAATATATCCACAAATTTTAAATTTATTAACAGATAACTAAACGAAAGTGAAATGATGGGGACGTTGTTAAACCTTTGGGGACGTTGTTAAAAAGTTTCAACAAGAAACTTTTTAACAACGTCCCCAAAGGTTTAACAACGTCCCCAAAAGTTACACTTAGGAGTTTACCCGAGTTGTCTCATTGCTTCATATAATACAATTCCTGCTGCTACAGCTGCATTTAAGCTTTCTGTTCTTCCCTTCATTGGGATTTTTGCTTTAGCATCTGAACTTGCAATTACTCTTTTTGTTATTCCATTTGCCTCATTTCCGATGATGATAGCTGTTTTTTCATATGAAAAATCATATATGCTCTTGCTTGATTCTAGTGTTGTCGATATTACTTTATATCCATGTTCTTTAATGTCATTTATTGTTTCTACTAAATCATCTGACTCAATGACATTTACTCTAAATATTCCAGACATTGTTGATCTTACTACTTTTGGTGAAAATGCATCTGTTGTATCCTTTGAAACAATTATTTGTGATAATCCGCAACTATCCACAGTTCTTATTATTGTTCCTAGGTTTCCCGGATCTTGAATGTTTTCTAATATCATGATTACATTATCTTTATAGTTTATCTCTGCTTGTTTTTCTTTTTTCTTAATTACTGCTAAAATTCCCTGTGGATGCATTACATGACTTATTGATTCAAATACACTTTCATTTACATATATAATATCGAATTTTGCTACTGAATATAGCATTTTTTGCTTTAGCTCATTTTGTTCATTGCTATCATCGCATATAACTATAACTTGAATGTCGGCTCCCTCTGCTATTGCCTCATTTACAGTTTTTATTCCTTCAACAACATAAAGTCCCATTTCATCACGGTATTTTTTATCCTTTAGCTTTTTAATCTGCTTTATTTGCTCATTTTCTCTGCTAGTTATTACTTGCATTTGTTTCTTCCTCCTTAAGTTTTAATGTTTCTAAAAAGTCTTGCACTTCTTTTAAAACATTTTCATTGTTTTTAATTTTAAACGTAATATATGGGTCTTTTGCTGGTGAAAATTTAATTTGATTTCTAAATTTTGCAATTAAGTCATTTACCCATTCCATTCTAAAACTCTCTGCTTCAAATAAGAATATCACAACTTGACCTTTCTGTGCAACCTTTATTACTCCAATTTTTTCACAAATAATTTTTATTCTTGCAATTTCCAATAAATTGTGTGCTTCTTCTGGAATATTGCCAAATCTGTCTATCATTTCGTCTGTAACATTTTCAATGTTTTCTTCATTTCTGCATAAAGCAATATTTTGATAAATCTCAATTTTTTGATTGCTATCTGGAATATATTCATCTGGTAAAAAGCTAGAAATATTTAAGTCTATTTGTATTTCCTTTTCTTCTTCAACAGTTATACCTTTCATTTCTTTTATAACTTCGTCTAACAATTTGCAATACATGTCATATCCTACTTCATCCATATGTCCATGTTGCATTTCTCCTAAAATGCTGCCTGCTCCTCTTATTTCCAAGTCTCTCATTGCTATTTTAAATCCAGATCCGAACTCTGTAAACTCTTTCATAGCTTTTAATCTTTTATCTGCTATTTCAGATAATAGTTTATCTCTCTTATATGTTATATATGCATATGCTTGCCTGTCTGACCTTCCTACACGACCTCTTATTTGATATAGCTGTGCTAACCCAAGTCTATCCGAGTTTTCCACTATTATAGTATTTGCATTTGGGATGTCTATTCCTGATTCTAGAATAGTTGTACAAACTAAAATATCTATTTTGCATTGCACAAAGTCAATCATGATATCTTCTAACTCTTTGCCTGTCATTTGTCCATGAGCAAATGCAACTCTGGCCTCCGGAACCAGTGTAGATATTTCTTTTGCTTTTTGCTCGATATGTTCAACATTATTAAATAAATAAAAAACTTGACCCTTTCTTTCCAATTCCTTAGTAATCGCTTCTTTTATAACATCATTATCATATTCTAAAACATATGTCTGAACAGGTCTTCTGTTTTGTGGTGGTTCGTAAATCACAGACATGTCTCTAATTCCTACAATAGACATATGTAGAGTTCTAGGTATTGGTGTAGCTGTCATGCTAAGTACGTCTATATTGTTTTTAAGCTTCTTTATTTTTTCTTTATCCTTAACCCCAAATCGGTGTTCTTCATCGACAATAAGCAGCCCTAAATCTTTAAATTCTACATCACCGCTCAGAATTCTGTGAGTGCCAATTACTATGTCTATTTCACCCAAAGCTAATTTTCTAAGTATTGCTGATTGTTCTTTCTTCGTTTTAAATCTATTTAACAATTCCACTCTTATTGGAAAATCTTTCATTCTTTCTCTAAAAGAATCATATTGTTGATTCGCGAGAATTGTTGTAGGGACTAAATATGCTACTTGTTTTTGATCCATGCAAGCTTTAAATGCAGCCCTTATTGCAACTTCTGTTTTTCCATAACCAACATCTCCACAAAGTAATCTATCCATTGGTTTTGGACTTTCCATGTCATTTTTCACTTCTTCTATACAGCGTAATTGGTCTGCTGTTTCGGTATATTCAAATTCATCTTCAAACTGCCCTTGCCAAGCAGTATCTTTTGAAAAAGCATATCCTGATATTTTCTGTCTTTTTGCATATAATTCTATTAAATCTTTAGCTACTTCTCTAAGATTATTTTTTACACGGCTTTTAGTATTGTTCCATTCTTTTCCACCGAGTCTATTTAATTTTGGTACGGCATCTCCGGCTCCTATATATTTTCTTATATTGTCTAGCTGATTAGTTGGTATATATAAAATATCATCATCACGGTACTTTATCTTTATATAGTCTTTTATAACTCCATCGGCTTTTATTGTGTTTACTCCTATGAATTGCCCTATGCCATTATTTCTATGTACAACAAAGTCTCCTGGCTTTAAGTCTGCAAACACAATTGTTTCACCTTGTTTAAATTCGCTAGATACTACTCTTCTTTTTTTAGGTGGGGCAAATAGTTCTTCTCCTGAAATAACTATTAGGTTAAAATCGAATGCTTCAAAGCCGCAAGATAATACCCCCTGGGTAATGATTACCCTGCCTGGAGCTGTATCTTGTGGCTTATCATTTAAAAATATGTGTGGTATCTCTCTTTCGTTTAGAGTTTGATCTAATTTTTTGCAATTTTCGAGGCTTCCGCCTAACAGAATTACTGTTTTTTCTGAGATAACTGCTTTTTGTAGTTCCTCAAACAGTAAATCCATTGAACTACGAAAAAAGTTGACCTCCCTATAGCTAAAGCTATATCCGTTTCTTTTTGCATGCATA
>AUXO014354443.1_pt1 | contig 10728 bp, 10 predicted proteins | sample 768731 | NCBI WGS metagenome assembly AUXO01 (sample SAMN02715735, study PRJNA202380) | gut metagenome | biome: sheep rumen | host: Ovis aries | place: New Zealand: Palmerston North
TATGATGTCTGTGTGGTATGCAGTTCTGAACAAAAGCGTCTAGAGAGAGGATTTGAACCTGTCATTGAGATATTGAAGCCCCAAAATGTGTATTCTCCGCTATATAAGACAAGGGACAGAAAACAAAGTTCGGCAAAAAAAAGCGAAAGAAATGAAATTTATAGTGTTATTCAAAGAAAAATGGTGTATCCTTTTATTCATCAATCCATTGTATTAGCTGATGACGTTTGTACGACCGGAGCAACACTGATGGCATCTTGTCGGTTGTTGCAGCCCAAAAAAGTATTTGTGCTGGCAGCGCATCCACTTTGGATTGAAGAACATAAAGGGAACGTAGTGACAAACCAAAGATGGATTTGGTAGAATACATGGTAAAGGGGACACATCATGAGAAGGACAAAAGACGAGCTGTCGGAATTGATTGATGAGATAGAAAACGATGATACTCTTCATCGGAAGATGGCAGCTTTTAAAGCGAAAAAAGATCGGAAATCGCGTCTGGAAAAGAATAAAAAGAAGGCGGAAGCCGTAGTTATAGAAACACCGACAGAACCGGTTAAAAAACCAATCGTTCTGCAAAGAGAAGATACACAAAGTGAATTAGGAAAAACCAAGGTGATGGGAGCCACTGTTGTGCCGGCGGAAGAAAGCGCAGGAAAGACGGCGGTTTTTGATCCGGGAGAAATTGAAGAAAAGAAGACAACACAGAATCAGACAGTCGTTTTGGATGATCAGGAAATACAGACATTATTGGAAGAGGATGAAGATACACCGGTGATCCAAAGAAAGATCATTCATAAGAAAAAGGCGTCGACAAACAAACAAGCTTCCGGATCGTTCCAAAAAGTTCTTGTAGCGGCTCTCAGTGTTGTGCTGTTGGTTGCGTTGATGGGCGGATTGTTCTATCTGATTAACAATGGCACTTTATTCGGTGAACGAACAGAGGAAGTAGAAACCCAGGAGTATAAGGAATTATTGGAATGGGCAGAATCATACAATACGTTAAGTGAAAGCGAAAAGGACCGGATCATCGAGTTTGAGAGTGTATATAACCATCTGTCCAAAACGCAGAAGGAAACGATCGATGATACCTTGATGGAGCGTACCGGAAAGACGTTTAACCAGCTTTTGGCACAGGCGAAATCCTCCAAGAAGAAGAACTCCAAAAATAACAATGTGAAGTCAGCGGAGGAAAAAGCGAAAATCAAAGATCAGATTTCCTCTTTGCAGCAACAGCTGGCTGCGGCGCAGAAAACGTATGATGATGCGAGTGCTCAGATAGCGGATCTGCAAACACAGATCGATTCTTTAAATGAAGACCTGGCAAAATATGACATGACACAGCTGCAGGCGGATGTAGATGCTGCGACTGCCGCATACAATGCTCTAGGAAGCGATAATGAGTATGGTTCTTTGGAGGCGTATCCGGATTATATTGCGGCGATGGATGCATACAATCAGCAGTATCAAGCAATGACGGCAGTACAAAGCCAGATTGATTCTCTGACTCTTCAGCAGCAGCAGTACCAGACGAATATGGAGACAGCCGCGCAATCCATCAATGATTATACAAACCAAATAAGCAATCTGCAAAATGAGCTAAATCAGTATTCTTAGGTCATAGTGATGGCTATGACCTCTTTTCTTGTGTGGACAAGGAAAGAAGAGGATTTTTGTAAATTTTGGTATGAATGGATATAAAATTTTGTTAGAATATGTAATACGAGAGATAGGTGATGAAATGCGTAACGCGATTATCTTAGCTGCCGGAAAAGGCACCAGGATGAAATCTTCTCAAAGTAAGGTCATGCATACGATCATCGATCGTCCGATGTTGGCATATATTATTGATGCCTTAAAAGCGGTGGACGTTCAGCGGATCGTTGTTGTGGTTGGCTATCAAGCTGAAAGCATTCAGTCGGTATTTACCGATGTGGAATACGCTTTACAGCAGCCGCAGCTGGGAACCGGCCATGCGGTCATGCAGTGCACACAACTGAAGGATGCACCAGGAGATACATTAGTGATCAACGGGGATGGCCCGTGTATACAGCCGGAAACATTAGAGGCCTTATTTCAAGCAAATCAGTCAGCTTCTCTGACATTGTTGACCGCCAAGCTGGAGGATGGAAAATCCTATGGGCGGATCGTTCGTGATGAAAACGGCAATGTCACGGCTATTGTAGAAGCGAAGGACTGTACGCCGGAACAAAGAGAGATCAACGAAATCAATGCAGGCATGTATTGTTTTAACAATAAAGATTTATTTGATAATCTGGATAAACTACAGACAAATAATGCACAGAATGAATATTATTTAACAGATATGGTTTCTATTCTTGCCGGACAAGGAAAACGAGTCAATGGCATGGTGATTGAAAACAGGGATGAAGTAATGGGTATCAACGATTGTCTGGAACTTCATACCGCATATGAGTGGATGAAAAAGAAGATCAATACACACTGGATGAAAGAAGGAGTACAGATTGTGGATCCGAATCGTACGGTTATCGGAAAAGATGTTACGATCGGACACGATGTCATCATTCATCCAAACGTAGAGCTCCTGTCAAAAACAAGGATTGGAAATCATGTGGAAATATTGCCGGGATCTTATATAAAAGATTCTGTTATTGAAGATGATGTTCGAATTGAGTCTAGTGAGATTACCGATGCCCATGTGGGATCAGGCACAACGGTCGGCCCCATGGCGCATTTGCGAAATCATACAAATGTCGGATGCAATTGTCGCATAGGGAACTTCGTGGAATTCAAGAATACGAATTTTGGTGACGGTTCCAAGTGTGCACATTTAACATATATCGGAGATTGTGACGTAGGTAAAAATGTCAATATTGGATGTGGTGTTGTTACTGTCAATTATGATGGGAAAGAAAAGCACCGTACAGTAATCAAAGACGGGGCCTTTATCGGGTCAAATGTCAATTTGATTGCTCCGGTAACCATAGGAGCCAATGCGTTACTGGCTGCTGGAAGCACAATTACCGACGATGTGGAGGATGGCGATATGGGTATCGCGCGATCGCATCAGAGTATAAAGCACGGTTTTGGTGATTTATACAAAAATAAATAGAGAGGAAGCCGAGAGAACATTATGGAAAAAACAACAATTTTTGCGCTATCTGCCAGTAGAGGATTAGCAGAAGAAATTTGTCAGGAGTTAGATTTACCATTAGGAAATATCAGTGTTAATCATTTTGCGGACAAGGAAATCCTGGTTACGCCAATGGAAGCGGTTCGAGGAAAACATGTATATCTGGTACAAAGCACCAACAACCCTGTTAATGACAATTTAATGGAGTTGATGATTGCGATCGACTCTTTAAAAAGAGCCAGTGCTAAGAGCATTACCGCCATCATCCCTTATTTCGGATATGCCCGGCAAGACCGAAAAGCAGCGCCACGGCAGCCGATTACCGCAAAGCTGGTGGCATCATTGATTGAAAGAGCCGGAGCAGATCGAGTTGTAACCATTGATTTACATGCAGCGCAGATCCAGGGGTTCTTTGATATTCCTGTGGATGATATTGCAGCAAATAACTTAATAGGGACTTATTTTAAACATTCGATTAAAGGTAAAGATACACAATACGTTGTTGTTTCTCCAGATCATGGTGGAGCTGTACGTGCGCGTAAATTAGCAGAATATCTGCATGCGCCAATGGCGATCATCGATAAGCGTCGTCCGAAGCCAAACGTGGCCGTAGCGATGAACTTAATTGGTGATGTTGCCGGAAAAGAAGCCATTATTATCGATGATATGGTCGATACCGGGGGAACGATTTCTTCTGGTGTACAAATGTTAAAAGATCATGGGGCTACGGCTGTTAATGTAGCTTGTTCACATGCCATTTTGTCCGGACCGGCCATTGAAAGATTGAGAAATTGTGGATTGAAAGAATTCGTTTGTACAAACACGATCGATCAGTCCAGTCATCTGGATGAATTCCCGGAAATGAAGATCATTTCCGTAGCACCGTTGATGGCGCGTCTGATCCGTGCTGTAGAGTATAAGACTTCTTTGTCGGCAGCGTTAAAGTCAGCTTATGGAGCCGACTAAAGTACTCTTTATCGGTTATCCGAAATGTTCAACCTGTCGTAAGTGTTATAAGGCACTGCAGGACCTGGGCATTGATGCCGACTACAGGAATATAAAAGAAGAAAATCCAACAGCGGATGAAATCCGTCATTGGATCTCTCAGGGTGTGGATATTAACCAGCTGTTTAATACTAGTGGACAATTATATCGCGCCAATAACGTAAAGGAGAAAAGAAAGACATACACTGAAGACCAGCTGATCGAGCTGCTGGCCAGCGATGGAATGTATGTGAAGCGTCCGATTGTGATAGGAAAGAACCGGATTATTATCGGGAATAAACCGGATGCATATACTTCTTTAAAATAACGAAAGAAAATTCCTTTGAATCTGTGAACAAACGGTTTCAAGTGCCAACTGTTTGATTTCACAGATTTTTTTTGTGACATATTCGACATACATTGGTTCGTTTTTTTGCCCACGAAAAGGAACCGGTGTTAAAAACGGGCTATCTGTTTCACTTAAGATTCGATCAATCGGACATTCCTTGACACAGAGAACATTCTTTCTTGCGTTTTTAAAGGTGATCGGGCCGGCAAAGGAGATCATCGAATCCATCTTCAGACATTCCTTCATGGTTTCCTTTGAACCGGAAAAACAATGAAAAATGATTGGTGTTTTCGCGTGTTGTTTCAGAATGGACAAAGTGTCCAGGGTAGCATTTCGCATATGGATCGAAACAGGCAGACCAGCTTGGTTGGCCATGTGCAGTTGTCGGATCAGGAGTTCCTTTTGTCTTTCTTTAAAGGAGCTATCCCAGTAATAGTCCAGACCGATTTCTCCCAGGCAGTCCAGTTGGTGCTGATCCAGGGCCTTTTGCAGTTTGATCAAATGATCTTCGGTGATGGCATTAGCATCCTGGGGATGCCATCCCCAAGCAATTTTAAACCGTTTCGGATCTTCTTTTTTATAAATTAAAGCTCTTTGAAATTCTTCTTCATTCGTACACATGATCATGGCATAGCTCACTTTTTCCATGTTGCGTAATACGTCTTCCTTACGTTGAAATAATTCATCGAATGTCAAATGACAATGGCTGTCTACATACATAAAAAAACAACTCCTTTTTGTGATATTATTTTATCATTGACGTGGTAATATATGTATAGCGAAAATCGGAGGTGACGATATGAATCGAGAATCTTTTATCGAAACATATGGATTTAGTATTGAAGATATGGATGAACAGCTGAAGAATAAACGTTATCGAAGATTTCGGGAAATGATCAACGATTTGAATGAAGCAGATACAGCCGAATATATTGAAGACCAGCGTCCGGATGCACGGATTCTTATTTTCCGAATGCTCCATAAAGACCAGGCAGCCGATGTCTTTGCGTTTTTACCGCCGGAAATTCAGGAAGAGATCATCAATGCCAGTACCGATGTTGAAGTAAAATCCATCATAGAAGAACTCTATGTGGATGATGCGGTCGATATGATGGAGGAATTGCCTGCTACTGTAGTAAAACGTATTTTAAAAACGGCGACACCGGAGACAAGAAAACAGATCAATCAGTTTTTGAATTATCCGGATGATTCTGCTGGCAGTATCATGACAGCAGAATATCTGGCTTTAAAAAAGGAAATGTCGGTAGAACAGTCTTTGAACTATATCCGTTTACATGGAGAAGATTCTGAGACAATCTATGTACTGTATGTAACAGATGCGAAACGACGACTGGAAGGCGTTGTTACAATCAAGGATCTGGTAATGAATCCGTATCCGATGAAGATTGCGGATATTATGGATGATAACGTCATCCGATGTATGACGACGGATGACCAGGAAGAAGTTGCGACGATGTTTACACATTATGACTTGTTGTCGATGCCGGTGGTCGATCAGGAAAGCCGGTTGGTGGGTATCGTAACGGTCGATGATATCGTAGACGTTATGGAAGACGAAGCGACCGAGGATATCGAAAAGATGGCCGCCATCCTGCCAACGGAAAAAGAGTATTTCCAGGTCAGTGTCTTTGATACATGGAAATCGAGAATTCCCTGGTTGATGTTGTTGATGGTCAGTGCTACCTTTACCGGCATTATCATCAATAATTTTGAGACGGCACTTGCAGCCTGTGTTGTATTGACCGGTTTTATTCCGATGTTGATGGATACATCCGGAAACTGCGGCAGTCAGGCCAGCGTGACGATCATTCGTGCCCTTTCATTAGGTGATGTGGAATTTAAGGACTTGCTTCGGGTTATCTGGAAAGAGATCCGAGTGGCTTTTTTCTGCGGGGTTTCCCTGGCAGCTGTCAATTTTGTGAAGATCTTTTTGGTTGACAGGATGCTTTTGGGAAATGCGGGAATTACCTTCATGGTCGATCTGGTGGTATGTCTTACTTTGCTGGTAACGGTTATCTGTGCCAAACTGGTCGGATGTTCATTACCGATGGTTGCCGACAAACTGGGCTTTGACCCGGCGGTCATGGCCAGTCCTTTCATTACAACCATTGTCGATGCGGTATCACTGCTGATCTATTTCGGGTTTGCGACAATGTTGCTGGGAATCGGTTAATTATGAAGATTGTGGTGGTCAGTGATTCCCATGGACGAAGAAAAATACTGGAGAAGATCGTGGAATGGAATCCCGATGCAGATCTGTTTCTTCATTGTGGTGATTTATGTGACGATCCGGATAACTATCCACAATATCACTTCTGTCGAGGCAATTGCGACAGTACCTCCAAAATGCCTCTGCAGAATATCATAGAGGTTCCAGGACACAGGATCCTGCTGGTGCATTCGCACAATGTAGTTTTATTTGACAGGGAAAATCAACTGGCCGGCATGGCCAAAATGAACCATTGTGATATTGTCTGTTATGGGCATACGCACCGGCATCATCATGAAACCAAGGATGGGATCACCTTATTGAATCCCGGTTCCTGTGCAAGACCAAGAGATCAATATCCTGCCAGTTACGCTATTCTGACATTGACAAAGTACAGTACAAAGGTGAGATTTCTGTATGAAGGGAAAGACTGGAATCTGAAAAAGAAGTCAAAAATATTTAAACGAAAAAGATAAGCGGATCAATCTAGATCCGCTCTTTTTACATACACTGTACTGTCTTTTGTATAGATTTCTTCAATATTTCCTTTATTGTTGATGATCGGTATTTCACTCTGTACTTCGATCCATCCGTCCTTTTCATCGATGACCAGAAAGCTGACAATATCACTTTGATCATAGGAATACAGGACATCCCCATTGACTTTGTTGTAGACAGGTATCTCTTTTTTGGCTTCCTGTGTGATCAATGTATAGCTTTTATATGCATCCGGATCCAGCTGATAATAGAAGAAAGCTGCCTTCTCAGCCCAGTAAGGATCGGAAGCATAATTAACATTTATACCGCTGTTTTTATCTCCAAACCAGGATCCGTTATATTTGGCGCTATCCGGATTGGCATAATCTTCCTGTATAAAGTGTTGAGCATGGTTGATAATACATTGCTCTAAGGATACATAGGTGTTTGCGGAATCCGGAGACTCGTCATAGACTGCATGCCCGAACAGATTATTGTTTTCAATGGCATACTGACTTTGTCCGTAACTGCTTTCATTGAGCGCTACGGCGGTGATCATCGCAGCGTTGACACCATAAGCCTTTTGGGTACCTACAAACAGATCTCCCTGATCATACAAGACTGACTGATTGGCTTCGCAAGGATAAGTATCGGCCGATGCATCGATGCCTCTGGATTCCAGGAAATCGTTGATATCCTGAGCAGTAATCGAAGAATAGGAGCGATGGGGCATATATTGATAGAAATTATAATACGCCTCCTGATTAACGGCATTATCCGTAGAATCATTTCTTTTGTCGTCTGCCATCTGCTTTAGATCGGCATAAAACCAATGTCCATCATAAGAATAATATATAACATTTTCTTCCAGACCTTTTGGGGCCGGTCCTATAGGATAGCTAGCGGAAGACCCTTGTACCATATCTGTACAGATGGTATGGATCAAGGAGCCATCCTGAATATGATAGGATGACACCATGATATCCTCATCGAACATATATAATTCAACCTCAGCGATATCCACCCAGCCTGTTACACCGCTCAATAAAAATTTAACCTGTGTACCGGAATCATCGGTTCCAAGATATAAAGCGTCCGCTCCATAGCTTCCGTTGGTATAACCATTGGAATCATTGGCATCGATCCGGTAGGAGGTGTGTTGGGAGGCATCCTTGGTATGGAAATTGACAAGTCCTTCTTTTACCGCAACGATGCGGCCATTTTCATCCACAATATATACATCGGAGCCCTCTAAGCGATTCATTTTATTGCGGGCAAAGGTAAAATGATGGTAGGTTGCCAGGGTTTCTTCCGGATGATTTAGATCCATCACATAGAATGTTCCGTTTTCCGTTACTTTTAATCCTAAAAAGATTGCCAACAGCGCCATCAACAAAGTGACGACAGCTAATAGAAACATCTTTTTGGATTCAATTTTCTTTTTTCTTCTTGTTTTTTTCATATAAGGCTATTCTATCAAAAAACAGAAAGAACACAAAATTTGATCATCCACAAGGATTAAAAAAAACAGATTTTCATCTGTTTATACAAGGATTCCCTCCAGGTGATCCATTTCGTGTTGCACAACCTGTGCCGTAAAACCGCTTAAGCGGACTTTTTTCCATTGATAGCGTGTATTGCGGTATTTGACGACAATCTCCTGATATCTTTTGGTGGTCCGTACACCGGGAAGAGAAAGACATCCTTCTTCGGATTCATAGATTCCTTTTCGGGATAGAATTTCCGGGTTGACCATGACGATTTCCTCCAGTCCATTATGAACGATGATCATACGTACCGGATAACCGATCATATTAGCGGCTATACCCCAGCACTGCATATCCGGCCGGTTCCGGTAGATCTGCAATGTATCCACAAGATCTTTGGCGATATACAAGTCTTTCTTTGTAGCTGTTCGACAAGGCTGTGATAAAAAGGTTGTATCTTTTACTATTTCTTTAATCATAAACAACATTATAAAGCAGAAAGAAGGATTTTGTCATCCTTCTTAACAAATCCATGTTTTTATGGAACTCTATTCAAGTTTTTGGGAATAGTGATGTGTTTTAATGGTTATTCGTGTTAAACTAATAGAGTTGAGAGGACGGATAACTATGTCAAAAATAGAACAGCGTTTAGATGGAATGGTTGATCGCTATAACGAGATCAATGAAATGATGATGCGCAGTGATGTGGTATCAGATCGTCGACAGATGGCTAAGCTGGGACGAGAACAGAATGAACTGACTCCGATCATTGAAACGTATCAGCAATATAAAAAGACGAAGGAAGAACTGGAAGATGCCAAGGTATTGGCTCAAGAAGAAGACAAAGAAATACGAGAAATGGCCATGATGGAAATGGAGGAACTGGAACCACAGATCCAGATGTATCTTGATAAGCTGGAACTGCTTTTGGTACCGAAAGATCCAAATGATTCCCACAATTGTATTATGGAGATCCGTGGTGCTGCCGGCGGAGACGAAGGAAATATATTTGCCGGGGATCTGTTCCGTATGTATTTAAAATATTGTGAAGCCAAGCGATGGAAAATTGAAATCATCGAAAGTGAAACATCTGAAGCCGGAGGCTATTCTTTGATTTCTTTTAAAGTGAATGGAGAAGGAGCTTATGGAACATTTAAGTTCGAGTCCGGATCACATCGTGTACAGCGTGTTCCGAAGACAGAAAGTCAGGGACGTATCCATACATCAACGGCTACGGTTTTATGTATGCCGGAAATCGAAGAGGAAGACTTTGAGTTAGACATGAATGACCTGGAAATTGATACAATGCGTTCCAGTGGTGCCGGAGGACAGCACATCAACAAGACCGACAGTGCTGTGCGTATTCTTCATAAACCGACCGGTATTGTGGTAAAATGTCAGGACGGACGTTCACAGCATGAAAACCGTGCTACGGCATTGATGACGATCCGTGCCCGTGTTTATGAACAACAGCAACAGGAAAAGGAAGCTAAAAACGAAAAGGAGCGTATGTCAAAAATCGGAACCGGCGACCGAGCTGAAAAGATCCGTACATATAACTATCCGCAGAACCGTGTGACCGATCATCGGATTGGCTATACAGTGAATCAGTTGGATCGTATCATGGACGGCCGTCTGGATGATTTGATGAATGCGTTATCGCTGGCCGATCAACAGGCCAAACTGGCAGGAGATAAGCTTGAATGACCTATCATAACTATATCAGTGAGGGAAAAGAGAGATTGTTTCAAGCGGGCCAAGGAGAACAGGCTGCCCAGGTACTGATGATGGAGCTTTGCCGACAGAGAGGGATCAATCTGTATCTGGATATGGATACACAGATCGACAAGGAATTATTGGTGGATTATCTGGAAGGCATTCATCGGATGGAACAAGGAGAACCTTTGGGCTATGTACTTGGATATGAATGGTTCTATGGTTATGATTTTATTGTAAATGAAGATGTGCTGATTCCGCGTCCGGAAACTGAAGAACTGGTCGGACTGGTCTTAGCGCTCTATGATGAATACTTTCCCGACAAGGAAGTTACGGTCTTTGATGTAGCCACCGGATCGGGAGCCATCGG
>AUXO016065120.1_pt1 | contig 10728 bp, 9 predicted proteins | sample 768731 | NCBI WGS metagenome assembly AUXO01 (sample SAMN02715735, study PRJNA202380) | gut metagenome | biome: sheep rumen | host: Ovis aries | place: New Zealand: Palmerston North
TCAAGGCATCCACTATCAGTGCCCTTATGTACCTTTTTATGCATTGACTTAACTAGTAATTGAAGTTCAATTACAAGTTGTATTAATTCTTTCGAATTGATACCGCCAATATTAATTTCCTATGTTGTCATTCAAATTGTTAATAGATAAATTTCAACGCAAGAAATAATAACGTCATAGGAATTATCCCAAGTCGTCTGTGTGCATCACATATATTTATATGTGAAGATTTCTCGCAATTTATCACACTATATTGAGAGGTTCATATCCGTTTTTGATTGGATTTTTGCTGAACTTCAATTGAACTGTCCTTATATTATCGCAAAAACGAATGCGATGCAAGTACTTTTTTCAAAAATCTTTCAAAATTACGCACTTTTTTGCGTTTTTAGGGTAAAAATCAGGTTTTCTATGCTTATTTCGCGCTATTTACCCGGTTTTTGCCTCCTCAAAGTCTTACGATCATCCTTATATACATAACGGTAGCTGGCCTGCTTATTAATATATTGAGCAGAAAAAGCACCGCCAAAGACTTGCTCTAGTTTGAGCTTTAATCTTTTGACGGTGTTATATATATAATTCTGTATCAAACTAATTTTAGATTAACACGCTTGTGGTTTTAATTCAAGCTATATTAATTATAATATCTAACATCTATGGAGGAAAAGCATTTCGAGGAGTGGTTCAACCTAAAAGAAAAATTACACTTCAATGCCAAAGCCCCAAGGATTTCAGAGGGTGAAATTTGGTGGTGTAGCTTTGGCGAGAATGTTGGCGTAGAGATTAATGGTAAAAGCGCGCGTTTTACTCGCCCCGTCCTCATTATGCGAAAGCTTAGCAAATTCGGTTTCATGGGCATTCCACTCACATCACAAGAAAAAACTGGTACCTGGTATGCCAAATTTGTATTTTTAAATAAAAATGAATACGCTGCTGTTTGCCAAGCAAGAGTCATGAGCGTTTCTAGACTTCACTCAAAGATTGGCCAAATCCCAAAATCAGACCTAGAAATCGTAAAGAAAGCATTTCACGAATTATATAAGTAAAAAAATATGCCCTCAACCTTGCGGATGAGGGGATGGCGGGTATTCCCGAATATGTCTTAATTATATCAAACGTTAACATTTTTGTCAAGATCACCCAAGAATACAAGCCAAGCTAAGAACTATACATGCAAATCCCCTGGCAATTGCCAGGGGATTATACTTCATTCATTGTTATATTAATCGCCTAAAGCTTCAGCGTAGCCACCCTTGCCATTCTGAATATTAGCCGGATGTTGAAAGTAAAGCGTATGATATTCTTTGCTACCAATTGGTTCGTGAGTATCAGTATCATATTTCTGACACCAGAACTTCACAGCAACATCATCATCTTTCGAAAGGCTATGACTTTCCATTCCGCAAGCATTAGTGCCGTTTTCATACATCATCTGAATATGCCTATTTAGCAAATGATCCTGAAGAGCTAGATATTCTTTATCCTCTGAACTCTTCATATTCGTGCAGCAATAGATTAAAGCGCCAAGCAGAACCACAGATACACATCCTAGAATAATACTAAGAATCTTAAAGTTATTATTCTGTGCTTTTGTTTGCTTTTTCATATTCCATCCTTTAAATAAGCTTTAGCTTTATTATACCCCCCCAATTGCGCGTCAAGCATTCAGCAATATTATTAGTTCAATGCATCAAATACAGCCTGCTGATCCTCGCGAATGAGTTTTAGCTTGGCTTCGATATCTGCTAGACCAACCTTGATTTCCCTAGTTATCGCAGCTTCGCCAATCTTTGGCTCGAAGAATGCCTTATATCTATCGGCTTCTTCCTGAGTGCGGATGATTGTAGCGATATATCTTGGATAGTCCGAGATTGTCTTGTCGCCCTCTTCTTTTGCGAGCCAATTCCACTTATCGTACATCCAGCCAAGGACTTCGTGCTGCGCAACATAGTTTCCAGATAAGCGATAGAAGAAGGTGAACCTATCCTGTGGGCGAATCGTGCCATCTTCTAGCTTTGGAAGGTAACCAACCAAGGTATCTTTATCTCGGCTAGCAACTAGTGCGCCGCCCATGTCTCGCCTTAGAGCGGCATCGTGAGTCGTGCAGTAGATTTCGAAATACTTCTTAGACAGCTCATTATTCTCGCGGAGGAGGCTTGCGGATACTACCCAGCGAAGATCCTCGTCTACGGTAGTAATATCTTTATCTGCATAAGTATCATTAATCTGCTTCTTGTATTCTTCATCTTTCGAGAAGCGCATCATGCTCATAATGATTCCGCGGAGGCGCTTGTCATTATCCGTATCGCCTTCCTTGGCAGCAACACCTAGACGCTCGAACTGAGCTCTAGCAATCTTGCCAACCTTTGCCTGATATTTGCGCTTTTCTTCCGTATATGGATCAAAGAATACCTTTAGGTCGCCCACGATGACCGAGAGCATGTCCCAGATCACAGCATCAGTCTCGTTCTTGAAGGCATCCAGTAGGCTTAGTAACGATGCGCTGGAAACCTCGCTAGTCTTAGCAAGATAGCGGCGGTCGATCAGAATACGAAGCTTCTGTTCTTTGCTTAGATCAGATAGATGAGCGAGCTTATCCTGCAAAGCCTCTTCGCTAAGCTTGATTAGATAGTGGCCAGATAGGTCGTCTTTTAGCTCGCGGATTGGATAGTTATAATTCTCGCCTTCGCCAACGAGCAAGAAACGGTGCTGCTCGCCAGTATTCGCATCAACAACTGGATAACCAGAGTTTACTAGCCACGGTGTCATAAACTCGCGAACGTCGAAGTCTGTATATTTACTGAGAGCATTCCAGAGATCGTCAGCTTCAGTATTGCCGTATTTATGTTCTGCGAAGTAATCTGCAAGACCCTGGAAGAATTTATCTTCCCCGATAGTGCTCATAAGCATGCGCATGAGGCGAGCACCTTTACCATAGACAATCGAGCCGTCAAAGAGATTGGCAATATCTTCAACATTCTTAACATCTACGCGGACAGATTGAACACCTGGCAAGCAGTCGCGGCGAAGCGATGCAAGCACCGCCGAGGTATTAAAGTCATCCCAAGCGCAAAGCTCTGGGCGGAGTTTGTCTACCGAGTAAGCTTCCATGAGGTTGGCAAAGGATTCGTTGAGCCACAAATCGTTCCACCACTTCATAGTTACAAGATCACCAAACCACATATGCGAAAGCTCGTGAGCAACAACCGTACAGACATAGAGCTTCTGTTCAAGGCTGGATTTCTCGTTGGCAAGCATCGCAATCTCGCGATAGGTCGTAAGGCCCCAGTTTTCCATGGCACCAGCTTCGAAATCTGGGAGTGCCAACAAATCCATCTTCGGAAGCGGGAATGGAGTCTTAAAGGTATCGTCATAAAAATCTAGAACCTGAGCGGCAAAGTCTGCAGAATACTGCAAATCTTCGACTGGCTGATGAAGACCAGCATAAGAACGAATGCGAACACCATGAGAAGATTTGGTTTCGACATAATTAAATCTACCGACAGCGAAAGCCACCAAGTAGGTAGACATCTTTGGAGTATCTGGGAAATCTGCGGTTACAATACCATCGTTATGCGTTACGAGGTCGCTTGGCATGTTCGAAAGAATCGTATCCTCTGGGTCGTCGCTAGTAATCTTGAGTTTAAAGACAGCTTTTGCAGCTGGCTCATCAACGCATGGAAAACATTCGCGAGCATAATGGCTCTCGAACTGCGTAGCAACAATACGGTATTCCTGGCCATCTTTCTTGTAGGTCGAAAGATAAGCGCCCTGCATATTGGCGGTAGGAACAAAAGAATAATTAACAATGATAGAATGCGTGCCGTTTTCGATATCCGGAATAAAAAGCTCGCCATTATCTGTGCGATAGCGGTCAGTTTCAACATTATCTACAAGGACGTTCTTGATATCCAAATCTACAGAATGTAGGCGAATCTCACCATGTTTTACCTCGCCGGTGATAGTTGCACGTGCGGCGATTTTTGTTTTGTCTTTATTTATTCGAAAATCCAGCTCATAACGTTCTGGCACAAAATAACCCAATAATTTCTCCATATATATCTAGTTTAACACGGTAAAACACCTTATTTTTAGCAAACACAAAAAATGCGAGCTTTAGGAACCCGCATTTTATTTGGAATGATTATTCTTCGTCTTCTTTGAGAAGTTCCTGCGCACGATAGATCATCTGTGCAGTTTCGTCAGTTTCGACGATGTAGATAGGCTTGCTATCTGCAGCAGAAATCAAAGCGTGATGGCCAGTGAATTCTGGGTTTTCGTTCTTCTCATCGTCAAGCTTGAAGCCAAGGTAGCCGAGCTTATTTGCGATAAAGTGGCGAATCTCGGCAGAGCGCTCGCCGATTGTACCAGCAAAGACGATAGCATCAGCACCATCAAGCATAGCAGCCATCTGACCAATGTAAGCCTGGACGCGATAAACAAAGATGGAGTGTGCAAGCGTCATCTTTGCGTCGCCTTCGTCACGGCCCTGGATAATATCGCGCATATCGTCAGACTTACCAGAGATACCAAGGAGACCACACTTCTTGTTGATGTATAGCAAGAATTCTTCGTCGGAAGTAATCTTTAGGGCCTTCTTTAGAGCTAGAGCGCCAGCAGCGTCGATGGTACCGATACGGGTAGACATTGCAAGGCCTTCAGCTGGGGTGTAACCCATGGAGTTGTCCATTGCTAGACCGTTGAGAATTGCGGAGACGGAGCTACCGGAGCCGAGGTGGGCGGCGATGAGCTTTTCTGGAAGGATGCCCTGTTCTTTCATGTAGCGAGAGATGAAGGCATAGCTTAGACCATGGTAGCCATAGCGCTTGATTTCGTGTTCGTTAGCAATATCTAGGTCGAAGGAATAATACTTTGCAGTATCTGGCTTTGCCCAGTGAAAAGCAGAGTCGGAAACGGAAATGATTTTTACACCTGGGAAGTTTTCGCGTACGCCCTTGATTTCGTTCGCAGTAGTTGGAACGTGAACTGGGTTGCGCTTTTCTGCTTCTTTGAGCTGAGCCATATATTCTGCATCAACAATATGATCCTCAGTGAAATAATCGCCAGGGGCGACGATGCGGACCACGACAGCCTGAAGTTTATTCTTGTCATTTGTAAACTGTTGATCAGCAAGAATCTGAGGAACAGCAGAAATAGCCTCGTTAAGATCTTTGCATTTTACTTCAATCTTGGTCTTCTTGCCTTCTGGGTCTTTCATCGTGCATACGACTTTTTTACCCTCGTATTCAAAATGGAAATTGGCGAGAAGTTCTTCACCATCATAAAGCGCATATTTGCGGGAGGCGCTACCCGGGTTAGTAATAAGGATTAACTTGCTCATATCTGTATTTTAGCATATAGGGGCATATATCTTATATTTTTCAATAATTTATATGGATACCCTATTTGCAATGTACGCGATTACTTGCAAAATCCGCAAGCAATGTCAGATAGGCCGTTTTCGCTAAGGTGTAATTGCTTGCGAAAATCGCAAGCAATTGCATATGTTTTTGACAGGTTGGACAAGTTTGACCAGCTTGACAGGTTAATCCGTCAAACTCGCGAACATGCGAACCAACAAGCTAGCCCAGTCCGCGAACCCGCAAAAAAGCAAAAGTTAACTAGGTTAACTTTTACACTTTTCTAGAAAACAATATATCTACTCGTCTATGCCATACATCTTGGCGTATTCGGCGTTCTTGACTTTCTTGTCGATCATCTCAGAAGACAAGTCCTGCTTCTCGACAATCTCAAGAATATCTGCCGCAATATCCCAGCGGGAGCAGCGGTTGCGAGACAACTCGTCTAGTGGCGAGGTGGTCGAACCTTCATCCTCGTAGCCATGAATATGGAAGCGACGAGGGTCGGTATAGTTAGAAATGATCGCGCGAAGACTATCTGCGTAGCCGTGGAAGTTTACAACAACCGGCCAGTCACCAAAGAGTTCGTAGAACTTCTCTTGGCTTAGCTTGTTATCCGTCGTGCCAATAGCGCCGTAACTCAAAGCTGCAATATTTACAAATCTAATCTTTAGCTCTGGATATTTCTCTTTTGCGAGCTTGATGCCTTCGAGAGCCTCCTGAGTTGGCAAGTCGCCGACGCCAGCAACAATCACCCATGGAGCATCATCGGAAGCAAATTGGAAGACTGAAGCGCCACCATTCGTAAGCTGGAAGTCGGCATGATTGCTATCTATCCAGCGTGGCTGAGGATTCTTGTTAAATGTTGCAAGATTTACAACATTCTTGGAATTATACATATATTTCCAAGCCGCCTCGGCAGCGTTATCGTCCACTGGGAAGAAACAGTTTGCAAGATTAGAAGGTTTAGATAATAGGCTTGTAATTAGTGCTGGATTCTGATGCGTATAACCATTATGGTCCTGCCTCTGCCAGCAAGAGGTCGAAAGAATATTTAGCGCATTATAATACGGACGCCAAGAAACCTCTTTGCTCTGTTTCAAAAACTTCAAATGTTGGTCTAGCTGAGAAGAAATAATCGGGAGGAAAGCCTCATAACTTGTCATTGCACCCTTGCCGCCACTCAAAATATGGCCAGCCAAGACAGCAAAGAGTGTATTCTCGGAGAGCATCTCAATAACCTTACCGTCAGGAGCAAGATTCTTATCCCAAGCTTTAACCTCGCGTGTCCAAGCCCTATCCGTTACATCGTAGACTTGCTGCATGCGATTCGAGGTTGTCTCGTCAGGAGAAAAGAAATAAAAATCTTGATCTCTATCTAGAGCTTCATTAAGGAAGGTTCCGAAAGTTCCAGCAATATGGCATTTTTCTTCGCCAGGCACAAGATTATTTTGAGATGAATTCATCGTAGAGCTCCTTAAAGTTGTAAGATTTTAGCCAATCTTCGAGCATTTGTAGCTGCTTGCGGTCGGTCTTTGCCTGAGGAAGCGGAACTTGGTGCGAAGCGCAGTTTCCTTCTAGCTTTAGGCCGTCGAGCTGCATTGGGCCAGAATAGCCCTTTGGCGTGCGCATAATGATAAAGCTATTGCGGTTTAGCTTGTTCAAAGCTTGCTGGAACTCGTCATTATTTGTGCCATCTACAATAATTGGATCAAAACCAAAGCCACGGAAGAGTTGCAAAAGTTCACGCTCGCTGCTGCGACCATAGATGGTTGGCGCAGAAATCTTGTAGCCGTTTAGATGAAGGATCGGAAGAACGCGACCATTCGCATCAGAATTGAGCAACTTGTTTAGGTTTAGGCTTGCGAGAGCTGTGGCGGTTTCTAGTTCGCCATCACCAATAAGAACCGCAATGAACTTATCTGGTTTGCCAAGAGCGGCACCATAGGCAGTAGCCAAAGAATAGCCAAGCTCGCCACCTTCGGCGATTACGCCTGGGGTGATTGGGCTAGCATGAGATGGGAAGCCATAAGGCCAAGAGAAATTCTTGCAGACATATTCGATGCCGCGAAGGTTCTTGGTGGCTTCTGGATAGTATTCTTCTAGGTCGCCATCGTAGTAGAGGTTGGCCTGTAAGGCAGGAAAACCATGGCCAGGACCAAGGATAAATTGCATCTTTGGGAAGCGGGCCTTGAGGTTGGCGTAGGCAATATTGATGCCTGGGCAAGTGCCCCAGTGACCAAGAAGACGAGGCTTAATATCCGCTTCGCTTAGTGGCCTGTTTAAAAGAAAATTGTCTTGCAAAAATATCTGTGCGACAGATAGATAATTACAGAAATCTATGCGGCTTTTGATTGCCTGAAGATTAATATCGAGATAGCCCAACCCGTTCATGCTTATATTTTAGCAAACTTTGAAGCTCAGCACAAAAAGACGCCCCGTTTTCGAGGGCACCTCTTTTAGTCTGTGATTTCGAGCGCTTTGATTGTGGCACCGATAATTTCTTTGAGAGTTTCTTCGTAGTTTTCGTAAATGCGGAAGCCTGCAGCGTAAGGATGACCACCACCACCAAAGTATCCGGCGATTTGATCAGCAACTGGTTTCGTAGAGCGGATTTTGCCTGTTAGCTTGCCGTCAGGATAGGTTTTGATAGAGATCGCAACATCTACGCCCTGCACCATGCGAAGCTCTTCAAGGATAAGGACGTTCGGATTGTATTCGTCGGAGAATTCCTGGATGTCTTCGAATGGGATTAGGACAGTAGCAAGGCGACCATCAAGGTGGTATTCTACGCGCTTGATGAGGTCGGCTTTGTAATCTAGGATGCGTGGAGATTTCTTTGAAAGCTCACGGCGACGTTCTTCCATGTCTGCGATTTCAAGGCCGCAATCTAGAAGAGCGGCAGCAGTACGAAAATCTTCGGCCGTAGTAGAAGCAGTAGTTAGACCGAGAGTGTCAGATTGAATACCATAAAGAAGATCTTCGGCACATTGCTTAGAGATAGCGATGTTTTGATCCTTGAGGATTTTATAGATAAGACCACAGCAGCTAGACATCGGCTCGATAATGGATTCGTATGGGAATTCAAGGTCTGGCTCAGTTTCGTGATGGTCGATAACGAAGACTGGAGTGCTAAGTAGGCAGTTTTTGATAGCAGGATCGTCAAGGAGTTTGGAGAGAAGGATATTTGCGGCAGTATCGACAATAATAAAAGCGTCAGCCTTCCAGGCGAACTCGATATCTACGCGGCTCCAGCCCTCGAAATAGCGCATATATTTTGGGATTTCGACAGGACAGTAAAGGGAGGTTTCCTTGTCCGCGAGGGCATCCTCGAGCGCAAGAGCAGAACCCAGCGAATCACCGTCAGGATTCTCGGCCTGAATAATACAGATATGCTGCTTGTCTTTAATAAATTCGCTGAATTTGTCGTACATGGGTATATTATATCAGATTAGGATTTCGGCCGTTTTTGAGGCAAAAAAAATAAGAAGAGGCTCGGCGTTGCTACCCGACGGCTACAGGTCGCCCCTTCTTCGATTCCACAGGGCTCGGCGTTGCTACCCGACGGCTGCAGGTCGCCCTGTTTCTAGTTATTATTCTAGAGTGCTGCTTCTAAAAACGCAACTCGCCCCATCTCTTTTTCGGAATTATCATAAGCTCGCGAATTCGACGCGAACCGTTTGCCCGCCTCCTAATATCTTGCTATAATTTAATCAAATCACTAGCTGGGATCCGCAAGCGTTTACCGATGCGGCGTAATCCTAGAGGTTACGCAGGCTAGCGTAGGGGCTCTCCGAAAGGGGAGCTTCTCTATTGCTAAGATTGACTGATTTTAATAATACTCGAAGCCGCACTGGCAATATAATCTGCGGCCTAAATCAATGCATTGCTCGTCGATTTTTTCTTGCGACATAACAAGTTTTTTGCGTTTCTACTGTAATGAAATACATAATCCTGCGGGATATTGTTTTGTCTTTTAAACTCCATGAGCATTATCCCTTATACTTTATGTAAGGTAACCAAACTAAGGAATCTACATATGCTAAAAACATTAATTTACAAAACAACTATTTCTGGGTCAATGCTCCCAGTTACATTTGTTTACAAAATATACAACACAGGCGAATTCGTTATTAGCTGCGCTTATCACGACGAAGCGCCAAAGATTCTCAAAAAGCAAATCCCTGAGTCCGACATCAAAAAGATACTAGATATTATCGATAAGAATTCGCATTTGTTTTCAGTTAAAAAAGTAGAGCTGGCGGACGAGATATTAGCTGAAGATTCTAGCTCTACCGAAATTTTCTTCTCGGATGGCCAAAGAAGCAATACTCTACACGTAATAGATTCGTTCGCACTATCTCTGGATAAGTCAGTAGACTATCCAAACACACGCATGCTCGCTCAACTAGATGATTCCATTGGTAAAATAATGGAAAAATACTATTCCGAAGACGAGATAAGATGGTACTAAAAAATACGGCCTCATGGCCGCATTTTTTAAAACACTACAGCTGCAAGAATCCTTGCTCGAATGCGTCCGGGTAATTAAACATCTTATTGCCGGAGCGGAAACTCACATAGATGCGACCGCTAGCCTCGTCAACTGAAGTAACCGTACCTTGGCCAAAAATAGCATGGCTAACTATTGTACCAACAGCAATATCAATTGCACCGGTTTCCGGATTCGTAGCTACGCCCCGCTCTTCCTCAATCATTCCAGGCGCTTTTATTGCACCCTCAATGACTTCATGAGATTTAGCTTCGAGTTTTGGTTCTGGACGGTCTACAAATTCTTCGTGCGTAATAACCTCATCGAAACCACCAACCATCTCGTCCCCGCTATGCAGATTAATGCCAGTATAACCGAGACTAGAATCTTCATAGCGCTTAAAGTTATAAACCGCCTCATTCATTAGCGGAGCGTTAAAGACCCCAATTTTACAAAGCAACTCGAAATCAGCAACATTAATGCCAGTAACTTTCTTGAATAATTCTGGCTCAAGTTCGGTAATTATTTCTTTCAACGTACGTTCGCGATAATCCGTCAAATACATAAACACCGGAATACGTGTTGCAAATTTTATAAGCTTTTCCTGAATCTGCTTACGGAGAGACTTCGTCTTCTTTTCTTCCTCGTCCAGTTCCCTCTTTTCACCTGGCGTACGCTCGACTTCTTCAGCTTTCGCCTTTTTGACCGCTTCAGATTTATTAATGACGGTTTCGATGGTATTATCTCCGAGCGCGCGAAAACCCTCAATACTCATAATAGCTTCGAGCGCCTTTGGGTCATTGAGAATACGGCGCAGAGTGTCATTATCAACATTAACAAGCATCGCCGATTCCCAACGACGCGCAAGCAAAGTAG
>AUXO012142947.1_pt1 | contig 10727 bp, 9 predicted proteins | sample 768731 | NCBI WGS metagenome assembly AUXO01 (sample SAMN02715735, study PRJNA202380) | gut metagenome | biome: sheep rumen | host: Ovis aries | place: New Zealand: Palmerston North
CAGTTTGAGGGTGTAGTATGTATGGTTGATTGGTTCAGCATTGTCGATACGGAGGTGGTAGAGGTTGGCTCCGCCCGTAAGACGGAATTTTCCTGCGTTCCATGTGGCTGTTGCTCCAAGTCCGAAAGTGGAATGGTCGGGAGTGGGCATGTCATTCAGGAGAGTGTGGTTGACGCTTAACGTGGTTACAAGACGCGGAGTCTGGAAGGTGTAGCGCAGTTCGGAACGCCATGCGAGATTGGTCTTATAGTTGGTATTGTGGTGCACTGCTGTGGATTCGAGGTATGAATGGAATTCTATGGGTGTGGGATTGAAGAAACTGCGACTGAATATGCCCTGCACGAAGTGGCGCCCTGCACGAAAGCCTGCACTGACATGGAAAGCATGGTCAAAGCGGTTGTACGACCACAGGTAGCGTGGTTCCTCGTCGTAGTGTTTGTCCCAGAAAGTGTTATGACGGAGACGGTCGCCAATACTGAGAATCCACGGTCCCTTCTTGAAGTCGAGCATGAGGTAGAGGTCGTTGTTGAGTATCTGTTCACGAAGCGACGAGGGGTAACATATATTTGCATAGCCTCCTTCGTAGCCAGCTGTGAGCATGAGCGATTGGCGAAAGAGGGGAATGCCAACCTCGCCTATCCACCAGGGCACCGCAGTCTGAGCCTCCATATCGGAAAGGTCGCTCTTGTCAAAGTTGAAGCCGGACTCAATGTAAAGGTATGCTTCATTATCGTTGAGAGTGCGCTCATAGGTAGCTGAAAGTTCGCCCCACCGCTGACGGACAGCAATATCATCGCTATCGAAGTCGGCAGTTCCGATGTTGTCGTTCTGTTTATTATAGCCCTGCTGGAGTTTCAGCGTCAGAAGGTCGCGTTCGGTTACATTCCAATCTACGAAGAGCATGACGTTTTCCAACTTTTTGTCGGACTTCACAGTACCCCCCGACAGAGGATAGGCCTTGCCATAGAGCAGTCCGCCCTGACCAAAACCGCGGATGGCGAGTTTGTCGCTCTCGTGGGTTATATTGGTAAAGAGTTGTCCGTTGCCGTAGGTACTTCCGCTGACGGATGCCTTGCCCGACAGTCCCCTGCCCTCTTTAAAGTGAAGGTCGATGGAGCCCATAGTGCCGTCCATGGCATTGTTCACAGCACCGTATGTGCATACCACCACTTCGCTGAGGTCACACGCTTTGATACCTTCGAGCAGAGGTTCGTATTCTACACCAAGCATGATATCATCCACACTCAGCAGGTAGTCGGCCGTGAGCGACTTACCATCGGAAGACATCAGTTCGGGACACATATGCAGCACGTCGAGCAGCGTCATCTCCCTGTCGGGATTCAACTGCTCCACATGGATGGTGTATTTATTGCCTTCAAACTCGACAATCGGCTCCTCTGCCCTCATCACGAGAGAGCAAAGAAGAAATATAATCACAAGGAATATATTAGGAGTTTTCTTTTTCATTCAGTCTGTATCTTCCGCACCTTAAAATGGAATCCGGCTGCAAAGGTACACATTTTTTTTGGCATATCAGCCTCAAAGCCCCACAGTCTCAAAGTTTTTCTTTCTTTTTCATGGCTGTATAAAATATTATGCATATCTTCGCCTTAAATTATAAACTAACCTGACGTGTTATCACAAATAAATAGTGCCACACTGCAAGGGCTTGAGGCTATTCCTATCAAAGTAGAAGTTGATTCTTTCAGTGCGGGCTTACAACCACGATTTACCATTGTCGGACTTCCAGACAACGCAGTCAAGGAGAGTCAGGAACGAGTATTTGCAGCACTCCGACTAAACGGATTCCAACTCAGCAAACGTTCTATCGTTGTTAACCTGGCTCCAGCTGACCTGAAAAAGGAAGGCACAGGACTTGACCTGCCCATCACCATCGGAGTATTATCGTCGTACGATACATGTGAATTTGACCGCGAGATGCTCAATCACTCTATGTTCATTGGAGAACTGGGACTCGACGGCACCGTAATGCCGATAAAAGGAGCGCTTCCCATTGCCATCAAAGCACGTAGCATGGGCATCCAGAATCTTTTTGTACCAAAGGAAAACGAACGTGAGGCTGCCGTTGTAGATAACGTATCTGTATATGGCATACGAAAACTCAACGAAGTGACTGATTTCCTTAGTGGTCAGACCAGTTTACAACCTACTGTAGTAAATACCAGAGAGGAGTTTTTCGCTAACCAAACCAACTATTCTCTGGACTTTGCCGACGTGAAAGGACAAGAAAACGTAAAACGGGCATTCGAGGTCGCAGCCTCAGGCGGGCACAACATAATTCTTGTAGGCAGTCCGGGCTGCGGAAAAAGTATGATGGCAAAACGACTACCCTCTATCCTACCCCCACTATCGCTCCACGAGAGTCTGGAGACCACACAGATACATAGTATAGCAGGAAAACTGCATAAAGACACCTCGCTCATTAGCCAACGACCTTTCCGTTCGCCTCATCATACTGTTTCTGATGTTGCCTTAGTAGGTGGTGGAAATACATTTATGCCTGGTGAAATATGTTTGGCACATAACGGAGTGCTATTTCTGGATGAGTTGCCAGAGTTTAATCGCAGTGTACTGGAAACTCTTCGTCAGCCGCTTGAAGACCGCGTAATCACTGTTTCACGTGCCCGTTACAACTTCACTCTCCCCTGCTCCTTTATGCTCGTAGCATCCATGAACCCATGTCCTTGTGGTTATCATGGTGATGCCCTGCACCAGTGTGTCTGTACTCCAGGACAAATTCAGCGTTACATGAACAAAATAAGCGGTCCACTGCTCGACCGTATCGATATACAGTGTGAAGTGCAAACTGTGCCATTTGCAAAACTCTCAAAAATGAAACCGGGTGAGTCATCTGCAACTATCCGTGAACGCGTCATTGCAGCTCGAAAGATTCAGGAAGAACGATTTAGCTCCCTCCCTACGGGGGAGAGCGGGGGAAGAGGCCGTATCCATTGCAACGCTCAGATGACTGAGAAAATGCTTCACGAATTTGCCGAACCAGACGCGCAATCACTCGACATGCTTCGTATGGCTATGGAACGCCTGAAGCTCTCAGCCCGTGCCTACAATAGAATATTGAAGGTAGCCCGCACCATAGCAGACCTTGAAGGTTCGGAAAACATTCAAGCACCCCACATTGCAGAAGCAATCGGTTATCGCAACCTCGATCGCGGCGACTGGGCAGAGCGAGGAATGTAGTAGATGATATATAATTTTATCCTATATTTGCAACAGAAATATCATGTTTTACAAAATCTAATAACCCTTTTAAAAACGTAATGCGATGAAAAAGACTATCACATCAGTTTTGGTAGCTGGAACATTAGTCATTCTGGCTGCATGTGGCAGTAAGTCTGCCCCTAGTTATGTAAGTGAAAATTTTCTTGGCGAAGTAGGTGAAGCTATCTACTCAATGTACGACCTGAAAGAGCAGTTTGAAACTGTGAGATCAGAGGCGTGGAATGCTTTGAAGAAGGATGAGAATGCGAAGGTGGACAAAAGTGAAATACAGGAGATTAGCAGCCAATTCGAACAGTCTATACGCCACTTCTTGGAGACTAAGGATAATGCCATCGGAATGACTGTATCTACTGAACTTACTGGCGAGGAAGGTGTCTTCAGTATGGTAGAGCCTTTAACCGCTGTCAGCATCGACATCAAATACGAGAACGAGCCGCTGTACAACAGCGATGTTCAGGTTAAACTAAGATTGAAAGCAGTGCTGAAACCGGTTTCCGATGCAGAGGGAGAGGTGCTTAGTGTATGCATGTACGACGCTAACGACAGTTTAGTATACAATATCCGATCGTTCTTCACCTATTCCAAAGAAGGAGACGAGAACGTGGATTTAATCTGCGATATAGAGGATTTTTACGGAACTAAAAATTACGAAGATACCAAGAGGTTCTTCAACAGCTACATCCTCAAGACTAAGAAAATCGTTATCCAGGTTGCCAGCAAAGCAGTTATTGACGGTGTGCATGGAGAACTGGGATTGTTTGATCTGCAGGGTCCTGTAAAGAGTTGTGTAATCAAAAATGATTGGGGAAACACAGTACGTACTTTTGACGAGAACGGTTTCTGGCTCACACACAACGGACAGCCTTTGGCTTCGGTCTATCCTCAAGGCATCAAGCGCGACAGCGAAGGACGTATCATATCGGGCAAAGCCGATGCAGACGGAAACGGTGAGGAATACACATATAATGAGATGGGCAAGGTCATAAAGTACCATTCCCACTATTATGACGATATCAGCACGGAGACAACTACTTACGACCCAAAAGGCAATATCGTGAAGAGGCACTTCGAATTTGGCGGCATGGATATGATAGAACCATACGACGAAACGTACGAAAACACTGATGTGGATGGACATGGCAACTGGACTTCGCGTAAAGTAATCTCAAGCGATGGAACTACTACCAAACAAACACGCGACATCACATATTACTAATCAAAGTGTCTGACAATTCCTGCATAAAAAGGTGAGACTCTCCTGACATGCTCACCTTAATACTATCGCAACGGCATCGGCATGCTCCTGAATGGTACGCAAACCGATGCCGTTTTCTTTGTCCAATCTTATCACCCCTTCCCTTCCCTCTTACATCTTACATCATCCCTCTTACATCTTACCTCTTACTTCTTCCCTCTTACATCTTTCGCTTTCCTTGCAAATTCGAATAATGCCTCGGGCAGGTGGCAGTAGCCGGTAGGATTTTTATCTAAATAATCTTGATGGTATTCTTCAGCAGTGTAGAAACGGTCAAGTGGCTGACGCTCCACAGCGAGCTGTTGATTGTACTGTTTCTGCTCCTCATCAAAAACCTTGTTTATTACATCCAAGTCTGCTACATCCGTGTAGTAGATTCCTGTGCGGTAACGAGTACCTTCATCATGTCCCTGCTTATTTAGGCTCACCGGGTCGATAGCCTTGAAGAACATACGAAGGAGGAACTCCAAACTTGCCACCTTGGGATTATACTTCACATGAACCGTTTCGGCATATCCCGTCTGGTCGGTATATACTTCCTTGTAAGTCGGATTGTCGGTATGCCCGTTGGCAAATCCCACTTCTGTTTCCACAACTCCCTCAATCTGCTTAAAGAAATGTTCTGTGCCCCAGAAACACCCTCCTGCTAAGTAAATATCTTTTACATTCATATTAATTTGTATTTCATTTAAATATAAACATTCATTTTAAGTTAAACTCAAAGCTATCCACATCAACATAACCACCAGAGTGTTTGGTTGCATAGTTGAATATGGCGAACTTATTGCCAGTAAAATGGTCCATACTGAAAATCATATGGAACGGAGTGCCGAGAGGCAAAAATTCCTTTCCATCAGTACTATAATAAAAAGTGGCAGTGTCGGTAGTGAAGTCGCAACTCATCCGCAGCCACACCTCGGTAGCAGACAGCGGTTCTTGTGCCCTTACTTCTCCGCGGTCGTTCATTTGCAAAAGATAACCATCCTCGGTCTTTACAATAGTCAGTCCTCCAGGTTGTGAACAGAACGCGAGCAGTCCAGCATGATCGCCCAACAACATCCTGCTAATATCCATACACACAGTACCCTCACACTGCGGTCCCATAGTACGCTGAGTAAGTGTATTTCTGGCTTCAAAGACATTACTTACCACCTTTCCTGTGCGTAGTCTCAGAAAGCCCTTACGCTCCGTCAAACCCCACAATGCATCATCCGGATTGTGGTTCCACTGCCAAGCAAGATTGAGTTTTGAGTCAGAAAAATCATCACTGCAAACGATGGTCGCACCACCCTTTTTCTTCACTCCAGGAATAACGAAATGTGTAGGCGCCTTCCCGTTTTCATCTCCGAGCATAGGCCAACCATCCACCCATCTGCAGGGCAACAAGTAAGGGATGCGCCCTACTCCTTCATGGTCCTGAAAGAGCATGGCATACCATTGTTTGTTTGCCGCCTGCCAAATACCGCCCTGAGCCACTCCATGTCCCCGATAACCAAGGTCATCGCAGAGGATAGTCTTGCGTTCGTACGGTCCCATCAGGTTGTCGGAACGGAAACAGAGTTCTGTGCGTATTCCCCCTGCTGGCCACCATATGGTAGTCATGTAATACTTTCCATCAATTTTATAAGCATGCACACCCTCGTGCAGAGTCCTTTCTTTGATGGAAATGATTTTCGTACCATTTCCATCTCCGTCAGTGAATCCATGCATGTCATCGGTAAACTGCTTTACATACAGAGCTCCGCCCATGCAATGTACCAGGTATATCTTCTCGTCTGAATCAACCAGTAACGAAGCATCGTGGTAGTACCGCTTCAACTTTGTCTTCAAAGTCCACTTACCTTTAGGGTCGGCAGTTGTATAAACGTACGAATGTCTGCCTGTGCCGAAGAAAACATAATACACGCCTTTGCTGTATCGCAACGATGCAGCCCATTGTCCCTTGCCGTATATATTTCCACCTTCAAGGTCGTTGGCTGGACTCTCACTCAATGTATCAAACACATAACTGACAGTCTGCCAGTGTTTCATATCTCGTGAATGCATAATGGGTGCTCCGGGCGACATGTGCATTGAGGTACTTATCATATAGTAATCCTTCCCCACACAAATCACGTCTGGATCGGGCACATCAGAATAGAGCAACGGATTCGTTATACTCACTCCTTTCTCCTCGGCAGCAGCTGAAAACGGACTACAAAGAAATAACAACAAAAGATATAACAATACCATAGAACAGTCTGATTGAATAAATCCGATTGCAAATGTACTGATAATTAAAAAAAATTATCTACATTTGTAGCATATTTCTAAAAAAATAAAATCAACCGTTTATGAAAAAGATTATTGCTACAGCTATTGCAGCTATGATGATGGCAATGCCTGTCATGGCTCAGGGGAAAACTCTGGAAGTGTCATTTGACTATCAGCGCCAAAGCGGCCCTGGTTCTAACCAGTATGCCGTATGGATTGAAAATGAGAAGGGTGAGGTGGTAAAAACTCTCTTCGTCACTTCGTTCACCACCAAAGGACGCACGAGAGGAAATGAGGAACCAATGCGCGGATACCAGAAACGTCCTAATTGCGTACCTCTGTGGGTAAAGACAGTAAAGGCAAACAACCTAACTGACGAACAGCTTGACGGTTTCACTGGGGCTACTCCAAAGGCGGACGGCACACAAACATTCACGTGGGACTTCACCGACCAAAACGGTAAGGCTGTGAAGAAGGGCACATACAAGGTTATGGTGGAAGCTACTCTCTATCAGGCAAGCATCGTAGTCTATTCTGGTTCGTTCTCAACCAAGACCAAGTCAGGCGATGTTTCTCTGACATCAAATCTCCTCACTCCCGACGACGACCACAAAAATATGATTACAAACGTAAAAGCTGTAATCAAATAATATTTTTCTGAGGGCTGATGTCAATAACCAATAACATTTCACATTTCACATCTCACATCTCACATTTCACATTTCACATCTCACATTTCACATTTCACATCAAGATATGACATACGAAGAAGCAAAACAGATTGTGATGGACATGCCGGAGGTAGTGGCACAAGGTCCGCAATACACAGAAGAATTTATTCAAGGATTCATGCAAGCAATGAACGAACCCACTCCGCAAGGGGAAGCGTAGGTTAGTTGAAAATTGAAAGGTGGAAGTTGAAAATTGAAAGGTGGTTGACTTTTGACATTAGACATTAGACTTTTGACATTAGACTTTTGACATTAGACATTAGACATGACAATGAAACAGCCATTACTTGACGTACATACACATACACTGGCATCGGGACACGGCTACAGCACCATCAAGGAGATGGCAGAGGAGGCATCGAAACGAGGGCTGAAGATACTGGGAATCACAGAACACGGTCCCAGCATTCCGGGCACCTGCAGACCACTGTATTTCCGTAATATGTTTGTGGTACCCCGCGAGATGTACGGAGTGAAACTGCTGCTGGGGTGCGAGGTAAACATACTGAACACACAGGGCGAACTGGATCTTGACGAAACACATTTGGACTTTCTCGACATATGCATTGCCGGCATACATTCCGTATGTTGGCAAGGAGGTACAAAAACACAGAACACAGACGGAATGATTGCTGCCATAAACAATCCTAAAGTGCACATAATCAGTCACCCGGGCGACGGCACAACCGAACTGGACTTCGAAGCAATAGTGCTGGCATCAAAAGAGGCTCACACCCTGCTCGAAATAAACAACCACTCACTGGCTCCGAACCGCAAGAAGACTCAGGCTCTGCCAAACAACCTCGAACTGCTGCGTCTGGCAAAGAAACACGATGTTCCCGTGATACTTGGCAGCGACGCTCATGTATATTCACAGATAGCCGACTACGAACGTCTCTACCCTCTTCTGGCAGAGACGCAGTTTCCCGACGAACTGATAGTCAACTATTCTCCCACATTCTTTTTTGAATATCTGAACATTTTAGGCTAACTTTGCAACAAAGTAACAAAAAACCAGAATAAAACACATTAATTGATAGTTGACGATGAAAAAATTCTTTTCACTTCTGGGTTTCGACCCCACAAAACACCTAGTAAAAACAGAAGTATTGGCAGGTTTGACCACCTTCATGACGATGAGCTACATACTTGCCGTAAACCCACTCATTCTGTCGGCAGCAGGTATGGACCGCGGCGCCGTATTCTCTGCAACAGTAATCTCCGCAGCCATAGCCACTCTGTTAATGGCATTCTATGCAAAAATGCCGTTTGCACAGGCTTCTGGCATGGGACTGAATGCCTTCTTTGCCTACACCCTCGTACTTATGATGGGATATAGCTGGCAAGAAGCATTGGCAGCCGTTTTTGTAGAAGGAATCTTTTTCATTCTGCTTACCATATTCCATGTGCGGCAGGCGATCGTCGATTCCATTCCCCAGAACCTGCGATATGCTCTTTCTGTCGGCATAGGTTTATTTATCGCTTACTTAGGACTGAAAAACGGCGACATCATTATTGCCAACGAAGAAAACCTTACGGTAATAGGTCCGCTGACAGCAACATCCGGACTGGCAACAATCGGAATACTGCTCGGTGCCGTACTGATTCGCTACAAAGTTAAAGGCGCTCTGTTCTTCACCATCATCATTACAACCATCATCGGCATTCCGATGGGCGTAACCAAACTACCTGAAGGATTTTCCATATTCAGCATGCCTATCTCCATTGAGCCAATAGCCATGAAGATGGATTTCCACCATTTTCTGACACTCGACCTTAAATATTATATCGTTGTGTTAACCATGCTCCTGATGGACATCTTCGATACAATCGGCACACTGATTGGTACTATAGAAAGTGCGGGGCTGAAGGACAAAAACGGACAAATGCCCGAACTGAGTAAAGCCCTTATGGCAGATGCGATAGGTACGTCGGTTGGAGCTATGTGCGGAACATCCACAGTAACCACCTATGTAGAAAGTACTACAGGCATTGCAGAAGGTGGACGAACTGGTCTCACGGCATTTACCGTGGCAGTTCTCTTTATTCTGTCGCTCTTCCTGGCTCCGTTTTTCCTAATCATCCCTGCCGCAGCCACCACAAGCGCATTGGTACTCGTGGGAACGATGATGCTGAATCCGGTGAAGAATATCAACTTTACCGACATTACAGAACTCCTCCCTGCTTTTTTCGTTATCATTATTATCCCATTAGCAGCAAGCATCGCAGAAGGTATTGTATGGGGCGTACTCTCTTATGTACTCGTAAAAATACTCGCAGGCAAGGCACGTGAGTTATCAATCAGCTTGTATATAATTGCAGTTATCTTCGTGTTTAGTTATGTATTAGATTTTCTACAATAATCCGAAAAAGACATGTTTATGAAAAGATATTTTTTTAAACAAAACTCATTATCAAAGTTTCTGGTAGCAGCACTTATCGCACTGACTGGCACGATAAAGGCTCAGAACATTCAGTTCCACTACGACTTCGGACGCCACATGTACAATGACATTTCTGAGCGCTATAGCACTCTCATAACTATAGAATTCTTCAAACCAGACCGTTGGGGAAACACATATTGTTTCACGGATATCACTAACTACGGAGATGGTTGTGCAGGAGCCTACTGGGAACTCGCACGTGAGTTTGACGTAACAAAAAACAAACAGTGGGCAGTGCATGTAGAGTACGATGGAGGTGCTTCATCAATAAAGAACACAGCTGACGCCACTCGTTACCAGCACGCAGCTCTGGCGGGTATGGCGTGGAACTGGGCAAGCAAAGACTTTGCAAAGACATTCTCCGTCAAGGCTATGTACAAGCAGTATTTCAATGGTATGTACCGTAAGGGATTTGCAGGAGCACAGTTAACCTTCGTGTGGGGAATCAACTTTGCTAACCAACTGCTCACCTTCTCCGGATTTTGGGATACATGGTACGACCCAGATGTAAACGGCAAACTGATTATCCTTACTCAACCACAGTTCTGGGTGAATTTCAATGCTCTTCGTGGTATGAAGAACATCAACCTAAGTGTGGGTACAGAAGTAGAGTTTAGCAATAATTTCATCTTCAACAAATACGGAAACAACAACCAGTGTTTCTGTATCCCTACCATCGCAGCCAAGTGGACTTTTTGAGAATTGATAATTGATAATTGATAATTGATAAAGGAGTTAAGGAGTTAAGGAGTTATCGCTACGCTCGAAGTTAAAGACGTATGA
>AUXO017772776.1_pt1 | contig 10727 bp, 12 predicted proteins | sample 768731 | NCBI WGS metagenome assembly AUXO01 (sample SAMN02715735, study PRJNA202380) | gut metagenome | biome: sheep rumen | host: Ovis aries | place: New Zealand: Palmerston North
ACTGCGCCTTCGCAGGCTGCAAGGCTGCGGGATACTTCATAAGTGAAATCCACGTGACCTGGGGTATCAATCAGATTGAAAATATAATCTTCCCCATCCCTTGCGTGGTATTTCAAGCGCACTGCATTCAATTTGATGGTAATACCCCTCTCTCTTTCAAGATCCATATCATCCAAAAGCTGTGCTTTCATATCCCTTTCACTGACACTTTCAGTCATCTCCAGAATACGGTCTGCAAGCGTAGATTTGCCATGATCAATATGGGCAATAATGCAAAAATTTCTTATGTGCTTCTGATCCATCTTCTCTCCTACTCAAAACATTTACCGATTAAAGCTCTGCCTGCTCCGTTTTTAAATGCATCCGCATCCATTCTCTTCTTTCCCTCAGGCTGAAGTTCATAGATTTTCAAGATACCGCCGATACAGGCAATCTCCATAGCATGATCTTTAAAACCGAGTACCTCTCCCGGTTTTGCATTGTGTTGTGTTTCTTCGATTCTGGCTTTGAAAAAACGAATTCTTTTATTCTCAATCATGCCGTAAGCACAAGGCACGTCAATTAATGCCCTTGCATGATTGTATAACACATGCAGCTCCTCTTTGTCAAAAGATAGTTTTTCCTGTTCTTTGGAGATATTCCTGGCAATTACAATTCCCTCTTCTGCCTGTGGCATGCGTTCGAGCTTTCCGTCGATATAAAGGGGCAACATCTCTTTGATCAGTCTGACACTTTCTTCCTTCAGTTTCTGGTTCAGTTCTGTAAATGTCTCATCCGGATCAATCGGTACGATGGTTCTTGCAAAGACATCTCCTGCATCCATGGCTTTGACCATTTCCATGAGGCATACACCGGTTTGGGCATCCCCGTTTAGCAGAGCATACTGAATAGGTGCCCCGCCTCTGTATCTTGGCAATAATGAAGGATGAACATTAATCGCACCAAGTCTTGGTGCATTCAGGATTGCCTCGGGAACGAATTGTCCATACGCACAAGTTACGATCAGATCCGGCTTGTACGCCAATACTGCCTCTGCCTCATCCCTGAGCTTGACAGGCTGCAAGACAGGTATCCCCAATGCATCCGCAAGAGCATGCACGGGAACAGGTTCGATTTTGTGTTTTCTGCCCACCGGCTTATCCGGTTGGGCTACAACAGCAACAACATTATATTTCTCCTCTGCCAGTGCTTTCAGGATTGCACAGGCAAAATCAGGGGTTCCAAAGAAAACAATTCTCGGTTTTTCCATATAAATTCCTCCATTCTGCGTATCATTATACCTTATTCCTTGTGATTTTCATTGCATTTTAAAATCCGCTTTGTTATAATCGTTGTGCTTAGAGTTGAACAGGAGGTTTTTTCATGGCGAATATCAAATCCCAAAAAAAGCGCGCTCTGACAAATCTGAAAAGACAAGAAGCCAGAAAAGGACAGAAGAGTGATTTAAAAACACGTATCAAGAAAGTTCTGGCTGCTGTAGAAGCAAATGACAAGGAAGCTGCAGTTACAGCTTTGAATGAGGCAAACAAGGCTTTGGATAAAGCAGTTGTTTCTCACATCAAGCATAAGAATTATGCTTCTCGTCAGAAGTCCAGACTTGCCAAAGCAGTTAACACAATTCAATAAGAAAAAACGTGACCTGGAAATAGATCACGTTTTTATTTGTTTAAGCCAAAGATGCAAATCATTTTCCAAGCCCGGAATGCGCTCATCATCCTGCTGGCATACAGTCAGGATTTTTTTGATTTTATCGATTTCTCTATGACAATAGTTCTGATATGCCGGATCCTCTTTCTGCAAAAGAGCTGTCCCGGTAAGTATTTCCTCTTCACTCAAGGGACCGGAATTTTCAGTACAAAAAGCAATCGCAATGTAATCATGTCCTTTGTCATGAATGTATTTTTCCTGGGAGACTGTATACCCCTTGTCACTGATCCATCTGCGCAGCTGTCGGACATCGCGATTGACTTCGACGATGATTTCCTTCAGCTTTTGAATACGCTCACCGGCATCCTCAATAATTTTCTTTGCGGTAAAAAAACCCATGCCGGCTATGACTGCAGTTTCCGCATCTTCGGGAACTTTTTCAAAACCGTCACTGAGAATGGTTTCAATTCTGTCATCAAACCCGTAGGAAGCAATATTTCTTGCAGCGATTGCCAGCGGACCTTCCCTGACATCACATGCGTAGACACGCGGGGATATTCCCTTTTGCACAAGATAGATGGGAAGAAAGGCATGGTCTGTGCCGATATCTGCTACCACCATGCCTGTTTTTACCATCTTTGCGATTTCAATCATGCGCAGAGAGATCATTTGTCAAAGAAATCCTTCAGTCTCTTGGAACGTGTCGGATGTTTGAGCTTGCGCAATGCTTTTGCCTCAATCTGACGGATTCTCTCTCTTGTAACATTAAACTCACGCCCGACTTCTTCAAGAGTACGTGTTCTTCCGTCATACAGGCCGAAACGCAGACGAAGCACTTTCTCTTCTCTTTCTGTAAGACCGCTCAGAACATTATTGATTTCATCCTTCAGAAGCTGGTTGGATGCATACTGGTCAGGGCTCAATGCTTCTTTGTCTTCAATAAAGTCTCCCAGATGAGAATCATCCTCTTCGCCGATCGGTGTTTCCAGAGAAACCGGTTCCAAAGCAATCTTCTGAATCTCTCTTACTTTTTCAGGAGAAATGCCATCCATACGGGCACTGATTTCCTCTGCAGTAGGATCCCTGCCCAGTTCCTGTACAAGCTGTCTTTGTACTCTTGTCAGCTTATTGATGGTTTCAACCATGTGAACAGGAATACGGATTGTTCTTGCCTGATCGGCAATTGCCCTTGTGATAGCCTGGCGGATCCACCATGTTGCATATGTAGAAAATTTAAAACCTTTTGTATAATCAAATTTTTCAACCGCTTTGACAAGTCCCATGTTCCCTTCCTGAATCAGGTCCAGGAAAAGCATGCCTCTGCCGACATATTTTTTGGCAATAGAGACAACAAGTCGGAGGTTGGAAGAAATCAGAATATTTCTTGCCTCTTCATCACCGGCTTCAATTCTCTTGGCAATTTCCGGTTCGTCTTCCGGTTTCAAAAGCGGAACTCGGCCGATTTCCTTCAAATACATTTTGACAGGATCATTCAACTGAATATTGGTACTTCTGGTTAAGGAAGCAAGATCGGGAATGGTGATGCTGTCAGGATCATCCAGTTCATCTTCCAATCTCATGTAATCCTTTTCATCATCTTCATCGAGTCCTTCATCATCATCCAGCATATTCATATCATCTGAATCTTCCAGGACTTCAATATCATCATCTTCTGAAATACGAATGCCTTCCCCTGCAAACCAATCCCAGAGCTGATCCAGATCATCGTCACTCATATCAAGATGATCCAGGGAAGCCATGATATCTTTTTGATGAATCATGCCGTCCTTCCTGTAAACTTCGACAAAGGTTTCCTTCAGTTCATCAAGGCTTTTATACTCCTTGTTGCCGTTTTCCGTCTTTTTCACTTCAATCGGTGTCTTGACCTCTCTCAGCTGTACTTTTTCCATTTCGACAGGTTCACTCTTTTCTGCGGAGGCTTGCTTTTTGGCTGCGCTCTTTTTTGTCGTTTTTGTTTTTTCTTTGGTTGTCTCTTTTTCTTCACTGGCTGTTTTCTTCATCGATATACCTCCGTAGCTCTCTCAGACAATTGCTGTATTTATTAAAAATCAATTCTTTTGATTCGGGATTCATCTCCATTGTCAGCTGCTGTTTATATGCATCAGCCTCATTTTCAAGAACCGTAATCCTCACTTTGCGAATTGCACCGTTAAATGCCTTTTCATCAAAATCTTCTTCTTTGGTCTGTGCCAGCAGTCCTGTGATCAGATTTTTTAATTCCTGATCATCCGTTTCATCGATCAGCCGCATCGGCTGAATCACACCGTAACTATGCATGTTGTCAACGATCATCATTGCCAGTGTCTGATTGACAGGCACATTCAGAAAACCAAGCTTTTCTTCAAAAATGCGTATTGCAGAAGAGTGATTCAGCATCATTTTCAATATCTGTTCCTCTGCTTTTCTTGAACCTTTCGGCACATGGTTTTTGGCAATGCGTACGGTTTCCGCAGGCATCAGGCGCTGCGGTTCATAATCCAGATGAAATCCGGTCAGCTCGCTTAAACGGTCTGTGAAATACTTTTTTTCGATATCATCCTGCAGGGTATCAATTTCTTTGCGCACCTTATCAACCAGTTCCCTTTTCTCGGAATAATTGTTCATATTTGTATCTTTGGAAAGATACGCTATAACAAATTCCATCCAGGAAACTTCATTCTGAATCATCTCCTGTAAGGCTTCTTTCCCACCTTCGCGAATAATCTCATCAGGATCCTTTTTGGTCTTGTTTACCACAATTCCCACTTCGCATCCCATCTGTCTTGCCAGCTTGGCAGCTTTCCATGTAGCTGCCTGGCCGGGATCATCGCCATCATAACAGAAGACAATTTTGAGGGTCATTTCCTTGATCAGTTTCAACTGGTTTTCCGTACATGCAGTACCGAGTGTACATACGGCATTCTCAATACCTGCTTTGTAAAAAGCGATGACATCGGTTACGCCTTCACATACATATACCTTTGCCGATCTTCTTGCGGCGAGACGTGCGCGATGGTAATTGTAGACAATATTACCCTTTTTGAAGATCTCAGTTTCATTGGTATTGATGTATTTGGAAGGATTTTGCGGATCAAGTGTTCTTGCACTGAAACCGATCGGCTTTCCTTTCACATCATGAATCGGAAAAGTGATGCGATCATAAAAAACATCATGCATGCCGTCATTGGCAAGCCTTGCCACATTACAGCCGGTCATATCACTGTCTGTATACCCTTTTGCGTGCAGGAATCTGTACAGCTTATCCTGATCTGGGTTATATCCAATTTCAAAATGCTTGCGCACTTCGCTGTCCAAACCTCTTTTTTCCAGGTATTCTCGCTGTATCAGACAGTCCCTTCCTTCCAGCTGGTAGGTTGTAAAACGGATTGTCTCTTCCAAGACTTTATGCAATCTGCTGATACGGGGATCTTCCGGTTTTTCCAGGGATTGATAATCCAGGGAAAACGGAATCCCGCTGATAGAGGCAACTTTTCCTACCGCTTCAATAAAAGATACCTTTTCATAATTCTGGACAAATGTGAACACATTGCCGCCTGCGCCGCAGGAAAAACATTTATAAATCTGCAGATCGCGGGAAACATTCATGGAAGGATCGTGATCATTATGAAAGGGACAGCGGCCTCTGTACTCTTTTCCTTTCTTTTCAAGAGGAACGTACCTGCCGATGATATCAACTATATCCGCTTTTGATCGTATTTCATTGATTTCCTCTTCACTGATCCTTGGCATATTTCCCTTTTCCTTAGAAGCGGATCTCCTTGGCAATCTTCTGTCTGACCTCTTCCACTGTCATTCTTTCCTGTTCCATGGAATCACGGTAACGGATCGTAACAGTGTGGTCTTCCATCGTCTGCTCATCAATTGTGATGCAGTATGGTGTGCCAATCTCGTCCTGACGACGGTATCTCTTGCCGATGGAACCTGCTTCATCATATGTTACAGAGAAATCATAAGAAAGCTCTTTTCTGATCTTCTCTGCCTCTTCACCGTATTTTTTACGCAACGGAAGGACCGCTGCTTTTACCGGTGCAAGAATCGGACTGAAACGCATAACGACTCTTGTATCACCGTTTTCCAGAGTTTCCTCATCATATGCATCCGTAAAGAACATGAAGAACAGTCTTTCAACACCGACTGCCGGCTCCACAACATACGGAATATAGCGCTCGTTGGTCTGCGGATCAAGATAGCTTAGATCTTTTCCTGAAGTTTTCTGATGCTGGCTCAGGTCATAGTCGGTACGGTCCGCAATGCCCCAGAGCTCGCCCCATCCCCATGGGAATTTGTATTCAATATCTGTAGTGGCTTTGGAATAGAAACTGAGCTCTTCCTTCTCATGATCACGGAAACGCAGGTTCTCCGGATTTCCGCCAAGGCTTAAAATCCAGTCCATGCAGAAATTGCGCCAGTATGGGAACCAGTCATCGTCCGTTCCCGGCTTGCAGAAGAATTCCATTTCCATCTGCTCGAATTCTCTTGTACGGAAAATGAAATTGCCCGGTGTGATCTCATTACGGAAGGATTTGCCGATCTGGCCAATACCGAACGGAAGCTTCTTACGATAAGCTCTCTGCACATTCTTGAAATCAACGAACATGCCCTGTGCGGTTTCCGGACGCAGATAAATCGTGTTTTTGGAATCTTCCAGTGTACCCTGGAAAGTCTTGAACATCAGGTTGAACTGACGAATCGGTGTAAAATCATGTTTCCCGCAATCCGGACACGGAATCTTGTTCTCTTCGATGAACTTCTCCATCTCTTCATTAGACCAACCTTCACAGGTTACCTTTCCCTGTGACCAGTTTTCAATCAGCTGGTCCGCACGATGCCTTGTCTTGCATTGGCGGCAATCCATTAACGGATCGCTGAATCCCTTCAAGTGTCCGGAAGCTTCCCAGACTTTCGGGTTCATCAGAATGGCAGCCTGAATCTCGACATTATTCGGGTCTTCCTGGATGAACTTCTTCTGCCATGCTTTTTTAATATTGTCCTTCAGCATGACACCGTACGGGCCAAAGTCCCAGGTGTTGCTCAAGCCGCCGTAAATCTCGGATCCCTGAAATACAAATCCTGTATTTTTGGCATGCGATACAATCAAATCAAATGTTTTCTCCATTTCCATCTCCAATCTACCGATAATTAACCCATTATAATCTTAATGAGTATAGCACTTTAAACCTTCTCATTCAATGGCAAAAAGGCGATCATAGAAATCAAATGATCGCAAATGAATACCCCCATGTTCCTCTAAAATATCAATCAAAAGATGTAAATCGCTCTTTTTTGCGCCACCGGCATCCTCAACAATTTTCACATGTTCAAGACCGGCCTTGATCAAAAGACGAAATCTCTTCAAATCTGCAGGATCCTTCCCTTGGGAAAAGGCAGGTGCACATTTTTTACAAAGAAATCCGCCGTCTTTGGCACTGATTGTGTAAACAATATGATTTCCGCATTTTACACACCCGTCTGCTTCCGGCAAGATGCCGAAAAGGTCCATCATTTCCACAAGAAACAGGGAACAGACTGTATGAATATGTGCTCCGTCATTCAACAGGTCATACGCTTTCTCCAAAAGGCTGTACTCCTTGCGGCAGTCATTTCTTTCCATCGTCATGGCATCAGCCATATCCGCTAAAAGCGAAGCGGCTGCAGCCCTTTCGATATTCTCATGAAGCTGACGGTAGAATTTTTGGGTACGGGCGGTTTTCAGTGAAAACATCGTCTTGTTCTGCCTGTAATCAAACGCAAACAAACCGACTGTATAAGGAAAGACAGCACTGCGGTTATGACTGGTCATCTTTTTTGTACCGCGTGCAACAAAAGAGATTTTTCCATACTCCTTTGTCAGCACAGTCAGGATTGAATCTGCCTCTTTATAGTCAGACTGTTTGAGGATTATACCGGAAACCTCTTCGTTCATAATGTGCGGTTAGCCCCACCATAACCGTATTCCGTAATACGTGAATCCTTGGAACGCCATTCCTCCTCTACTCTGACAAACAGTTCCAGATAAACACTCTTTTGCAGAAGCTGTTCAATATCTTTTCTGGCAAGCATGCCGATCTTCTTGATCATGCTGCCTTTCTTGCCGATCATGATTGCTTTCTGTCCTGCCCTTTCCACAAGAATCATTGCCTGGATGTAGCAAGCCCCCTTGCGGAACTTCTTGGATTCAATGACAACCGCTGAAGCATGCGGCACTTCCTGTTCGAGGCATTCCAATACCTTTTCACGGATGATTTCCGCAATACGGAAATTCTCCGCACCATCGCTGATCATATCAGCCGGATACAAAAGATCCCCTTCCGGAAGATATTTTGCGGTTGTTTCCACCAGATCCTGAAAGTCGGTGTCAAATTTAGCCGACATCGGAAAATACTCGTCAAAGTCATATTTTGTCTGCCAGGAAGCAAGATTCTTGATGATCTGCTCTTTGCTCATTTGATCCACTTTGTTGAGTATCAGAAAAACAGGCAGACCTGCATTTTTAACCATTTCCAGAACATACTGGTCACCCTTTGAGAAAGGAACACTGCCGTCAACCACAAGGTAAATGAGATCCACCCCCTGAATGACATCGGCTGCTTCCCTGTTCATTCTTGCACCGAGACGATCCTGTGCTTTATGAATGCCCGGCGTGTCGGTAAAGACGATCTGCAGGTCATCGTTTGTCAATATGCCGCGGATTTCGGAACGGGTTGTCTGCGGCTTATCCGTAACAATAGCAACTTTTTCATGGACAAGATTGTTAATCAGCGTGCTTTTGCCGACATTCGGTCTGCCCGCAAGGGCTACAAACCCGCTCTTCATCGGATCACATCCTCTGTGCCAAACTGCATCGGCAGCAGCTTGCGGATTGTCATATCCACATTTTCTTTTCCGTTGGATAGATAGATCGGCGCATCTTGAGGAATCAGTTCGCTCAGCACTTGACGACAGATGCCGCATGGTGCACAAACTCTGTCTCCGTCAGACACGATCGCCAGTGCCTCGACATCCTCTTTTCTGTAGCCTTTCGAATATGCGGCAAAAATAGCACTTCTTTCGGCGCAGTTTGTTCCTCCGAAGGAAGCATTTTCGATGTTGGCTCCCCATGTGACCTGTCCGTCTTTGGTAAGAACTGCAGCCCCGACATGATAATTGGAATATGGCGCATAGGCATTTTCCATGGCTTTAAAAGCTTCTTTGATCAATTCTTCACGATTCATGTTATCCTCCCTGAATGTGACGTATCAGAATCAGCATTGCTGCAAGGAAAGAGGCAAATGAAGCAGCTAATACTCCCGATGCAGCTAAATCCTTAATGATACGAATCTCTTCTCTTTTTTCTTTGGTATAGACATCACACAGCTTTTCAATACAGGTATTCAGAATTTCAGCAGTCAGTACCATGCCTATACAGATGATCACCGCAACCCATTCCATGATCTGCAGGTGCAGGACAAAGCCTGCTGCGATTGCACAACATGCAAGAAACCATTGAATGGTAATGCTTGGATGATAAAAACCGTCATATATACCTTGGAAGGCATCCTTGAATTTCTTCATTTTCTTTTAACGATCGGATCAAGAATTTTATCCTGCAATGCAAACATTTCTTTTTCTTCCTCTTCATTCATATGATCATAGCCTAAGCAATGCAGTAATCCATGCGTAAAGAGAAAGCCAAGTTCCCTCTCTGTTGAATGTCCGTATTGTACAGCCTGTTTTCTTGCATAATCTATATTGATGAAGACATCACCCAGATCATTTTCCTCAAGATCGAACGCATCCTCGTTATCCTGGATTGCAAAACTGATCACATCTGTCGGACGGTCAATATTGCGATATTCACGATTGATTGTATGGATTGTCCTTGAGCGAACAAATGTGACACTGATTTCATAGCTTTTCTTCAGGCGAAGGACCTTTTCTGCCCTCTCGCCGATTTTCCCAAACAGTTCCTCACAATCCGACATATCCTGATTTGTCCGGTTATAAAATGTAATTTCCATCATTGCCTCTTTTCTGTCTCGCCATAGCGTTCAATCATCTTCTGCACTAACGGATGCCTTACCACATCGTCTGCAGTGAGCTCGAGAATGTCGATGCCGTCAATCCCTTTTAAAATTCTTGTTGCCTCAATAAGGCCGCTTCTGACATTTGTCTTCAGGTCGATCTGCGTAACATCACCGGTTATCACCATGTGTGAGCGGAAGCCAAGACGTGTCAAAAACATCTTCATCTGTGCACTTGTCGTATTCTGTGCTTCGTCCAGAATGACATAGGAATCATCCAGAGTTCTGCCACGCATATAAGCAAGCGGTGCAATTTCAATTACACCTTTATCAATAAATTTCTGTGTCTGCTCATTGCCGAGCATATCATTCAAGGCATCGTATAACGGTGTCAGATACGGATCCACTTTTTCTTTCATGTCACCCGGCAGAAAGCCAAGGCTTTCTCCTGCTTCGACAGCCGGTCTGGTCAGGACAATCCTTTTGATATCGCCTTTTTTCAAAGCTGTGACAGCCTGAATCACCGCCAGAAACGTTTTACCCGTCCCTGCCGGGCCAACCGCAAATACAACGGTATTTTTCTCCATGCTTTTGACAAAAGCAAGCTGTCCCTTTGTCTTGGGGTAAATGATTTTTCCTGACAATGTTCGTCCGACAATATGTCTTGAAAGTTCGTCAATATCCACATTCTCCCCTTTCAAGGCAGAACGGCAGAGATAGATAATATCCTGTTCATGTATCGCTTTATTCTGCTCAATCATGTGATACAGGCTGTTCAGAATACTTTTCAATGCCTCATACTGTGTGTTGGAACATTCTCTTACCAGAAAACGATGATCACGAAACGAGATATCCAGACCAAGGCATTCACAGAGAATGTCAAGATTCTGATCGGACGCTCCTAACAATGCACGTGCTTCTTCATCGTTGATGTTTTCAATTTCTATGATCTGGTTCTTTCTCAAATTCAATACCTCTTATCACAATAATGCAATTCCGTTGCTTGTGCCGATACGCTCCGCACCTGCTTCAATCATTGCATCCATCTGCTCTTTTGTA
>AUXO012213839.1_pt1 | contig 10726 bp, 13 predicted proteins | sample 768731 | NCBI WGS metagenome assembly AUXO01 (sample SAMN02715735, study PRJNA202380) | gut metagenome | biome: sheep rumen | host: Ovis aries | place: New Zealand: Palmerston North
GCCTGTTATACGTGCCAGTATCGCATCCTGATTCTCTTCTCTTACTATTCCTTTTTCACTCAGAAAATGTGCTTTCATTGGAACGAAACCTTAAAACTGACCTCTGCCAGCCGCAGAATATCTCCTGCCTTCAGTGGTGCACTGCCGGAAACTCTCCGATCATTTACAAAAGTGCCGTTTGTGGATGGCTGTCCATTCACTCCGTCTTTAACAAAGAAGAAGCCGTTTCCAGCAACGATTTCACAATGTACCGAAGAAATAAACTGACTGTAATTAATCAGAATCTGACAATGACCGGCATCCTTGCCGATTTTTACGCTCCCGCGAATTGGATACTGAAAGGACTTTGTTGGGTTATTGATGTCCTGCAGGCAGAGATATACCGGTTTAGGGGTCTCCGGCGCAGGCTGAGGAGCCTGTCCTGCTTTCGCATAATTCAGAATCTGTGTTTTGGGTTCCTTCTGCTCCTTGAGCAGTACTGTATTTTTGGAATGGCCGATCATTGAAAGATCAACCGGCGGCTGTTCCGGTTCTTTCGGTTTTTTATTCTTCTTCAATATCAAAATCAATGTCACAAGTGCCGCAAACCCAAGTGCGCCAATAATTCCAATCAAGAATTTACGGCTGATGAAAAACCGTTTCTTCTCTTTTACCGGTTCTGGCGCAACAGTCGCTTCAGGTTCCGGAGCAGCTGTTTCCTGCGAACTGGCGATAAACGGCATCTGAAGATCCGCAGTGGAAAAGTCTTCACCCATTATTATGCGAACCGGTTTGGACGTTCCGTCGCATAATTCTACCGGCGGCTTAAACTCTATACGAATCACATCATTGTCATTGATGAGATACTGCAGAATATCGCTTGCAGGAGTATCATCCAGAAGAAAATCCTTCCCATTGGTAAGCCTGGAAATGGCAAACATGTTCTTCAGATTTTCTTCGTTATTTTTCGCGTAACATCCAATCGTATAAATCGGATAATGTGCTTCTGCAAACTTCTTATCCAGCTCTTCCCTGGTGTATCCAAGTGCCTCGGTCTCCGCACCATCGGAAATGCCGATAATGCGGGTATACATATTTGAATCATCTTTCTGAAGCTCATCCACTGCCTGAGCCAGGCATGTCGAGAAATAACTCTCGTGTTCACTGAATTCAATTGCGTCGATGCTGTCTTTTATCGACAGGTAATCGTTGCTGTCCTGTACAAGATACTCCAGATGATCTGTGAATACCGCAATTGAAAACCGATCACCATCACCGCGTGCTCCAACCAGATCTTTTAGAAAAGATTTTATCGTTTCACGGTGAGCCTTGTTAATGGAGTAGGAGTTATCCAGCAAAATAAACGTTTTGACCCCATGGTTCTCTGAAACATTAAAGTCCGGGCACTCCTGATTTCCAATATAGATTCCGTCTATTTCATGGTTTCTGACATACATTACAACCGAATCTTCTGTTGTATATGCATTCATAACAGCAGGCAGTTCTTCTGCAGAAACTGCCATAAAACAGAATGAAATGATAGTTATTAACAACGTCCGGATGAATCGGCCCAGTATTTCCATAGATTAGTCCCCTATCAGAAGAGATACATGTATCTCTTTATAACTTATACAACCATATTAGCTGTTCTTTCTCTTTCTTTGCAAAGAAGTTTTAAACTCTCATAATCAATTCATTCATGAAAGCAGTTCTAGAATGAAAATCCCAGATTGTTCCACCATCCAGAGACTGCCTCACCTACTGTTGAAACTGCATTGCCGACTGCATCAGAAACAGCATTTCCTATCATCTCAGCTCCCTGTGATATGGTATCTGCTACATTCCCAACAAAATCAATAGCCGTATCAGATATAAACTCCGCTGCGTTTTTCCCTGTAACTAACTCAAATCCTTTATCAATTGCCCAAGTTGCGGCAACAACCCCAATACCAGCTACAACTACAGGTGCTCCTGTCATAGCCAAAAGTGAACTCAATAACATGCCTTCACCAATCTTTACTGCAGATTCTCCAATTGTTTCCAGAAAAGCACGTTCTGGCGAATTTTCAGGATCTGTGAAGTTTTCAATTCCAGTAGTAACGACTGTCATTCCTGCTCCAGCCCATTTACAGACAACGTCAATTTTGTCACTTATCGGAACAGCTTTACCCATGCTGCCCTTCGGCCATATATATTTATCCACCTGTGCAGCAATTGCATCAGAGAAACTCCCAGGAACTTTGTCAGGCATTGCAAACCCAAACAAAGTGCCCAAATCAGACTCTTCACTGAATGCCCATGAAAGTAAATCTCCACTCCATCCCACAAGTCCTTTAACAGCTTTTGCGCCCGTCAATAAATCTCCATCACCAGTAACAAGCTCATTGATCCACGAGCCAATTTCTCCAATAATCCCAAACTCTCCAACAATATCATTTATAAGACCTGGGAAATCCCAGTCAAAACTCGGTTTACTGCCAAACAGATCGGATACTTCTGTTTCTGCTTTACTGTAGGTTGCACCGGTTTGAGCAAGTGCTTCACTCAGTGATCTAATCCCATCCCTATCGCTGTCAAGGTAAGAAATGACGTTACCTAATGCGCGATATATCTCTCCAGACCCACTGGCAGAAATCGTCCGATTTGCTTGCTCAATGCGAAGAGACCCGATATATGTATTTAAAGAGACACTAATGGATGATAACTCGTCAGCAGCCGCATCCATACCATTCGGTTTCACTCTGATATAACTCATGTCTTATCATCCTCCTTCTCTTTTCCAATTCAGTAAAACTTATTATTTATTCAAAGCAACTTAACTGTTATGCAACTAAAGGTCCATATTGAAGCTTGCTTTGCATTCCCTCATTAAACCAACCAGCCGCAACTTTCGACGCATCATAAACGGTTTCTACCGCATTTCCAAGATCTTCAACTATTTTTTCGAAAAACTCTCTCGTATGGTTCACAAATTGTTCATTTGCATATTCTTCACCATACATTTTCTTATTTTCCTGATAATCAAGAATTTCATCCGACATTGTTTCCGCAAAATCTTTTCCTGCATATCGGATAAAGAATGCGTCAAGAACTCTTGTTGTTATTTCGGCAGCAACTGGCGCAGCTGGACCAAGCTCACTAAACAAAGCGTTTAACAGAGCAGCTTCCCCAATTTTGATTGCAGATTCCAAAACTGTTTCTGCAGTCATTCTTTCATTTACAGTGTATCCAGCTTCTTCAAAGTTATCTATTATTGTCACAAGAATAGTCAAAATTGATCCTGGCCATGAACTGATACTTGGCTCATTTTCTAATTGTCTACAGACATCAATTGCATTCAGAGGTTCATTACTAATCTCGATTATTTCTTTTATTATTCTCAGTATCGACCAATCAAAGCTCGGAGTGCTTCCAAACAGTTCTTCAGTTTCCGATTCAAACTGGCTGTAAATTCGTACAATATCACTCAGATTCGTACTCAGGGTTTCAATCAGATCACTGTCTTCATCAAGAATGGTTACTACCGTTCCCAGAGAATCATAGATTGCTGCAGAACCATCTGATACTACGCAGCGATTGTTCTTCTCTCGCTGGAGTTCTCCGATATATCTGTTTAAACGATTTCCTATTTGAAGCAATTCTTCTGCTGAAGTGGAAGCACTGCCTGGTTTAATCTGAATGTAGCTCATACTGTCGACCTTTCAATCTTCACATCGCATGGCTCCATTCAGTGCTTTGTACTACACAGGATCTGCGAAGTGTCTGCTCTTTATAATTCTTATTTTTGTACTATGAAAATCTCTCCAGACATTCTGGAAAGTTTTGATTAATCTTTCGTTGTTATAAGATTTCCGGATATTCATCAGGATCTGTTATGCTTCCTGTTTCTTATCAGAAACGGACTGAAGAACATTGATGAACTGTGTACGTTCCTCGTCTTCATATCCCTTGAAGAAGACTTGATCGATATCGCTGTGATTGAACAGGAACTGCGTTCCTTTACCCATATTTCCTTCGGGATAAAGCACACCGATATAGTCATACGTAACATTCTTTTCTGTTTCCGTCTGTCCGATGCCGTAAATCATAAGTTTTTTCTTGGCGTTTTTCAGCAAGACCACCGATCCAATCGGCAGCAGTTCCGTAAATTTCATATCAATTCACTCCTATCAAATATTCAAGTTAAATCTGTTAAATCAAATTGTTCCGAATCAGACCAAATCACTTCAATCTGATTCGGAACAGTTTCCTAAACATACCTTAGGCGATGACGTCTGTCTGAAGAGCTGCAGCGCTTTCCTGGTTAGCCTGCTCTGCCTGCTTATAAACTTCAGCCATATCCTGAAGGTCGGTAGAATGCTCATTAATCATCCGAACCATCTTGTTGATGCTGTCCTGAAGTCCGTGCATCTTTGTTGAAAATGCTGTTGCCGCTTCACCCTGCCATGTGCTGTTCAGGCTGTCTGCAGTCTGAATCATGGTACCGGTCAGGTTCTGTACTGTTCCGGCAGAAGATGCGAATTCCTGTGCAGATTGAATAAGCTTTTCTGGTGTTACTCTTAATGTTCCGTTCATTTTATTTTCTCCTTTTCGTTTTTGTTATGCTTTTTTCGAATTACTATATTGATTATTTATATGTTCTGGTTGATGCAGTGTTGAGGTTTCTGGCCTCCGCAGCTTCATACTGCTGTGCATTCGCTTCAAGTGTCTGACAATACTTTTCAATTGTCTGATAGAAGGTGTCCATCTGTGCCTTGTCATTCATGAATGCTGTGTGGAACGCTTCCTTGGTTTCACCTTCCCACATTGTGGAGAGTGCCTGTTCCTGTCCAACCATGTTTTCAACTTGGTTCTTAAACTGATTGTTCAGGTTTCTCAGCTCTGTTGCCTTGTTTCTTAATTCCGTTGACGTTACTTTAATTTCTGCCATGTTCTTTTCCTCCTTATGTTTAATGGCTTTGTTCCTTATTACAGGTTGTAGGTGCGGCGCTCTGCAATTTCGAGAGCTGCCAGCTCCGCATTCTTGATCCGTTCGGCTGTATCCCGAATGGTTGATGCTACTTTACGAATCTTCGCGGCATCCTTCACAATGTTTCCCTGCACGCGCTGTGCTTTTGAAATATATGCTCTGGAACTGTCGCTCTGCCAGGCTGTCTGAATTTCACTGACCGTGGTATTCAGATCATTGTTAGAGAGCCGCTCGACATTTCTGGCGATCTCATCCAGACGTTTTGCCTGATTGACTGCCTGGTTGTAATTGAAATAAATCTCACTTCGTGTTGCCATCGTGCACCTCTCTATACAATCACATCCGTCTCAAGCGACTGATTCCGTTCTGTAACCTGCCGCTCGGTTTCTTCATATACGCCTGCCATCGCTAATAGGTCTACTGGATGCTCCATGAATCGTCTGATAATCGTTGCAGTGTCATCTTTCTGACTGACGAAGTCCTGCCGAGCCTTGTCTCCGGCAATCCCGATCCAGTAGCTAGCGGTTTTGGCTACGATGTCCTGAATACTCTCAAATTCTGTCTCCAGGGCTTTCGTATGTTGCTCAACTTCGATTGCTTTATTTTTCAGTACGATTGGTTCAACCTTCAATGTGATTGCACCACCACCGAAGTGACTCCCTCCGCCGCTGTGTGAAAATCCAGAATCATGGAATACATTACTCATTACAGATCCTCCTTTCCCCAAAATGCGTGCACCGCCTGTATGCAGTTGGGATTCCAGTGTTTTCTTTTTCATTTCTTCCGCCTGAATCTTTCGGCTAATGTCTTTTAATTTTTCTTCCGTAGATTTCTGAGTTTTATCGAAAGTGTATTTATCGCTGGATTGTTTCTTATTTGGCGGAATATGTTTTCCTGAAGGCGATGGATTGGGGTTCTTATTCGGAATTTTATCTCCGAAAATCGCTTCATTTCCACCCCTTACGTTTTTCCCATCTGCATGTCTCGCGTCGTAATTCTCGTTCATACGTTCTATACCCGAATTGAATCAACGATTGACTGTACACTGGATTCACAGGTGTTGTATTTTCCTTTGGCTTCTTCCAGCGCCTGAATCAGCTTTTCGATTACTTCTTCCATCGACTGCAGGGTTGCGTAATCTGTTGCGAACTGTTCTGTAAATGCGTTTTTCGCTTCGCCTTCCCACATGGCACTGAGTTCATTGATTCCTTCCATCATGCTGTTACCCGTTGATCGCATCTTTCCAAGATGGCTTTTCAGATCATTGATATCTCTTTGCAGGGTTCCAGTTTCAATTTCGAGTTCCTTTATTGCACTTGCCATATTCTCACCTTCCATCCAATACTTTCTTCAGCTTCGAGCCAACCTTACTGATAGAGACTGTTGTAACACTGCTTATCTTGTATTGACCTCTGTCACCATCAAGCGTCTCGTTAATTCCAGTTTCTGTCTGCGTGTACCGCATTCCTATTTCGCTGAGTGCCTGTCCAAGATTGAACAGCTGATATCGTTCGTCATCGAGACTTGATTGAATCACTTTGATTGCGGAGATCGCGCCGCTGAATTCCGACTGTCGTCTCAGTACACTGATCACACTGTCCAGCTCATTTGCCAGATGATTCAGTCTGTTATTCTGATCAATCAGCTCATCACTGGCTGTACTCATTCGCTGGATGTCAGCTTTTAATTTCATCCGCCGTTCTCCTTTACACTTGCTATGATAATCATTCTGTTTTCGGTTCGATCAAATTCTGACGAAATGCACTTTTTTCATGATGAAATGCATTTTTTCTAAAAATCTATACCAAAATCAGCGTATCCCCGTTCTTTACACTGTATTCTTTCAGGGAAAAACCAGGGTCAAACAGGATTGACTGATCCATAGACCCAAGAATGAATTTGGTCTTGTCTCCATCAACATCAGAATGTTCTTTCTTGCAGATCAGTTCGGAAATCTCATCAACCAGCAGCTTAATACTGGAATCTTCATCCAGATTAAAGTTATAGGTTTCATTCATTGCCGGGACAAACACATCTACATTAATCACGATTTGCACCTCTCTATTTCCTTAAACAGCTGTTCCTTAAAGTATTCTTCACTATAGGCACGCGTTTCGTTTCTTCTGCCTCTCAGTTCAGTCTCATAAAGTAATCCGCGCCGACTGACCGTAAGCAGTTCTGCGATTTCTTCTTTTTTGCACATAATACGGGATATGCTGAGACAGATACTGCTGTCTTCTGTCATAGTGTCCAGCGTCAATCGGTTCCGATTCACTTCATCCCCTTTCAGGAACGTTCGGATCGATGGATAGAACTCGTACAGTTCATCTGCTAACAGTGATTCTGTGAACTCCTGGATGCCCATTGTATTCAGGCGGTAACTGTCTTCCAGATCCGTGAACAGATGTTCGAATACGATGATTTCACTCACATTTAACCGGTAGATTAAACGGGAGGCTTTATTATTGTTTGGATAATCCACCCGCAGTACACTTTTAGCCCGAATGATGCACGTAATGATCTCCTTCATCTGCGCCGACAGGATAAAAGCATCATCCTGCTGAATCAGCAGGTTTCGGCTGTACAGACGGTACAGGCTGCGAATCAGGTCTTCTTCTTTGATATCCTGCTCAGCGATATCAAAGAAAAATGCTTTCTTTGTGCCGGATAACGCCAGCATCGTCATCAATTCATTTGCATTGAACAGATAATTCATAAGCAACCTACCCAAGCTTTTCCTTTACCGCCTTTTTATAGGAACGGGAAAGCGGTACTGCAGTATTCATCGTCATTTCAATTACGCCTTCCGAAAGGGAAAGCTTTCTAACTTTTTTGATATTGATCAGAAAGGAGCGATGACAGCGAACAAAGTAATCCGGCACCATCTGCATGATGTTCTCAATACTGCCATAGAATTCATATTCTTCTTTCCCCACACGCAGATAAACTTTCTTATTGCTTGCTTCAAACAGCGTGATCTTTTCATAAGGGACCGCAATTTTGCCGTCACTTGTTTTTACCGTGAAGAAAGCAGCTTTATCGGTTTCATCCGGCTGCGAGAAAACAGAATCAAACAGTTCTTTGTTGGACCCTTCAAACTCCTCATAGTGAAAAGGCACCAGAATCAGCATCTGAGGGGATATTCCCGGCTTGAGATACAGGAGCGGTGAAATCCCGGGAGAAGTCATCAGCATCAGTACGAAGTTTGGGTCCTCACTGCGCATCTGCTTCAGGAGTTCCACATCATCACTGCCGTCAATTTCAAAATAGACGATATCCACTTTCGTATCAGACAGATGAACCTTCTTCAGCTCTTCTTTGGAATTCAGCTGAAGGAATTCCACATAATCATCTGTGCGGATCGCCACTTCATTCCGGCAGGATTTCTCGATGATCCGATGCGTGTTTTCATTTTTGCAGAAAGAAAGTACTGACAGCATATTACCCCTTGTAATTTGGTACTACAATCTGCTGAATCGGTTCGTTTTCCAATTCCGTCGGAATCACACCAACGCCTGGCGGAAGGATCACGTTCTGGTTCTTATATGGAACATTCGCAAAGGTGAACAGTTTCTGCGCAAGATACTTTCCTCCAAAACGTATTCCTGTTCCATTTTCACGGAAATTCATCATGACGGTATAGCCCATAATTTCGGAAAGGTCATTGTCGCTGACTTCCGCAAAGAAATAGAAATTGTAATGGAATCCTTTATCTCCAGTCAGTGTTTCATATACTGCGCGTGCATCTTTTGCCGGAGACTCCGCATTATTCAATTCTTTTACAAACCCCGGCATGTTTGGAATAAAGATGCAGTAACGATCGTATTCCGCCATCTCCGCAAAGAATTCCTCATCCTCCATATGTTTCTCCATGCAGGCCTTTTTCTTTTCGGCCCGCTTCGATACTTCCGGCAGAAGTGTGTTCTTTGCGAGATCATAAACACCCTGTCCATCTGTGATATAGGACACACCGGCTGCTGAAGCGGTACGTTCAAAATCATGTGATCCGATTTCAATCACATATACATGACTGCCTTTATCAACAGACGCATGAATCAGGTCTGTCATATAGGTGCTCTTACCGCTTCTGCGGGTTCCGCTGATTGCGTAAGTAAGCAGAGAAGTCAGGTCAATGGAAGAATATGCTGCTGTAACCGCATTGTAACCATTCGGAAGCAGATTCGGAGTCTTTATCAAAGTTCCATACTCTTCCTGCTCCGTATATTCAGACCATACCGGATTTGCCGGAATAACCGGAATACGCTTAGCAGCACTGCAGCTGTTCGACGCATCCACCCGTTCAATTTCCTCACGAATATAGTCATTCCGCTCGAGGGTATTGTCACCATGACAAGGAACTGCCGTTTGGAATTCAATAATCCGTTCTCCATAGAACACCAGACCTCTGCCCTTCACATTTGTCTCCGGATAAATCGGTACGCGTGCCACACGCATCACGTCGCTGTACTGATATGGGTTCGACATTTCAAGGCAGATCGTCGTTCTGAAGTAATCCGCAAACCGGGAAGGAATTTCGGATGTGCCAAAACCGCCGGAAGTGACGATCAGATAAATACCGTAATTGATACCTTCCTTCAGAATCTGACGAACATTATCTTCATACTGTTCATTCGTCTTTTCCTTAAAGCTGGCATAGTTATCCAGAACGATAACGATTGCAGGCAGTCCTGCATTTCGATTCCGCTCAACATAGTCCTGATAGTTCGAACTGACCAGAAGCTTTTTGCGGTCTTTCATGATCTGCGAGATCATGGTAAAGAACTTGGATACCTTTTCAGCATCTTCTTCGGTATCACTCATGAATCCGCCGACATGTTTGGAGTTTTCAAATACATTCAGCAGCTTTGTGCTGAAGTCAAGGATATAGAAATTAACCTGTTCCGGTGTGTATTTATGAATAAAGGAATAAATGACGGTCTGCAGGAATGTGGACTTACCTGTCGAAACCGAACCACAGACGGCATAGTTGCCATTGTTGCCAAAATCAACCGAAATCGGCATCTGACTCTGGTTCTCCGGGTCATCGCCAAGTCCAATGACCGCACTTAAAGACCAGCTCTTCTCGGCAAGCAAACGATCTTTCTGATATCCTTCCATATCTTCCAGCACCATAAGCTCCGGAAGCAGCGGCATCCAGAGACTGATGGAATGGTTAAACCCATTTCTGACTGCCACATCATGGAGGTATTCGGTAATTGCCTCAAGCTGCGTCTTACTCTTCATTTCCGGCAGACGCACACGGTTTTCCCGTGCATAAGCACGGATCTTTTCTGTTGCGTCAGCACCTTCCTCTACGTCAATGGCATCCGCAAGATCAACGAACTCCCGGAGTCTTGCAGTATTATAGGAAGTCTTCTTGTATTCCATGCCCTGCGCTTCGATATTCTTATAAATCTTATTAATTAAAGCGGAATCATCACCGACCAGAGTCACAGAATGATCTTTTTGTGCACGTAAAACAGAAGAATACAGTACATTCAGCCAGCGCTTCTCTACTTCATTCTGATGCTGAATCTTGAGATGGTTTCCGGCAAGGTCCACTTTACCGATGGAATTCAGCATCTGTGCAACAACCAGTTTTCCGTCTCCCGCATACTCGTCATAAAGCGCGCCGGAATAACCGGACTGGAAGAGTTCAAACAGTTCATCACTGCCAACCTGAAGGAAGCCGCGGCCTGCCTGTGTCAGATATGCGGCATCTGCACGGTGAAGAACATCCATGGAATCCTGCCGGTCCTGCACACGAAGACAGAGTTT
>AUXO012019002.1_pt1 | contig 10724 bp, 6 predicted proteins | sample 768731 | NCBI WGS metagenome assembly AUXO01 (sample SAMN02715735, study PRJNA202380) | gut metagenome | biome: sheep rumen | host: Ovis aries | place: New Zealand: Palmerston North
AAAATCTTGATTTTTGGCCGAAAATTCAGGATCTTTGTTAGTGCAAAAATGTGCTGAAGGATCAGAAGCCTCACCCGCAGATTCGGATACAACGACCCCATCAGGATTGACCACTACCTGAGTGCCGTCGGCTTCTATTGACCGTCGGCAGCTGTTTGTGGCCCCTGAGGTGTCCGGAGGGCCTCCGGACACTTTGTCCCGACGGCCCGGACACTCTGTCCCAATGGCCCGGACACTCTGTCCGGATGCCCCGTTCAACTTGTCCGGACAACCTGTTCAAAGTGTCCGGACAACCTGTTACAGCCGATATAGGATAGAAATAAAGGAACACACCATAGGACTGCGAAAAGAAATGGCTTTTAGGAATCTAAAAAAACACTTTTTTCTTGCATAAATCAGAACCTTTTTATATCTTTGCTGCCAGCTAAACTAATCTATTATTAACCTAAAACATTTAGCAATGAAAAAGATGATGAGAAATTGGATGACCATCACATTGATGAGTATCCTTTTATTCGGTTTCACCGCATGTAGCAGCGATGATGACAAGGTGGCAACTCTCCCAATAACAGAAGAAAACCTTGACGGAACCTGGGAAATCAATGTCGCCACAGTTCGTGTCGTAAACCTTGCCGTACCGGTTACAGCGGAACAAATCCGCCAGACAGCCCAACAGCAGGGTGTAACCATCTGGGATGACAAACTTACCTTCAACGGAAGCTATGTTAACGGAACACCTTACACCCTCATTGGAAACAGTATTTCCATTCCTCTACTTAACAATGTCAATGGCTTTAGTGATATGACCATCACCATTGTTGCACTGACTCCCACAACATTGATACTGCGTGAAACTGTCACGCTGGAAGGACTTCCCATCGTTGTTGACATCACTTACGACAGAATTAGCGGACTATAAAGACCTACGGTTACAAGAAACAATATCCGGAAGCCCTGCCCCTACCATCGGGAACACTCAACAGGACTTCCGGATTTTTTCTGAACTACAGGATGCTTACCTCTTCTCCTGATAGTGGGCTACCCCCTTCTTGACATTCTTCACCAAAGCTTCTGAGGTAAAGGTGGCACCGGTGACGGCATCAACCTTGAGCGTCTTGATCTTGGACACCTGCTTGCCCTCAAACTTCTTCAGCACGGCCTTGGCCTTGGCCAGATATTGCGGTGACTCGTGGTTGGGCAGTGCCTCAACCTTCACAATCTTGTCTTTCTTAATATAAATTTTTACGGGGGTACGGCCGTTGTAGCCTTCCACATCCTTGGCCAGGGTGGTGGTGTTGACAACGGTGGTGTCGCCCTCACGCGTGATGGGGGTGTCGGCAGGCATGGCACTCAGCAGAAGTGCCATGCTGCTCATGACGAATATTTTCTTCATATACAAGTCTTTAATTCTTAATCTCTTTCCTCTTGGAGAGGTTGTTGGAGGTTATACCAGATGTTCGATGAGGTCAGCGCGCTCACCGGGGAGCATGTCGATGACGGGAATCTCTATCATGGTATAGCATCCAGGCTGCTGACGCAGTGAGGCGCGCGCCACGTTGACGAGCACCTGGGCCGTCAGAGCGGGGTTATTGATGCTCATATTGAACTCCAGCCGCTGGTTCTGCGTTTTTCCGCTGACACCCTTGCGCACCAGGTTCACGCCATGTCCCATGTCGCGTACGGCATCAACCGACTCCACTGCAAACACATGGGTCTCGTCATTGGCGAAATAAGGATCAGCCTTGATGGCAGCAGTGACGTCTTCGAGCCGAGCTCCGTCTTCGAGTTCCACATAGACCATACGGCGATGGATGCCCTCCCCAAGAGGGATGGTCATCGACAAGGCATTCTTCACGCCCTCCTTGGAGCGTACACAAACGCTGTGACCCATGGACATGCCGGGGCCAAAGTTGGTGTAGGAAAGTCCCTTGGGGGCGAGGCTCTGCATGAGGGTGCGTACAATACTGTCTGACCCCGGGTCCCAACCTGCAGCAATGACGCTGACAGTGCCGGTCTGCTTGTTCAGCTCCATGAGTCGCTCACGGTAACCGCGGATGTTGGTGTGTATGTCGAAAGAGTCAACAGTATTGATGCCTAAGGGCAGAATCTGCTTGGCATACTCCTCACAGGAACGGGTGGGGGTGGCGAGGATGGCTACATCGACATCTTTCAGCTCTCGGATGTCCTTCACCACTTCATAGGCAGCCAGTTCTGCCGGTTTGTTCTCTGCACCACTGCGGCGCACAATGCCCGCAATCTCAAAGTCTTCAGAAGCCTCCAGGGCCTCAACGGTATAACGTCCGATGTTGCCGTAGCCTACGACGGCTGCTCTAATCTTCTTCATTGTATGTTTTGTGTTTAGTTGTATTTCAGCAAACACCTGACCTACTTCTTTTTGGGAACGTCAGGACTCACTTTATTCGGTTTGCAAAATTACAGCATTTCTATGAAACAACAAACTTTCTGCTCGTTTTTTATCACTTTTTGTTTCATTTGTTGACACAAATGCGCCAAACTATATGATATCATATAACCATAAGAACACAACAAAGGGGACAAGCGTGACGGCCTGCCCCCCTCTGTTTTTCAGTTTGGAAACTTGAAGATTCCTATTTCTTCTTACCCCAGTAAGTGGTAGTACCGCCAGAAGCGTAACCGGCATATACGATGGTAACCTTGCGTGGTGAAGCCTCCCAGTCAACCTCACGGGAGAGGTAGAGTTTCTGTGTGCCAATTGAGAGTATTCTCTTCTCGGCATCGTAGTTCCAGGAGCTTCCATTGAAGTAAGCACCAGAAACCTTGTGGTTGGCGTTCAGCGTAATGTTGACAGAGGTGCACATGTTGCCGAAGCTATATCTGACAGGGATATGCTCCCATGCGCCAATGAGTTCTTCCTCAGCGATAGCGGGCTGCGGAACGGCTCCATAGCGCTCAGGCATAACGAGTGGCCAGCCGTCTTCAGTCCAGATGATAGAACGAACACCACCCAGCATGATGGCATTGGAAGCATTAATGCCAGGAACATCAGCCGGGAAGCGCTGTTGTGAAGCATAGAACCAGTTGCCCTTTCCGTCATCGAAGATGGCACAGTGGCTGATACCTACCCAGCCCTGGTCATCAGCGAACTTGTAGGGATGGGTCACAATGGGATAGGCTTCGCCGCCACGGGTAACATCGGTTCCATTCATGCCGACATACGGACCGGTGATATTGCGTGAACGTACCACACGGGTATTATAGGGAACATCGAGACCGTCATAGGCAGCAAAGAGGTAGTACCAGCCATCACGATAGACAACCTCCGGAGCCTCACTACCCTGCCAGCGATAGGTGGGATGACGAGTGAAGACGCGCGTGCCGTAAGCCGCCTCATTCTCAGCTCCCCAAGGCATGGGCAGCTCGGTAATGGTCTTACCTGTCTCAGCATTGATCTGGACAGCTGCAAAGCCTGAGTGCCAAGAACCATAGATGAGCCAGTGTTCGCCATTCTCGGTGATGATGTATGACGGGTCGATGGCGTTGTACTTGTAGTAACAGTTGCCCCAGTTGTCCGCAGCGACGTTGAAGTTGAGGTTGCGGTCAGAATAGTTGGTGATGACATAGCCCTTGTCAACCCATGAGCTGACATTGGCAGGAGTAGCAGTCTCCATCAATCCGATGAAGCAACGCTCGCTCCACGTTCCGTCGCCGTCGAGGGTTCCAGGCATGGTGATGACATAGTACATGCGGTAGAGATCGCTGCGCACCTTGCGCACACAGGGAGCCCAGTAGCCGAACTGGTTGTCATCGTTGAAGTTAGCGGTGCTGGGACCGAGGCCCATGGCAGCACGAATCTCGTTGAGCTTGGGCTGTATCCAAGAAGGAACATGCTGCATGGTGGCACCCAGGAACTCCCAGTCAACGAGGTTCTTGGAGCGACGGCAGAAGAAGTGTCCATGACCAGAGTAGCTGTTTCCGTAGGAAGCATCGGTCTGATACATATAGTAGTATCCATCGTCGGCAAGCATGACAGACGGGTCATGGACGTTGGCCAGGTTCCACTGAGCACGCGTACTCCAGCCGTTCACGCTGAGATAGTTGTCGGGATAGGAAGGACAGATATACTCGGAGAGCTTGTCCTCTTCGCTCTGTGCATCGGTGGTAAAGGAGACGGCATCGGAATAGATGACGCTGTTTGCCACAAGCGCATAGGCGCGAACATAGTAGGTGGTATTCTCGGTCAGTCCGGTTACCGTCTGAGCGAACTCACTGCCTCTGACGTCAAAGGCGAGGTCGGCAATGGTTGGCTCAGCGTTAGTGCTGAGGCAGAAGCCCTTCTTGGACATATTGGCCAGCGAGCCGCTGACAGTCGATGTGACATAGGCGGTGGAGTATGTAACCTCAGAAACGACAGGTGTTCCCACGGTGACGTCAGCTCCATTGCCGGGCCAAGAGTAATCCTTGCTGTCTTCACAGGCTACCATGAGCAGGACAGCCAGCAATGTCAATAGTGAATATACTGATTTTTTCATTGTTCTATATATTTAAATAGGTGAACATATAGGGCTCTACTCTGCTTCCTGTTCTTCGGAAGGTTCTGAGACGACAGTCTCTTCCTGAGCGGAGCCTTCAACCTCCCATCCCGGATTCTGTCGAAGGTTGGGTGAACGCTTCACCTCGGCAGCAGGTATGGGGAAATAGTAGTTCTTCGGAGAGTTGAAGACACGGCTGTTGACGGTCTCAGCATATCCATAGGTATAGACAGGTGCTGTCAGGACGTTGTCACCCGTAATCTTCACACCATAGATGTTGAGATACTGCTGATAACGCGGCAGGGAGCGCTCGCCGGTAAGGGTGTGGCCCTCATAGAGCTTCCAGCGACGCATATCGAAGAAACGGTGGTCTTCGAAAGCCAGTTCGATGCGACGCTCGTTGCGGATGCGCTCACGGAGCTGTTCTTTGGTCATACCAGCATAGTCAGGCATGCCGGCACGGGCACGAATCTGGTTGATGTACTGATAGGCATTGGCAGGGCCTTGTGCCTCGTTGACAGCCTCAGCAGCATTGAGAAGAATCTCTGTGAAACGGAAGATAGGCCAGGCATGGTCGTAGGCATCGCCCATCTTACAGGAGATATTGTTGACAAACTTCTTCAGGTAGTAGCCAGTATAGGTTCCACCCATGGCAGAAGAGTAGTCGATGCCCTGACCAGAGGTGTTGGAGCTCATGTCGAGCTGGCGCTGTTCCTGCTGGTCAGCACGTCCCCATGTCATGCCATGATAGAAGACAATCTGAGCCAAACGAGGGTCGCGGCCTACGAAGGGGTGGGTCTCGTCGTAGCCAGAGCCAGCCTCATCGATGTGCATACCGTTGGCCATCTCAAAGCAGTCAACAAAGTTCTGTGTGGGGTTGGTACGACCTGCGCCAGAGAAGTTGCCGGTGAAACCAACGGGAAGAAACACTTTCTCAATCTGGTTGGTGTGCCACACGCTACGGCAGAGGATAAATTCCGGGTTCTGCGTGGGTGTGGTCACAAAGCAGTTGTAGTAGTCGTTCTCGGGATCGCTGCCACCATAGAGGCGGTAGGGGACGGGCTGCGAGTTGTTCATATTGATGAAGTCGATAGCAGCCTGTGCAGCCTGATTCCAAAGGGCAACATCATTGTTGGGGTTGTAGAGCAGCGAAGCACGGTAGAGGGCTGCCCGGCTCTTCAACGCATAGGCTACGGCACCGCTGACACGTCCCCAGTTGGAAGCCTCATTGGAATAGCGGAAAGGAAGAACATCCTTCACTGCATCGCACTGGGCGATGACCCAGTCGAGGGCTTCGGCAGCCGGTGTGCGGCTGATGTTCATATCACTGGAGGGATCAAAGACCGTAGCCGAGCCCGGAGTGTCGCCACCCAGAATCGGACAATCGCCAAACCAACAGATGAGGTCGAAGTGGAAGATGGCACGGAGCAACTTAGCCTCGGCAATGTAGCGTTCGTAGAGACGGCTTTCGTCACCATCTTGCTCTGCGTTGCCAATGACATCCATGCGGGCCTTGTTGATGAACTGGTTGCACTTACGGATACCGTAGAGATCTACGTTCCAGAAACCCAGCAGGGGATGGTCGTTAGCCGTATAGCCATCGGCGGCAATCTTGGTATAATAATGCAGTCCCCAGGAGGTGACAGCATTGTCTGTCATAGCATCGCGACTGGCTCCCGTAAACTGGTCATCGGTGAGCGGTGCAAAGCCGTCGGGAAGGTTGGTGTAGATGTTGGCAAGGAATCCGCGCGTCAGCGTGACGTTACCAAACGTCTTCTCATCAGAGAGCGAAGCATCGTACTCCTTGTCCATGAAGTCGGAACAGGAAACCATTGCCAGGAAGGCAAAGGCGTAGAGGCTGGAGCTGAAAAGTGCTTTCACCTTCCCACTTACCTGATTATATTTTATTGTCTTCATATTGTATTCTGTCTTTAAAAGTTCAAAATTTCCTTCACTTGCTTAGAAACCGACATTGATACCGAAGGAGAAGCTTCGGGTCTTGGGATATGCCCAGATGTAGTTGGTCGGGTTCTCAGGATCAAAGCCTTTGCCCATATTGCTGAAGGTCTTGATGTTGTAGGCGCTGAAGTAGAAACGGCACTTCGTCATATACCACTTAGCAATGAGCTGCTTGGGCAGAGAGTAGCCAACCTCAATGTTGCGCAGTGACCAGAAGTTACCTTTCATGAGCCAGATGTTAGACTGGTTGTAAGGATAGTTGCGGTCAACATCACTGAACTGAGTTGACAGACGGGGATACTTGGCCATGATGTTGCGAAGGTCCATGGGATCGTCGGTGTAGTAACCCCAGGTCTTCGTCACCTCGTGTGTGGAAGTACCACCCCATCCGAAACCGTAGTCCATGTTCTCACGACACTCGATGGTGCGGCTCAGATAACCGGTCAGGATGACACGGGCATCGAAGCCTCCGAGCTCGAAGCCGACATTCAGACTATGAAGGGTCTCAGGAATGTGTGAGTTGCTATAGCCATTGGCCACACGGTCGTAGTCGTTGATGATGCGGTCGCCGTTGACATCGGCAAACACAGCATTACCCAACTTATAGACACCAGCGGCGTTGTAGGGATACTTCTCAGGATGAGCAATGGCGTCTTCATGACTGGAGGGAATGAGGTTGGGGTCTGAAGCCCAGCCGTTCCACATATACATGAAGTACTGGCCGATACGCTTTCCGGTCTGAGCCTGATAAGCATAATCGGGAGTGAGCTCGTCCATCTCGGTAATCTTATTCCTGTTCCAGGTCATATTCCATTCGATATGAAGTTTCAGCTTGCCTAAGCTGCCCATGTGACCTAACTTCAGCTCGCAACCACGAGTCTCTACCCTGCCATAGGAATCCAACGGAGCGGTAAGACCGAACAGGGTAGGTATGGTGGAGCGGTTGACAAGAATCTGCGAACGCCACTCCTTGAAGATGTCGAAGCTGCCATAGAAGGTCTTGTGGCGGATGTCAAAATCGAAACCAAAGTTGGTCATGCGGCTCTTCTCCCATATATTGTTGAAGTTACCGGCAGTGGCCTCATAGGCTCCCTCGACATAGCTCTGGCTGGTTCCGAAGCTATAACCGGCACCCGTTGCATAGGTACTCTGGTAAGGATAGCGCACCTCTGCATTACCTGCCAGATTGGTGCCACGCGTGCTGGCCTGTCCAGCCTCACCCCAGGAGGCACGAACCTTCAGGAGATCGATGAATTTCAAGCTCTTCACGAAAGGTTCTTCGGATATCACCCAGCCTGCTGAAACGCCGGGGAAGGTGTCCCAACGGTCGTCCTTGGCAAAGTTATCACTGGCCATACGAGAAATGCTACCGCTCAACACATAACGGTTCTTGAAGGCATACATGGCCTGTCCGTTGAAGGAGAGGTAACGGTAGGAAGAATTCTGTCCGCGAACCACATTCTTATAGGTACGCATGAATCCCTGAGCATCAATCAGGTGATCACCAAACTGACGGTTGTATGACAGTCCGAAGCGGGTGTTGATGTTGTAATAGTACTCGCGAGGCCTGGTTGTCGGGTCAGGCAGTGCTTTATAGGTACGCATACGCTGATAGGTGAAGTCGTTGACATCGGTAACGTCCTTGTTCTGGAAATCATAATAGAAGACGTTGATGTCTGCCTGCTGAACACGCTGGAAAGTCTCATAGGAGTCGAAGCTGACAACGCCCTTGGCCTTTAGACCGGGGGTGAGTGAGCTCAGGTCGCCAATGGCCGTCACCGTTGTGTAGAGGTTACGACGGCGGTTCTGCTCGAAGCCACGTCCGGCCAACTGGGCAGCACCGTTCTTGGAGTCTGATGTGGTTGGCATAAAGAAACTTCCATCCGGACAGAACACAGGGTAGATAGGCAGATTCTCACCAGCACCCCATGTGAAGAGGTTCCAGATGTCGATACCTGGCTGCTTGATATTATCGATACGTCCACCCAGGTCGAGACCTACGGTCAGGAACTTGTTAACATTCAAATCGACGTTGACACGAAGGTTATAACGGTTGAGCACCTGCTGGGTGTTGTAATCACCGTTCATCTTGGTCCACTTGGAATCGAACAGTCCCTCCTGACGCAGGTAGGAGAATGATACATAGTAGCGAGCGCGGTCGTTACCACCAGAGAACTGCAGGTTAGTACGGCTCTGCGGAGCCAGATCGCGCAACATTACGTCATGCCAGTTGGTATTGAAGTAACGATACTGGTCCATGCCCGTCAGACGCTGTCCCAGACTCACCTTGCGGTACTGCTCGATGTCGTAGTCGCTGAAGAGAGGACTCAAGCCGTCCAGATAGCGGGCCTGGTTCATGGTCAACGCATAGTTGTAGGCATTCTGTGTCTCGGGAATGCCAGCGTTGGACTGGAAGCCCAACTCGTGGGTGAAATCCACCTTCAGCTTACCAGTCTGGCCACGCTTGGTGGTGACAAGGATGACACCATTGGCACCGCGCATACCATAGATGGCAGTACTTGCTGCATCCTTCAACACTGTGACAGACTCGATGGGATAGGCATCCAGGAAGGAGAGGTCGCGCTCCACATCGTCAACGATGACCAGCGGTGCGCGGGCATTCTCGTTCATGGTACGAATACCACGGATATACATGGCTGTCTCACTCCATCCCGGCTCACTCTGAGCCTCATAGGTCTCAATACCATTGAGTGTCGAAGTGAAGGCATTCTGGAGCACAGTGACAGGATGTTTCTCCAACTCTTCACCAGAGACAACCGAAATAGCTTCGGTGGTCAGACGGCTGGGCTTGGAGGTGAAAGCCACAGGCTGACTCTTGCCATAGACATCCTCCGGCTCCATGACGATGGTGAAATGATCGCTCTCGAAGTCGGGTTTCACACGCACGCTCTTGTAGCCGGTATAACTCACATACAGGTCATCATGGCTTCCGACTTTCTTCAGAACGAACTGTCCCTCTTTGTCGGTCACAGCCATACGGAACTCCTCGCTGATGTTGACAACGGCTCCGATGACAGGGTTGCCCTCCGTGTCTATCACACGACCTTTCACAGGCTTTCCGTCAGCGGCAAAGCTCGTCATCGGTATAAGGGCAAGAAGCAGAAGTGGCAAAAGGCTCTTGCTCACTTTCTTCACCTTATTATATATATAATCTTTCATCATATTGAATTCTTAAATTCTTGCATTCTTCAATTATTTCAAGTCTCCAATTCTTTACTCCCAACCAGGATTATTGACGATGCTGGTCTTCCAGACCTCACCCTCGGGGATGGGATAAAGATACATGCGGTTGTCGAACACACGATGCTGAGCCACCTTGCGTGTATAAACGGTAGCACCTCGGCTGATGGTAACATCGACACCATAGATATCGCGGCTCAAAGCCTTAACAGCAACATTCCAGCGACGGACGTCCCAAGCGCGATGGTCTTCAAAGGCCAGCTCCACAGTACGCTCCTTGCGGATGAAGTTACGAAGGCTTTCCTTGGTCTGCAGGTCAGCGCGAGCACTTAAGGGTGCTGTCATGCCAACTCTGTTACGCAACTGCTGCAAGGCATCGAAGACCTCGGTGCAGGGGCCCTGGGCCTCGTTGAGAGCCTCGGCATAGTTCAGCAGAATCTCAGCATAGCGGGCTATAATCCAGTTGCGATAGCTGTTACCAGAATGGTTATTCTGGAGAATGACCTCCGGCATGTACTTACGCATATAATAGCCTGTCGGTGTTGCATTGGCATTGCCAATGGGGTTGTCGGCCTGCCCGATGACCATGTTCAGTGAACGACCGTTCCATGTCTGACCGTGGAAAAGCACCGTGGCAACAAGTCTTGGATCGCGGTTGGACATGGGGTTTGCGTCGTTGTAACCGCTGGCCGCATTGATGGCCGGCTGCAACGTCACGGGGTCATAGACAGGAGCACCTGTCTCATCATAGTCGGTGAAGGGTGACTGACCGTTGGACATGTCGTACATATCGACAAGGTTTTGCGACGGACAGTTTCCACCGCTGCCGCCCTCTCCTACCGGAGCGTCGAGATAGTATCCATAGGAGTTCCACCCCTGGCTGACATCAGAACGATAGAAGATAACTTCTGGATTGTTCTCTGTGTGGGCATTCAGGAGAATGGCGTTGGTGTAGTTATCGCCAGGACTTCCAGCTGCTGTATAGAGTTCGTACTCCGTGCCATAGTCATCAATGAAGCTCTTGGCAACATTGGCAGCTTCTGTCCAGGTGAT
>AUXO014498429.1_pt1 | contig 10724 bp, 7 predicted proteins | sample 768731 | NCBI WGS metagenome assembly AUXO01 (sample SAMN02715735, study PRJNA202380) | gut metagenome | biome: sheep rumen | host: Ovis aries | place: New Zealand: Palmerston North
TGTGTGGCAGTGGAACTTCTCCGTATGGATGAGGTCGTTCTGTCTAAAGGTAATCTGTCTCGCTCTATTCGCGCCTCAATGGCTGTACCTATCGCTTTGCGCTCGGTAGAGATTGATGGCAAACGCCTGGTCGATGGAGGCATGCTCAACAATTTACCCGTAGATGTTGTGCGCCAAATGGGTGCAGATATAGTAATTGCCATTGACCTACAACAAAACAAACACCGTTCAAAAGACTTCTCACTAAAGGAGCAATTCGGGATTGGAGGTATCTTAGATTGGATTGTTTCGCGCCCAGATTGGCGTCGATATAACGACAATTGCGCTGATGCCGACATATATATCAATCCTAATCTTGATGGATATGATGCAACAAGTTTCAGCCAAATCGAAATAAAAGACATGATTGAGAAAGGAGAGAAAGCTGCGAGAGAACAAATAAAGCGACTGCGTCATCCCAAGAAAAAACGTAGATAAGATTGTCTATTCATACTTTTCACCTAGAGAAATGAAAATTCTAAAATTATTATTCCGCCCATATACTTCAGCTGTCATTATTGCACTCATGGCTATAGTGAACTTTCAGACTGTCGCAGCGCAAGCGCCAACGCTTCAAATAACAACTGCCGACTCTACTATTTCTCGCAAAATCACTGTTATAGACATCGAAACTATGTTGCCAATAAGTAACGTAAACATAACTACCAACAACAAATTCACAACCCATACTGATTTGCTTGGACGAGCTGAAATAAAACACCAATTCGACACTATCACCTTCCGCCACTACAATTATTCTGCAGAGCAGCTACTCTTCTACGAACTAACAGACACTATGATGTTATTCCCTCATCACAATCTGCTGCAAGAAGTTGTTGTTACAGGTATTGGTCCCGATTTGAGAAACGCTATGAAAAAAGCGCACGAAAACATGCTCTCACAGCCTGTTGCTAAAGGTTTAACTTTCGACTTCGGGCTTTTACTCGACAAAAGGGCACGCAGAGACCGCAAACACCTTAAAAGAGCAAAAGAAGTTTTGCGCGATTACGACTTACAACCAGCTTATAAACCATAGTTTTTTGAAATCTTTTATTGCATTTGCGCAATAAATAAAAAAAATTGTATCTTTGCGCGAGAACCATAAATAATAGAGAGTAAATGAACTATCACATCTCACACAATGAAAATCAAGCAACATTATATATCGAAGGAATGCTTGATACTAATACAAGTGCTAATCTGACAGAACAATTACTACCAGAAATAGGTGACCCATCGGAGGTTGAACAACTCTGTGTGGATGCTGCAAAACTAACGTATATAGCGAGTTCTGGACTGAGAGTGATGCTTTCTTTAGCAAAAACATACACGAATTTCTCTATCAACAACACAACACCAGAAGTCTATGAAATATTTGAAGTCACTGGGTTTACAAAAATAATGAACGTAAATAAAGCGTTGAGAACCATTCAGATTGACGGATGTGACGAAATAGGAAAAGGGGGAGTTGGAACGGTTTACAGAATAGACGACGAGACAATAATAAAAGTATTCAGAGAAGGAACAACGCTAAAAGAGGTAGAAACTGAAATTTCTATGGCTAAAGAAGCATTCATTCTCGGTATGCCTACAGCCATTTCATACGACATAGTGAAAGTAAACAACTCGTATGGCCTTATCTATGAGTTGTTAAAAGCAAAAACTCTTAGCACATGTATAAACGACAACCCTGAAAATATAGATGCTTACGCCAAAGAATACGCTAACCTTTTCAAACAGCTACACGACATAAAAGTACCAAGCACAAGCAAAATACCCAATGCTAAGGAAAACGTTGAAAAGGCAATAATGCACATTAGCAAATATTTCGATGAAGATGATATAGAATGTATGAAGTATATAGCAAAATCCATACCAGACGAAGACAGGCTACTGCACTTGGACTTGCAAACTAAAAATGCTATGATGCAGAATGAAGAACTGATGCTCATCGATATGGGAGAAATAGGGAAAGGGCATCCTATGGTAGACCTTGCTCACTCGTATTCGGCAATGATGACGCTCAATGGAGATTATAGACAAATAATAGGAATGAGCGAAGAACTTAGTCACAAAGCATGGACAAAAATGATTGATTACTATTTCGAAGACATAGACGAAACAGAAAAACAACACAGAATAGAACAAATAAGGACAGTAAGCACTCTGAGAGGAGTGACATGGCTAGCTCTAAGCGATTCTTTCCCACAAGAAATGATACAAATGTGTAAACAAAATTTCAAACAAAGAGTTACAAATCAGAGAGATAACATTTATAAAATTTGCGACACTCTCAACGACTGGAAGTTAGAATAAATAAACATTAGACTTAAACAATCTACTAAACAAAAAACGAAACAAACATAATTAATGAACTTCCCAAAAATACTAAACAACTCAATAGCGCTAAGAACGACTACTCTCGTACTATGCGTACTTACTATAATACTTGTTGCCGCCGGACTGTGGCAAATGAAATATGTTAAAGATACCATCTCCGATGACCTGCAATGGCAAACGTCAAGGTCATTGGCAGGAGCAACCAAAATCATTGATAATCGCCTGCTAAATATTGAAACGGCAGTAAACACAGCTGCCATGTATGCAGAAACAGCGGCGCAAAACAAGCAAACGGCAAAAAGGCTACTGGAAGGAATAGTCGCGACATCAAACGACATCACTGCTGCCACAATATTATACAAAGAAAACTTTTTCCCTGAAGAAGGAAAATATTTTGCTCCCACTGTTGCGAAAGATAACAAGAACAACCTCAGTTACCACGAAATAGGAGGGGAAAAATTTAACTTCTATTACTTAGAGAACGACAGCAACTGGGTTTACACACACAAAACGAATAAACCTTATTGGAGTTTACCTTTCGTTGCCATATCAACAAAGAGAACAATGGTATCTTATTCTGTACCATTACATGACAAATCTGGAGATATTTTTGCGGTACTGTGCGCGTCATTAGACCTCGCGTGGGTTGAAAGAGTCATAAATGAGGCTAAACCATACGACTTCGCGAAAGTCAGCATATTAAGTCGTGATGCTAAATTTATTTATCACCCTATTAAAAAACACATCATGACGGCTAATGCTATCAACATAGCTAAAGCGCAACAAAACAACAAATCGGTAGAAATTACCAATAAAATGCTTCAGTGGCAACGTGGAGTTGACACTATGTTTGCCCCGCTGTTAAGCACAGACATGGAAGGAGATTCTATCGAATATAGCCAGGCTAAACAAGAAAAACTTATTATCTACTACTCACCTATTGAAAGAGTCAAATGGTCTATTAACTATACCATACCATACAACAAACTCATGGAGCACCCAATACAAATGAGTAAAAACATGCTTTTCATACTCTTTGCCGTGCTCTTTATACTCGCTATAGTTATGTACATCGTCATTAGAGCACAGATATGGCCATTAAAGCAACTCGAAAAATCGGCAAGACATATCGCAAAAGGCAACTTCGACGTAAAATTCCCAATCATAAAAACACAAGACGAAATAAGACATCTCAGAGATTCTTTCAGCTATATGCAAACATCTTTGCTGCAACATATTCAACAGTTGCAAAATACTACGGCAAGCAAAGCTGCTATAGAGAGAGAACTTAGCATTGCCAGCAACATTCAAATGGCAATGATACCAAAACAAAATCCTCCATTCCCAGAACGAAACGACATTGATATTTGTGGATTATTGACGCCAGCAAAACAAGTCGGAGGAGACCTTTTCGATTATTTCATACGAGATGAAAAGCTATTTTTCTGCATCGGAGACGTTAGTGGGAAGGGGGTTCCCGCCTCAATCGTTATGGCTGTCACTACCACTCTTTTTCATTCTATTGCTGCCCATGAAGCCAATCCAGAGCGGATCATGACAATACTCAACGACACCATGACAACAAATAATGAGGCAAATATGTTCGTTACACTCTTTATCGGTGTACTTGACCTGCCTACTGGGCGGCTCCGATTCTGCAACGCAGGACACAATGCTCCTATTCTTATTGGTCATACTAAGGGATTTCTTCCTATAGAGCCAAACATCCCGATAGGAGTGATGCCTGGATGGGAATACAAAATGCAGGATACACTTATAGATCCTGATACAGTTATATTCGTTTATACAGACGGACTAACTGAGGCAACAAACGAAGAAAACAAACTGTTTGGAGAAAAACGCATGATGGACAGTATTAAATTGAATGAATCCCCAAAATCAGTATTAGATAAAATGACAGAAAACGTAAAACAATTTGTTGGACAAGCTGAGCAAAGTGATGACCTCACAATGCTGGCAATACAATACAAAAAGAAGCTGGCTAACATACGCATGCAAAAAAGTATCACTATTAGTAATGACGTAGAAAAAATTTCACACTTATCTGATTTCGTTGAGAACGTATGCAACGAGATTGATTTTGACACGGCACTAACTATGCAAATGAATCTTGCCTTAGAAGAAGCCGTAGCAAATGTCGTAAACTATGCTTACCCCAAGGGCATTAAAGGAAATATAAATATCGAAGCAAAATGTAGCGATGAACGTCTAAAGTTCACAATAACAGATAATGGAGTACCTTTCGACCCTACTAAAAAGGAAGATGTTGATACAACGCTCAGCGTTGAAGAACGCCCCATAGGCGGACTCGGAATATTCCTCGTACGCCAACTAATGGATTCCATTAATTATGAGCGCATTGACGGAAAAAATGTCCTAACACTCATCAAGAAACTACATAATAATGAATAGTTTATCGTTTTTAGGATTTAGTATATATGCTTGGATAACCATCTTCACTATGGGTGGGGTATTCTGGACTATGGCAAAGAGCAGAATACCTGGTGAAATAGTTTTCCTTGGCGGACTCACAATACTGTTGATAACTGGCGTTGTCAACGAAGAAGAGGCTATGTCGGGATTTGGTTCTGAACCCGTTGTCATTCATGCCGCTTTCTTTATTATCATTGCAGGTCTTATGCAGTCGGGGGTGCTGTATTGGCTTACAAAGCATTTGCTTGGCGAACCAAAACACTATTTCAATGCGATGATGCGACTTATGCTGCCAATAGCGTTCCTTTCCGCATTTCTAAACGCTGTTAATGTTGTTGCTTTGTTTATTGATGCAGTAAAGCTATGGGCAAGAAAACTAAAAGTTTCGCCATCAAAACTTCTACTACCATTGAGTTATGCTGCCACTCTCGGAGGAATGTGCACGCTGTTAGGCAATTCATCAAACCTTGTTATTGCTGGACTTTACCTGAACGAAATTGGTAAAAGTATGAATATCTTTGAGCCTTTTATACCTGACATAACGATAGCAACTGTCGGGATAATACTGGTTACATTATTAAGGCGTTTCATTCCTTCACGCAAATCGCCCGAAGATTCTTTCGAAACTACATCCGACTATACAGTGGAACTACTCGTACCTACCGATAATCCTGCTGTCGGGAAAACGGTAGAAGATGCAGAACTTTACAATGTAAAAGGTGGCTCGCTTTTAGAAATAGTTCGCTTCGACAAAGAAATCATTTCTCCTGTACCTAAGGACGAATGGATTTTAGGCGGAGATAGACTTATTTATGCCGGACAAATAAATGAAATTCTTGAACTTAAACGATCGCACGGATTAGCTGCAGCCGACCATCACGTATGGAGTATCAACGATATTGACACTAAAAGGAAGATGCGAACAGCTTATGTCACATTCGGAAGCGACCTTATAGGAAAATCTATCACTGAAAGTGATTTCGAAAAAAACTACGATGCTGTGCTCGTTGCTGTAGCCAGACAGGGAAAAAGAGTGGAAGAACAACCCCGAGAAATACGAATACAGGCTGGAGACTCACTTCTTTTGGAATGTTCGCCTACAAACGACGAGAAAATGGAGAGCGAGAATAAACGACGATTAACCTTCTTCGACTCAAACTTTGTACCACAAATTGGAGCTCGAACAATGACTTCTGCAATCATACTCATACTGATGTTCTTTATTTCTTCATTCCATATCATTCCGCTCATGGCTGACACCATGCTCGCTGCTGGAGCCATGTTGTTATTCAAATGTTGCAGAATGAATGGTGTTACAAAGTATATCGAATGGGATCTGCTGTTAATGTTAGGGTCTATGGTGGTATTTTCTATAGCAATAACTAAGACTGGAATAGCACAAGAAATAGCTAATAGCATACTTATAATATGTAAATACAATCCTTACGTCGTAATGACAGTGATGTGTATTATAGCATCAGTTGTCAGCGAAATGTTTAGCGATGTGGGCAGTGGTGTTATTTTCTTCCCTATAATGTATCAACAGGCAGAGATGATGGGATGCAATCCTATGCCTTTTGTCATGGCTCTAATGTTTAGCGTAACCGTGACCTTTGCTTCACCAATAGGAAGTATAACCCACATGCTTATTTATGGACCTGGAGCTTTCCGTTTCTCTGACTTTGCCCGACTTGGTATAATAATGCATGTCATACTGTTAACTACCTGCTTATTAGTAATAAACTTTTTATATCATTTGTATTAAACTATAAAACTATATATCAATGAACACTATCCTTAAAGAAGAAAATTCTAAATTAGTAATGTATTTCGAGGGAAGACTTGACACTCCTGCTGCAGCACAGACAGAAAAAGATGTTCAACCACTATACAATAGCGAAGGGAAAGACATAATTCTCGACTGCACAAAGTTAGAATATATATCTTCGAGTGGTTTAAGAATATTCCTCGCTATACTGAAGAGTGCTAAGTCAAAAGGCAATCAGGTATTCATTAGGGGTATAAATGAAGACTTGCGCAACGTGTTTGCAATTACAGGATTTACAAATCTGTTTCAATTCATGTAGCTCCTATCTTTAGCGACCCTATTATGTCTATTCTTTATATTAAAGCAATGTATCGCATTAAGTCATACACATTATTAGGATTTGCGGCATTTTCATTACTTGTCTTTATTGGATGTTCGTCACAAAAGTCAGTAAATGGATTAAGTATTGAACATATCAACATCGACAAGTATTACAATGTAGATATACCTGATAGCTTAAAAAGCCCTCTTTTTGAAGAAGAAGGATATTCACTACATAATACTGCAAAAATAGTGTGGCCAACAAGCATTGACGGGACAACACCTACTGATTTGCAAAAAGAAATCTTGCGCATTGCATTCAACGACACCATAAGCGAGAATCTTGACCAATCTATTAAGAATTTCGAAAAAACTGGATATGGTCTCGAAGCTGAACAACTCAGTAATTTTGTTGAAACAGACTCCACACATGCTAACATTGGAGAGATTTTGCAAAGTATATCCGTAAAATTAGAGCAAGCCGACAATAAGCTATACACGTTTGGCATTTTCATCCAAAATAACTTCCCAAGTGCTGCACATGGCATATACTCTTATTGGCATGCTACCTATGATAGACTTGAAAAGAAAGTAGTGACACTTGAAAGTCTTTTCTCAGACAAGGATAAATTACGGTTATTACTTGAGAACCAACGGAAAAAAGATTTGAAAAAAACAGGAAGAAGCTACGATGAGTATATGATAGAGGAGTTCCCAATATCTGAATCTTTTTGTATAGAAGGGTCTAATATCTCTTTTACCTACCAGCCATACGAAATAGCATCGTATGCTGAGGGTATACAAACTGTCAGTCTGTCTTTCTATGAGATGAATGAAGCTGGAGTTCTTACACAGTATGCCAAAAAGCTATTGGCAGATATTTTTTAATAATACACATTATTATATATATAAGGTAGGAGGCAAAATTGTTATCAATTTTGCCTCCTACCTTATATATCGTCTTGTATATTCTTAACAATTTTCTTGCAAAAATTTTACTGCTGCTGCTATGTGTGGGTACATTACTTCATCATCATCAATGAATGGAACTACTTTTCTGAAATCTGCATGTAGTTTTTCAATAATTGGCGATGACTTTAATGGACGACGAAACTCTAACGCTTGTGCTGCATTGAAAAGTTCAATAGCAAGTATTCGCTCCGTATTCTCTACTATGCGGACAAGTTTTGTCGCAGCATTTGCACCCATTGACACATGGTCTTCTTGTCCTTGAGATGTTGGAATGGTATCTGCCGAAGAAGGCATACACAATGTTTTGCTTTGGCTCGCAATAGCTGCTGCAGTATATTGTGGTATCATAAAACCACTGTTTACACCTGGTTTTGCTACGAGGAAAGAAGGAAGGTTGCGTGTTCCAGACACCAATTTATATGTTCTTCGTTCGCTGATACTTCCCAATTCGTTCAGAGCAATAGCCATGAAGTCCATTGGCAAAGCAATAGGTTCACCGTGGAAATTACCTGCAGAAATAATCAAATCATCGTCAGGACATACTGTTGGATTATCTGTAGCTGAGTTTATCTCTGTGTCAATGACACTTGCTACATAGTCGAATGTATCCTTTACCGTGCCATGCACTTGTGGAATACAACGGAAAGAGTATGGATCCTGCACGTTCTCCTTGTGTTGCTTAATCATTTCTGAACCTTCAAGCAACTCGCGCATCTTATTTGCTGTATCTATCTGGCCTTTGTGTGGACGAACAGTATGGACAGCTAACGTGAATGGTTCCACACGACCGTCGTATGCCTCAAACGACATGGCAGCAATCTTGTCGCCCCATTCTATCAAGCGCTTTGCACGTAACATTGACCATACAGCATGGGCACTCATATTCTGTGTACCATTAAGCAAAGCTAATCCTTCTTTTGAACCGAGTTTAATAGGTTGCCAGCCCATAAGGTCATTCATCTCTTTACCTGAGATAATTCTACCATTATACTCTACCTCGCCCAAACCACACAGAGGCAAACACATATGTGCCAGCGGAACTAAGTCGCCTGAAGCGCCAACTGAACCTTGTTGATAGACTACTGGATATATATCATTGTTGAAAAATTCTATCAAACGTTCTACTGTGTCAAGTTTACTTCCTGAAAATCCATAAGAGAGTGATTGAATCTTCAGCAATAACATAATCTTAACGATTTCATTGCTAACTCGTTCTCCAATACCGCAGGCATGCGACATCATGAGATTTATCTGCAATTGTGATAGTTGGTCTTCGCTGATTGATATCTTACACAACGAACCGAAACCTGTCGTCACACCATAAATAGGCACTTCACTTTCTGCTACTTTCCTATCAAGGTATTCTCTACAATGCACTATGCGTTGACGTGCATCATCGCTTAAAGCTAACTTATAGTGGCTGTCTATTATCTCGCCGATTCGTTCTATGGTAAGATGTTCAGCACTGATTTGATGCGTTTTCATGTTTGTTTTTTGTTTATATTATTTTAATGCAAAGGTAAGGCTTTCACTTGGATGCACCAAATGAAAGCCTTATCTTTTCTGCTGACGAATATTTGTTATCGTTTCTATTTGTAATAAATTTCGTCTTTATTTACAATGATTATCCAAACTACAAACGGCTCAACCCACATTATGACAATGTATGTACATCATCATTAACCACACCGTTTGGGACAGACTTTTCTTTTCTAAAAAGTTATGCTGTCTATGATATTGTCATCAACAAATTCCGGAAGCGTAACAACAAAACCGGGAGTTCTGTCCATCTCTCGTTTTATTGCATCTATTGAGCCTTTGTTTCTTGCCCATGCACGTCGTGTTATTCCGTTGTTAACATCCCAGAAAAGCATCTCGCGAATGTGACGTTCACTATCTTCAGAGCCATCAATAACCATACCGAAGCCTCCATTTATCACTTCGCCCCAGCCTACTCCGCCACCATTATGGATACTTACCCATGTTGCGCCGCGGAAAGAGTCACCAATAACATTTTGAACTGCCATGTCGGCACAGAATTGTGAACCGTCATAAATGTTAGATGTCTCACGGAAAGGTGAGTCTGTTCCAGAAACATCGTGATGGTCTCTTCCGAGAACAACTGGTGCAGACAGTCTGCCGTCTTTTATTGCCTCGTTGAAAGCAAGTGCTATCTTCGTACGTCCTTCAGCATCTGCATAGAGAATACGTGCTTGAGAACCTACAACGAGGTGGTTACGACCAGCTTCTTTTATCCAATGTATATTGTCTGCCATCTGACCCTGAATATCGGCTGGAGATGATTTCATTATATCCTCTAGCACCTCTGCTGCCAAACGGTCGGTTGTTTCCAAATCCTTTGGATCGCCAGAAGAACATACCCAACGGAATGGTCCGAAACCATAATCAAAGAACATTGGCCCCATGATGTCTTGTACATACGAAGGATAACGGAAAGTTCCCTTATCGTTCATAATATCTGCACCTGCACGACTTGACTCAAGTAAGAACGCGTTACCATAGTCGAAGAAATACATCCCCTTTGCTGTCAACTTATTGATTGCTGCTACTTGGCGACGCAAGGATGCTTGTACTGCCTCCTTAAATTTCTCCGGTTCCTCTGCCATCATGCGGTTACTTTCTTCGAGTGAGTAGCCTACAGGATAATAACCTCCGGCCCATGGATTGTGGAGTGATGTTTGGTCACTACCCAAATCTACATGGATATTTTCCTCAGCTAAGCGTTCCCAGAGATCAACAACATTACCAACGTAAGCCATTGATACCACTTTTTTCTCTTCTACAGCTTTTCTTACAGCCGCTACAAGCT